>GG746504.1_pt3 | contig 10339 bp, 12 predicted proteins | sample 429518 | NCBI scaffold set GG745617.1 | reverse complement strand
GCGTGAGGGGCTTGTGCGAAACGCCGCCGACAAGGCTTTCCAGGCCTGGAAGGCGCTTTTAGCCACTCTGTTGCGGCTTGAGCTGGAGAGGCTGAAGGCCTTGGTCAGAACAGAGGAGGAGCGGAGGTGGCTTGAGTCGAAGGCGATGCCGCGGGTTCCCGCCGCCAAGATGAAGTCTTTGTCTAGGCTTCTGGAGGAGGTGGGGCATGGCGGTATTTCGCTCTGGACCGACCGTGCTCTTGACCTGCACGACTACCAGCACCACGGGCCCGACCCAAGCGGCGAGTTGTCTAAATACGCCGCGCGGGAGGACGCGGTGGCCGACATAAAGTCGGTGTTGCAGGAGCTAGCAAGACGGGTGGAGGCGCTGAAAAGCCGCGTCAGGTGGAGCGACGAGCTTGAACGCGTGCTGGAGGAGGTGAAGCGGGCTTTAGGCCTCTAAGTTGCGAGACGCTTAGGCCGCGGTTGCGTGGCCGCTTACGTGCGGCACTGAAGCCTAGGCGTCATGCCCTGTACAAAGCTTAATTAGAGGGGCACCAGCCGAAGTGTGAGGAGGATCAGGCTTAACCTCCTCCCTGGGCTTGAGGTCGAGTTCACAGATCGGGACGGCGCCCTTAGGCAGGTTGAAGACTGGGCCGGGGAGGGTACGAGGTGGCCTATTGTGATATTTGGCCCGGAGGGGTGCGGCAAATCTGCCTTTCTCCGGCAGGCGGCGGCTATGCTTAGGGATTTGGGCTACGACGTGGTCTACGTAGATCCGTTGCATAGGTTCTTCGCGGCTCACACCGATGTGGACGAAGTAGTCAGGAGGCTTGCCGACGCGGCCTCAGAGGCCTTCGGCGTTGCGCAGCTCAAGCTGGCCACGTTGGCCATAGACGCCGTAAAGGAGTTGCTTGCGAGATGGGGCAGAAAGAGGGTGGCGGTGCTCGTCGACGAGGTCTTCCAGGCCATAGGCGTCGACAAGGCCGGCATATACGTAAAGAGCTTGCTAAACCTAATCGAGTACCCGCCGAGGAGCTACGAGGGGATAGTGGCCGTAGTGGCCACAAGCGAGGGGGTCACCAGGGGGGAAATCGGCCGCCATAGGTGGGCCCATTTAACGCCGATGTGGAACATGGCCAAGGAGGGCTTCCGACAGCTGTACGACAAAATATCGCGGCCGAAGCCGCCGTTTGTAGAGGTGTGGAGGTGGACAGGCGGAAACCCCAACTTACTCCTTGAATTATACAAGAGGAGTTGGAGCGTCGATGCGGTAGTTAAGGCGTTAATTAGGGATAAAGAGCTGACGTCGAGCTTCATAGCCAAGTGGAGGAGGTGGCTTGAGGAGGCTGTGGAGGATCCGGAGGCCTTGTGGAGCCCCGACGCCCCCGAGGAGCTGATTAAGCAGCTGGTGGAGAAGAACCTCATAGTATACAACATGTACGACAGAGACCCCTACTTCTGGATAGACCAGCCCCCACCCGAGAGAGACCCAGAACTCGGCATAGGCAGAAACGTGGCTTGGCAGACGCCGCTACATAGGGAGGCAGTGAGAAGGGCTCTGAGGGAGGCATAGCCGCCTCTCTCAACCGTGACACTCTGCGCATTCCGAAGACTTTTTAAAAAGGACTGCGGGAGTTCCCGTGGTTGTCGAGTTTGTGGAGAGGCCGCTTCCCAAGCCCTCCGACGAGGGCTATCGCGAGACTAGGCTTCTGGAGGCTTTGGGGGAGGCTCGGCTGGCGTTGGAGTATCTGGAGAGGGGGCTCACTCGAAACGCCGCGTGTAAAGCCTTCCAAGCTTGGAAGGCGCTTTTAGCCGCTCTGTTGCGGCTGGAGCTGGATAAGCTCAAGGCCCTGGCAAGGACTGAAGAGGAGCGGAGGTGGCTTGAGTCGAAAGCCGTGCCACGGATCCCCACCGCCAGGATGAAGTCTTTGTCTAGGCTTCTGGAGGAGGTGGGGCATGGCGGTATCTCGCTCTGGACCGACCGTGCTCTTGACCTGCACGACTACCAGTACCACGGGCCTGACCCAAGCGGCGAGCTGTCTAAATACGCCGCGCGGGAGGACGCGGTGGCCGACATAAAGTCGGTGTTGCAGGAGCTAGCAAGACAGGTGGAAGCGCTGAAAAGCCGCGTCAGGTAGAGCGACGAACTTGAACGCGCGCTGGAAGAGGTGAGGAGGGCTTTAGAAAGGTTCTAGAGGGGCGGGGCCGCCTGCGTCGGCTGTTTACAAGCATGGGGATGGTAGCCGCTACATGTGTTTGGAATCTAGCTTCTTGGCTGACGTCGTGGCTGTCCGGCGTCGCCGCGGTTCTCGTAGACGTCTCGTTGGCCGCGACGGGGCGTGTTTTGTTTGCGGCGTCTGGCGTTGGGGGTTGAGTTTTTATGTTTCCGAGGCACCAGTAGCTGTGGCGGTGGTGTCTATTCCTAAGGTGATTGTGGATAAACTAGTTGAGAGAGGTATCGACGTGGAGACGTATGTCGTTGATATGTAGGCCAAGGCTGTGGGGTTGGATCCCGAGGCCGTGGCGGAGGCGCATTTGGAGCTTGCCGTGAGGTTTTTGGCGGAGGGGAAGGCGTTGGCCGATAGGGACCCGGTACAAGCCTCGGAGAAGTTGTATAAAGCGGCGGAGGAGGCTGTGAAGGCCTTAGCTATTCGTCTCAACCTTTCCGAGGTCTTGAGGCGGGTGGAGGAGCGGGGTAGGTGGACCGTGGCGGATCTCGAGAAGGCTGTGCTCAGGTCTTCGGAGAGGCTGGGCGGGTGGGTTAGGCAGTCGTGGGACGCCGCCTGGGTCCTCCACGTGTGGGGCTTCCACGAGGCTAGTCTGGATGTTGAGGACGTAAAGGCCCGTGCGCCGGACGTTGAGAGGCTCGTCGAAGGGGCTCGGAGGGTCTTAGAGGGCGGGCGCTCTGCCTGAGGCGGCTTGTCTTTCCGCGGTCCAGCTCAATTACACGCGGCGGGTTGATGCGCCTGAGCCACCACCGCCGACATGCGAAGTCCCTTCCTCATCTGGGCATCTTTCGGCGGTTCCTCAACGCGTCATATACTGGCTCCACAAGAGCTGTGATTGACGTTTCAGCGGCTAGGCGGGCGGCGTGGAGTGTTTGGGCGATGGTTTATAAAATGGCTCTGGGTGGGTTATGTGGATTGTGTGGAGTTTTCTAGGTGGCTTGTGATGGCTAGGCGCACGCTGGAGTCTGCGAGGCGCGACGCGGAGGGCGGCGATTTTAACTGGGCGTGTTTCAAGGCTCACCAGGCGGCTGAGTTCGCCGCCGAGGGTCTGCTGTATGGAGCGGGGAAACCGGCGAGGGGGCACTCGGTGTATAAGCTTCTGGAGGCGGCCGAGGAGTTGTTGCCTGTGCCTGAGGGGGTTTTGGAGCTCGGCAAGCTCCTCGACAAGTTCTACATCCCGACTAGATACGTCGACGCGTGGAGCGAGGGGGCGCCGTTTGAGTACTTCACTAGGGGCGACGCGGAGGCGGCGCTGGCCGCCGCCGAAAAGATTTTAGCGTTTGTGGAAGAGTTATGGAGGGCGTGTTTAGATTCCGGGAGGCGCTGAGGGCTAGGGCCTTGGCGCTGGCCAAGGCGGCGGCTGAGGCGCTTCCTGGTACGGTCTTCCTCGTGGGCTCCTTTGCCCGGGACGACTTCTCCGAGGATAGCGATGTGGATCTTCTGGTGGTGGCGGAGTTTTCGGAGCCGCCCCACCGCCGTCTTTTAGACGCCGATATTCCGCCGGGCGTGGAGGTGATCGCATTAACGCCGCGGGAGACATTGAGGGCCGTGGAGAGGTGCTACCCCATTGCCCGGGATGTAGCGCTGGGCGTTGTGCTTAGGGACGGCCTTGGGATCGCGGAGAGGCTTGTGGAGCTCGCCAGGCGTTGCAAATAAATTTTTATCCGGGGCCCGTGGAGGCTCTGTGGATGCTCTGGTTCTGCCTTCTCGCGTGGTGGAGCTTCTGAGGCGGGCCGCCGAGGAGGGCGGGGTCTCTCTAGAGGATTAATGGACGTGGCCACCGCCTGTCTGGATCCTCCGGAGAGGGCTAGGGCCTACGCCGAGGCGGCGCTGGAGCTTCTGCGGGAGGCTGAGGCGGAGGTCGCCAGGGGCGATCTGTGGCAGGCGTCGGAGGAGGTCTGGCACATGGCGGCTCTCGCCGTTAGGGCCTTTGCCTATTGGCGCGACGGCGTGAGGCTGGCTTCCCACGGCGAGCTGTGGAGGTACGCGAAGAAGGTGGCGGAGGAGTTGGGGGAGTGGGTGCACGACGCGTGGGCCCACGCCAACGCCATGTATGTGAACTTCTACGTGGGGTGGGTCTCCGGCGAGCAGGTGGCCGCGGCGTTGAATAGAGTGCGGCGGCTTGTGGAAGCAGTGGCTGGGCGGGTGCTGGGGGGCGGGTAGTTTGTATTACTCTTAACTCTTTTTTAAGTGGTGGTGGTGTTTGTGGCGTGTCTGTTGAGCTGGAGCTTGATCTTGTGAGGGATAAGGTTCGGGAGTTTATTCAGAGTAACGAGAAGGTTTCTGACGAGGTGATCAACATCATTATCCAGAGGAAGAGGTCTCTGGAGGTGGATTTCCACGATATTCTCCTGTTTGATAAGGGGTTGGCCGACCTCTTCGTGGAGAGGCCGAGGCTGATCCTGCCGGAGGCTGATAAGGTGGTGCAGGAGGTTGTGGAGGAGAAGGATCCGGAGACGGCGCGGGCGCTTCGGCGGTTTCACTTCAGGGTGCGGGGGTCGCCTTTGGTGGTTCCGCTTAGGAAGCTTAGGTCTGAGTACATCGGCAGGTTGGTCAGGATTGAGGGGATAGTCACGAGGCAGACGCCGCCTAAGCACTTCCTGCATAAGGCGCTTTACCGTTGCACGCAGTGCGGCTACGAGATTGAGCTGATGCAGGAGCTGGAGCGTCACGTGGAGCCTCCTGCGAAGTGTCCGCGGTGCGGCGCTTCGAAGAGCTTCACGTTGGTGACTGAGCTGAGCCAGTATATCGACTGGCAGAAGGTAATCGTGCAGGAGAGACCTGAGGATCTGCCGCCCGGCCAGCTTCCGAGGAGCGTGGAGGTGGTTCTTCTCGACGACTTGGTGGACGCGGCGAAGCCCGGCGACATAGTTTCGCTTACCGGCGTCGTGGATTTGACGCTGAGCGAGCTCAGGAAAGGCAGGCCCCCCATTGTTACCTCCTACGTGCAGGGGGTGCACGTGGAGACGTCTAACAAGGAGTTTGTGGAGGAGATCACCAAGGAGGATGAGCAGAGGATCCTGGAGGTTTCGCGGAGGCCCGACGTGAGGGAGCTCATCGTGCGGTCCATCGGCCCGTCTATCTACGGCTACGAGGAGATCAAGGAGGCGATCGCCTGCCTCCTCTTCGGCGGCAACGAGATGGTGTATCCCGACGGCGTCAGGGTGAGGGGGGACATAAACATCCTGCTGATAGGCGACCCGGGCACGGCGAAGTCCCAGTTGCTTAAGTTCGTGGCGAAGATAGCGCCGAGGGCCGTCTACACCACGGGCAAGGGCTCGTCTGCGGCGGGCCTCACCGCGGCTGTAGTCAGGGATAAGCTGACGGGGGAGTTCTACCTGGAGGCCGGCGCGTTGGTGCTTGCGGATAAGGGCGTCGCCGTCATAGACGAGATCGACAAGATGGACGCCAAGGACCGGGTGGCGCTTCACGAGGCCATGGAGCAGAACACCGTTTCTATAAGCAAGGCCGGCATCGTGGCGACCCTCAACGCGAGGGCGGCGGTGCTCGCCGCGGCCAACCCCGCCTTCGGCCGCTACCTGCCGAACCGCACCGTGGCCGAGAACATAGATCTGCCGGTGTCTCTGCTGAGCCGCTTCGACCTCATCTTCGTCATTAGGGACGAGCCGAGGGAGGATTTCGACTCCTCTGTGGCCGGGCACATCTTAGACCTCCACTCCGGCAAGGTGCCGGAGTCCTTTAGAGACGTGCTGAGGCCTGAGTTTCTCCGCAAGTATATAATGTACGCGAGGAGGTATATACGGCCGGTCTTGAGCGAGGAGGCTAAGGAGAGGATCAGGAGGTTCTACCTGGAGATGCGCCGGAAGTACCAGGGGCCGGGCACGGCCATCGCCATCACGGCGCGTCAGCTGGAGGCGCTTATACGCCTCACCGTCGCGGAGGCCAAGATGAGGCTCTCCCCGATAGCCACGGGGGAGGACGCGGAGAGGGCCATCAGGCTGTATCTAGCCTTCCTCAAGTCCGTCGGCATAGATGTGGAGTCCGGCGCCATAGACATCGACGCCATAATCACGGGGGTGCCCGCGTCGAGGAGGGAGGCGTACATAAAGGTGGTGGAGCTGTTGAAGAGGCTTGAGGAGGCGGAGAGGGGGCCCGTGAAGATCGAGGTTCTGAAGGCGGAGGCGGAGAGGGCCGGCATACCTGGCGCAGAGGTGCAGAGGATTGTGGACCTCCTGGTCCGCAACGGCGAGGCCTACATGCCGCGGCCGGGCTACATAAAGCGGGTTGTGTAGTTTTTATTCTGGTCCTGAACAGCCTCTGTGGATGTGGCCGAGCTTCCTCTTGACGCCAGGCTCGTTGCGGTGCTGAAGGAGAGGGGGGGTTAGGCGGCTCTTCCCGCCTCAGGCCGAGGCCGTGAAGGCGGGCGTCTTCGACGGGAGGAGCGTGCTTCTCTGCACCGCCACGGCGTCTGGGAAGTCTCTGCTGGCCGAGGCTGCGGCGGTTAAGACTGCTTTGGAGGGCAGGATGGCGCTGTACGCGGTGCCCCTCAAGGCGCTCGCCCACGAGAAGCTCCTCCACTTCTCATACTACGGCAAGCTGGCGAAGGTGGGCATCTCCACGGGGGATTTCGAGTCCGACGACAAGCGGTTGCATGAATACGACGTGGTTGTGGTGACCTACGAGAAGCTAGACAGCTTGCTGAGACATAGGCCGAGCTGGCTGGGATCTGTCGGGCTGATCGTGGTGGACGAGATCCACTACCTGGGGGACCCCAGGAGGGGGCCCGTCCTCGAGTCCATAATCGCCAAGGTGAGGCACCTGGGCCTCCGGGCCCAGTTCATAGGGCTGAGCGCCACCGTGGGCAACGCGGCCGAGGTGGCGCAGTGGATGGGGGCTAGGCTCGTGGCGTCTAGCTGGAGGCCCGTGCCTCTGCGGGAGGGCGTGTACTTCGGCGGACGTATCCACTTCCCCGACGGGACGCGCCGGCCGGTTAGGGCAGGCGGCGACGCCGAGGTGGCCCTCGCCGTGGACGCGCTGGCCGACGGCGGGCAGGCGCTGGTGTTTACCAGTAGCAGATCCTCCACCGTGCGTCTCGCCGGGGCAATCGCCAAGGCTATCGCCGCACATCCCGCGAGGCTCATCGACGTGGGGGAGGCGGGGGAGCTGGCGGAGGAGGTGTTGCGGGCGTCGTCTAGCAAGATCATCGGGAGGGAGCTGGCGGAGCTCGTGGCGAGGGGCGTCGCCTTCCACAACGCCGGGCTTGAGCTGGAGGTTAGGAGGCTTGTGGAGGAGGGGTTCAGGCGCGGTGTGATAAAAGTCGTGGTGTCCACAACCACGTTGGCCGCCGGCGTGAACCTCCCGGCGCGGCGCGTGGTCGTGGCGGAGTACGAGCGCTACGACCCGGTGGTGGGGAGGGAGGAGATCCCCGTGCTTGAGTATAAACAGATGGCGGGGCGGGCGGGGAGGCCCGGGCTCGACCCATTCGGCGAGGCGGTGATCGTCGCCCGTGGCAGAAACGAGGTGGGGTACCTCATGGAGAGGTACGTCCTGGGCCAGGTGGAAAACGTGAAGTCGCACATCCTGTCCGGCCCCAGCCTGAGGGCGCACGCGCTGGGCGCAGTGGGTGGGGGATACGCCAAGTCCATAGACGAGCTGGCGGACTTCTTCTCCAACACCCTGGGCTTCCACCAGCTGAGGACCGGGCTTAAATCCGCCTTGCTCCGGTCCAAGGTGGAAGACGCCGTGGACCAGCTGGTGGAGTGGGGCTTCTTGGAGCGAGACGGCGATTACGTATACGCCACCGAGCTGGGTAGGCAGGTGGCTAGGCTGTATCTAGACCCGGAGACCGCCGCCAGGTACATAGCGCTTATTAAGTCGCTGAGGCGGGGCGCGACTGCGGCGTATCTATACATAGTGCTGACCGCGCCGGATTTCCCCAGGGTGAGGCGGGGCAGGGTGGATAAACATTTCGCCGAGGAGGTGCTGTCTGCCCTCGACGTGGAGGAAGACGAGGAGTTTGAAGACGTGGTTAAGACCGCGGCGATGCTGAAGGCGTGGATAGAGGAGGTGGATGAGGACGAGACATTTGAGCGGTTTGAGGTGGCGCCGGGCGATCTACGGGTTTACGTGGATCTCTTCGAGTGGCTGGGTAACGCGGCGGCGAAGCTGGCGGGGATCGTGGGACGCGGGGAGCACGGGAGGGGGCTTGAGGTGGTCACGGCGAGGGTTGTACACGGCGTGAAGGAGGAGCTCCTGGAGCTGGTCACCGCGTTGAGGGGCGTGGGGAGGGTCAGGGCTAGGGTTCTGTATAACTTCGGCTTCCGGACCCTTAGAGACGTGGCGAGGGCGTCGGTGCGGGAGATCGCGTCTCTGCCGGGCTTCGGCGAGAAGCTGGCCGAGTCGGTGATAGAGCAGGCGCGGCAGCTGGTCACCCGAGGGCAATGACGTTGTAGCGGCCGACGACCTTAAGCATGGTGGTGCGGCTCCTCAGCTCCTCCAGCGCGGGCTCCAGCCCCGGCCCCGTCTCCACCTCCACCAGGAAGAAGTAGTCCCAGGGGGATAGCTTAGTCGGTCTTGAGTATATCAGAGTCATGTTTATCCCCCTCTCCGCCAGGGGGGCCAGCGCCTTGTAGAGCGCGCCGGCGACGTTGGGCACCGCGAATATCAAGGCGGCTCTGGCCCCCGAGGCGCCGCTCCTTCTCGACAGCACCGCGAACCTCGTGTAGCTCTCCCCGTCTTCCACGCCGCAGGTCTTTTCGTAGCGTTCAAGCGCCCTGGGCGACGCCAGCACCGCGCAGTCAGAGGGACATTTCTCGAACTCCTTCACGGCCTCGGAGGTGGAGGACGTGTAGACGACCTCGGCACCCAGAGCCGCGAGCGCCCTCTTCGCCTGGGCGGCGGCGTGTGGATGCGTGTAGACGACCCGGGGGACCCCCCTCTTGGCGATGCAGAGAATCACCCTCAGCTCGCCCATTGAGGCTATCCCGACGCCGTGTGTAGCTAAGGCATCCACCGTCTCGCCAACAGGCCCTTCGAGGCTGTTGATAAACGGCACCACTCCGTAGTCGGCCGTGCCTCGGTCCACGGCTTTAAACACATCCGTGATGGTCCTGCTAGGGACGTGGACTCCGTGTGGGAACATGGCCACGGCGGCTTCCCACGTGAAGGAGCTTTCGGGGCCTAGGTAGGCCACGGCGGGTTTGTGCAGTCGGGATACCTCAGAGGCGATCACCGGCGCGAGGACGCCGTCAATAAGCGGCGGCGCGTTGTACCTAGCCCTCTCTCTTAAGAGTGCGTAGAGCTGTTCCTCCAGTTCGTAAACCCCTGCATTAATAAACGGGATAGTTCCGGTATATATGTGTTACTTGTCCACAAGAACACGTCTGACTGGGTCTCTGAGACTTTGAGGGAGGCAGGCGCTGAGGTCGTGGAGGGGGCTGGGGGCTGGGACGCCGTGCGTCTCGCCCACAGCGAAATTTTTGTAAAAGCCGTCTCCAGGCGCGAGGCTGACGTGTTGAGGGCCGTCGCCGTGGCCGACACCGCCTTGTCCAAGCGGCGGGCCGTGTTTTATGTGGGAGGCACCTCCATGGCTGGTCTACACACGCCGAGGGGCGGACATGTGTTCAACGCAACGGTCTACATAGCGAAGAAGGTAGGCGCCTCCGTCTTGTCTATAGATAGACACTTCCCGCTGGGCACATGGGAGCTCCACCTCGAGCACAAGTTCCCGCTGTATGTGGTATACGGCGGGGCCGAGGGGCCATCCCACAGACAAGTGGCGAGGCGGGGACACGGGGCCGTCGCCTTCCCTCTGCCTCCCGGCGCGGGGGACCGGAGTTTTGAACGAGTCTTGTCTTTTATAGACCGCACGTCTGAGGGGCCTCTTGCCGTCCAGCTAGGGTTCGACATACACAGAGACGACCCCACGGGGTACTTCTTCGCCTCCGAGCGTTTCTACTACCTCCTCGGCAGGGCGCTGGCGAGGCGGGAGTTCTACATCTCTCTGGAGTGCCCCTCCACTCCGGGTGTTTTCAAGAGGGCTCTGGCCAGCCTCATAGCGGGGGTCGCGGGCGGGGAGGCGCCGGCTGCAGAGCCGTATAGAGAGGGCGAGGCGGTGCGGAGGGAGGTGGAGCTTCTACTTAGACGCGCTAGGCGGATACTCTAAACTC
>GG746503.1_pt21 | contig 10392 bp, 13 predicted proteins | sample 429518 | NCBI scaffold set GG745617.1 | reverse complement strand
TCACCTATGTGCGTCCAGGTACCGCGCTTTACTACGACGCGAAGATACGCGACGAGGCGAAAAACGCCGTTGTCGACGCCTATGCCCGGAAGCAACACGGGGGGTACCTCGGCGACTCCTACGTGGCCCCCTTTGTGAACCTCGGCGCGGGGACCACCGTGTCTAACTTGAAGAACACCCTGGGGGCTATAAGGCCCTCCTACTCCGCCAAGAGCTACAGGAAGCTGGGGCCCGTCATTGGCGAGTTCGTAAAGACGGCAATTGGAACTCTGATATATGGGGGGAAGTACGTGGGCCCCCTCTCGCACCTCTACGGAGTCGTGGATAGAGACGTGCCGCCCCTCTCAATATATAGAGGGGGCGAGGCGGCGCCGATGGACAGAGAAAAAGCCAAGGAGTACATAAGGCGCGACCTTGCGCAGTTCGGCCGGGGGGATCTATACAGCTACTACGTGGAGAAGCTAGTCGAGAAGCCGTTGCTTTAGGTGTTCGCGTTCTGCGTGTTGCAGTTGCTCAGTCAACTTGTTGAGGTCAGCGCCGTCGAGCTCCCTCAGCACCTCCTCCACCGCCTCAATAGGCAATCTGGAGGCGAGGGCATATAGACCCACCCAGCCGTAGGCCCTCAGAACTTCGGCGGTTCGCCTGATTTCTTCGTATCCCCTCTTCACCTCTCTCTCCAAGTTGTCTGTTCTGACGGACCGCAGAACTCCTATGTTTGTACCGCCGCAACGCGGACACCGTAGTTCCGACACCTCGCCCACGCGTATCATGCCGTACCACCCGCATTCTAGACATGCGGCCAGCATAGTGTAGTTGAGCAGGCGGGCCTTGGTGCTGTCTAGCACAAGCCTCTTGAGCCTCTCCGGTGGGATTATCTCAAGCCTGTGTGAAAGCTTTTCGTAAAGCACCTCGCCCAAGTAGGTGGGCCCCTCTACGTACACCACCGCTATTTCGCCTGTTTTTATCCGCTGTATCACCTCCGCCGTGTGGCCCAGGTCCAGCTCTCTTTCAAGAGTTTCCCTCAGGGCCTCATCGAAGACCGGGGTTCCGCTGAAGGCCTCCACCAGTTTCGACATGCTTACGCTGTAGACGTCTGCCTCCTTGTCCACAGCCCCCATCCTCTTGGCCACGTGGAGGATCCTCCGCTTAAAGGAGCCGGACTTGACGAGGGCGGACCTTATCAGCTCGGCTACTTCGCGGACGTCTAGGGCGGTGAGCCGGCGTATCTGCTCGCCCACAAGCTCGGCGGGCAGAGGCTCCGAGAACTGGATAATTATGCCGTATGGGTCTTGATGGACCCCCACGGGCTTCTCCAGTAGCTTTATGAGTAGCTCGCCCAGCAACTTCCCCAGCGTGCGGTTAACTTGGGTGCCAAACGCCGCGTGGATGATCACCACGTTGTCTCGAAACTGCTCAATAACCACCGTCCTGTCGTCGGGGACGGGGCCGTTGTGTTTGGCGAGCTCCTCCACCACGAATTTGGCGGTTTCTTCGCTGACGTCGAACTCCTCGGCAACTGCGCGGGGGTCTGCGCCTTTGTGTATCTCCCTGCGCAGGGCGCCCACTTGTTGAGCCACCTCGAAGGGCACAGGTATCTCCTCCCCCACCCAGCTGGGGATCGCCCCGGTGGGATCCGACACCTCCACCACCTTTATGCTTCTTTCCTCTACTCCCGCGATAAGCCAGGGCCTGCCGCGGAATATGAATTTGATCCCCACGTTTCCGTACTCAGCCACGAAGGACTCGTCTAGCGTCCCGACGAGCTCCCCCGTGTTGGCGTTGATTACGGCGTACTGCCTCTCGTCTGGGATCATAGAAAGCGTTTCGTAGAAGTAGCGGTAGAAGCCGCGGCCCCTCGGCCTCGTCACGGTGTCGCTGTCTTCGAAATACATGGCTAGCCTGGGGTAGAGGTCCTGCATGAACTTGACCACCCTCCTGAGCTCCTCGAGGGTTAGGTCTCTGTATGGATGCGCCTTTTTTATGACGCTGTAGAGCTCCTCCAGCTTCCACCGCGGCTTGAGTAGTAGAAAGGCAACCACCTGGTTGACCAACACGTCGTAGGGCTTGTGCGGGATCTGCGTAGGCTCAATTAAGCCATCCCTCGCCCGCTTCACGATAACCATGGACTCCATCACGTCGTTTACATCCTCGCCGATTATGACGCCCTTCGGCACAGCCGACAGCCTGTGGCCGCTTCTGCCAACCCTCTGAAGGAGGCGGGTCACCTGGTGCGGCGAGATGTACTGTATTACGAGGTCCACGTGGCCTATGTCTATGCCCAACTCGAGGCTCGACGTGGCCACAACGGCCTTCAGCTCACCCCTCTTCAGCCTGTCCTCCACGGATATACGGACCATCTTGGAGAGAGAGGAGTGGTGTACAGCCGCCGGCAGATCGCCGAAGAGATACGAGAGACGGAAGCCGAGGAGCTCAGCCATGCTCCTGGTGTTGACAAATATAAGCGTGCTCCTGTTCTCCTCCACCAGCTCCTTAATGATACGGAGGCGGGCGACGACGTCGGGGTGGAAGCCCGAGGATTCAGCCAGCTTGTAATCCCGCTGCGTGGGCTCCGGCCTCACCACGTCTAGTTGCATATACCGGGTGAAGTTTACCAGCACGACCTTGAAGGGCCTGTCGTTCCCCACGAGGAACTTGGCCACCTCAACCGGGCTCCCCACCGTGGCTGAAAGCCCAACTATCTGGAAGTCGCGCCCTATGTGGTGTCTCAGCCTCTCCAGCGCTATGCTCAGCTGGACGCCCCTCTTGTCCTCGGCGAGTTCGTGAACCTCGTCGACGACAACCCACCTAAGCTCCTTCAGATGCTCCAACAGGCGGCGGCCCGTCAAAATAGCCTGCAACATCTCGGGGGTGGTTATCAATATGTGCGGCGGCGTCTTGCTCTGCCTCTGCCTGTCGGCCTTATCCGTATCGCCGTGTCTCACATCAACTCGGAAGCCGACCCTCTCGCCCCACCACCTAATCCTGTCGAGGAGGTCCCTGTTGAGCGCCCTAAGCGGAGTTATATACAGCACGTAGATGCCGGGCTTCTCAACCCCCTGCTCAAGCATCTTAGACAAGATGGGCAACATCGCGGCCTCCGTCTTGCCGCTTCCCGTAGGCGCGATGATCAGCACGTTGCGGCCCTCCAGTATCTCAGGTATGGCCATTTTCTGGGGCTCGGTCGGCTCCTCAATCCCCCTCTCCCTCAAGGCCTCTTGAATCAGCGGGTGAAGCAGGTGGAAAGCCACGCAAAACAAAAGGTTTATTAAATTATACTTAAGCGCCGTGTATGTCAAGACCGGCGCTTCTCCTCGCCGCATTGCTCGCGGCGTTTGCGCTGGCGCAGACCCTCATAATCCACGGGCCTTCTGGCAACTTCACGGCCACGGTGAGAAACAACACGCTTACTGTAGACGGCGACAGGTTGCCGCTTCCCAACGTGCCTCTCGGCTGGTACTTCAACGGGTCTTTCACCGTCTTCGGCATCTACTACGGGAACCCGGATTGCAGCCTCGGCACTTACCCCAACGCCCCCAGGTTCTACATATCCTGCACCGCGGGGACGGACATGGTTGTGGTGGCGGTGAAAGACCCCAAGGCCAAAATCACCTGCAGAGACAAGAACAGACTCCTCAACCCCGCACAAGCCACGCAACACCTGGAGATCTACAGCACCAAAAGCCTAAGCCTTGAGTGTGAATCTGCGTTCTCTGCCGTCGTGTCGACCCCCACGGCGCTGGTCGGCGCGTTGGCGGGGATGACCGTTGCGTCGGCCGTGCTTGTGCTGGCTATGGGGGTTCTACTACTGCGGCGGGCTCTCCTCAAACAGTAGCATCAGCGTTTTTTCAGTGACCATGCCGATAACCGCGGTGCCTTCCTCGTTCACAACGGGCACGCCGCCGACGTCGTACTCAAGCATTTTCTTTATTATATCAACGACGGGGTCGTTGGGCTTAGCCAAGAAGATGGGGGCCTTCGCTATGTTTATCGCGTAGGTGTTTACCACCTCCTCCACGGCCCCCTGCTTTATCTTCTCTATCGTGTCGTCTGCCGCGAAGTACCTAAGCACGTCTTTAGCGTGCAACATGGCTATCACCTTCCCCGTCTCGTCCACGATGGGGTACCGTCTGAACTTGTAGATTGTGATGCCCTCCAAGACGTCCATCACGGTGGAGTAGGGGGTTAGGACGTATACAATCCGCGTCATCACGTCGCGCACCCTGTGGGGAAAGTCGAGCTGAGACGCGATTTTCAAAATGTCCCACTCGGTGAATATGCCGACCAGCCTCCCCGCTTCGTCTACTATCGGCATCGAGCCGAAGTTGTGGCGGAGAAACAGCGAGATCACCTCGCTTATGGGAGTGTGGGGACGCGCCGAGACGACGCTCCTGGTGCCCACCTCTATTACGCTCTTCATGTATATATCGCTGTAGAGAGAACCCTCCGAAGTTCTGTCGCTTATCCACGAATAAATGGCGTCAAGTATGTCAAGCATAGTTATGATGCCCACAAGCTTATCGCCGCGTACAATAGGCAACCTTCTTATGTCAAGACTCACCATGGTCTTCATGGCGTTTACAACCTTCTCTTTCTCCCCCACAGTGACCACGTTCCTAGTGGCAAACTCGTAAACAGGTTTGCTAAACATGTCCACATAACCCAACACTTCCCATTATTTAAAAATTGCTAGAGATAAGCCACCTGGCAAGCGCCGCGAAGGCCCGGCCCCTGTGCGACACAGCGTTTTTCGCCTCCCCGCCCATCTCGGCGTAGGTCAGGGAGCTCCCCTCGGGGATAAATATGGGGTCGTAGCCAAAGCCCCCGCTACCCCTCGGCTCCTCCGCTATACGGCCGCGGGTCTCCCCCACAAATACGCGGACCTCCCCGCCTAGACACAGGGCAACTGCGCACCTAAACACCGCAGACCTGTCGGCGACGCCCTCCAGCAGCTTCAACACGCCCCTGAGCCCGATGGTTCTATAGACATACTCAGCGTAGGGGCCGGGGAAGCCCCCCAGCGCGTCTATGTAAAGCCCTGTGTCCTCAACCACCGCGTAGTCGCCGTAGCGGGGGCACAGGAGCTCGGCGGCTTTCCGGGCCACGGCAACCACGTCGTCGTCTTGCACCTCCACCTTCTCCGCTTCTAGCCGCTCCACCGCAATGCCATAAGGCGTGAGGATGGCCGAAATCTCTGCTAGTTTATGAGGGTTGCCAGTGGCGACCCTGATCTTCTTCACTGCCAGAAACGGCCTTACGTTAGGCGAGACCCATGTGGTTTTTAACCCGCGCCAACAGATCGTGTTCTGGGGGCACCCCCACGAACTCCACGTCGCCGACGGCGGCGTCTTCCGCCTGGAGGATCACCGTGGGCACGCCAGTTACGCCGTACATGTCTGCAATGTCGGGGTTCTCATACGCCTCCACAATCATAGATACGACCTTCCCCCTGCTCTCGTATGCAAACATATTCGCGAGCAACGCGGCGTAGGGGCAGTAGGGGCAACTGGGGGTCACCACCGTTAGAACATATACGCGTTTAGGCGCGTTCTGGGCCAAGGTGGCGAGCTCGGTCCTCGTCTTCTGCCTTAGTCCCGTCTTGCCAGTGCTGAGCCTCACCACTGTCTCGATGAACGCCCTCACCTCCTCCCCCATCGGGGCCCCGAGATATTTGATGAAGCCGTCTCCGAAATACACGCTGGGCACCCGCTGGGGCTCCACGCCGAACTTCTTAAACGCCTCGGCGTCTCGCTCAAGGCTGTACTTATTCACCTTGAGCTTCCCCGGCGGCGCCAGCTGGGTCAACAAGTCGAGAAGCTCCTCCGTAGGCACGCACCAGTTAGTCTCGCGGCCCGCGCAGTTGCCGCTTGTGAAGAAGTTTATCTCCACGGGGTTCTCCATCTGAGAAAGCATCTCCTTAATTATGTCCTTCGTCTCCTCGTCGACCTCAATGTGAGGCACCTCCTCAGGTCCACCTATAGGCACAGCCATACGCAGAAAAACGAAATAACTATATTAAGCTTATCGCCCCCTACTTCCGCGACCTCTTCTTCGCCGACTTCTTAGACCTTTTCCTGGCCTTCTTCTTACGTGTCTTCTTCTTTTTCTTTTTCTTGCTCTTCTTCTCCTCAGCCTCCTTCGAAGCGATGTTTTCAAGCATTTGGAAAACTTGGTCGATGAACCCCCTGTATTTCTCCACCTTGTTCTTCACGTCTTCTAGAGAAAGCGAGGCCTCGTTGTTCCACGCGGTTATGTCTAACACAAACCCCACGCCGTCGACGTATCGCCACGGATCCAGCGTCTGCTCCCTCAGCTCCCGCACCACGGCTGGGCTGGCCTTTTTCTCGTAGGGAATTACAGCAAATACGTGCCCGGTCTCTGGGTCCTCCGCAACCACAAGCTTGCCCCTCTCCCCCGCGAGCTCAAGCAGTACCTGAGACACGGAGAGAGAAAAAACCTGGTATATATTATTGAAGGTAGGCGGGCGGTATGGAGCCGATGAGCTTCTTTATGGCCTCAACGCTCTGCAGGAACTTCTGCCTCTCCTCGGGCGCCAGCTCCACCTCCAAAATCCTCAACACGCCGCCTCTGCCAAGCACTATGGGCACCTCCACGGGCACGTCGCGGACTCCGTACTCCCCCTGCAGAGCCACAGAGGCTATCAACGACCTCCTGGCGTCGCGCTTAATCGAGTCTACCATCACCGCGAGCCCGGACCCGGGGCCCCAGTTGGAGGAGAAGCCCCTCAGCTCCGTGATTCTGGCGCCGGCCTTCACGGTCTCCTCCACGACCTCCCTCAGCTGGTCCTCGGTGAGTAGCTTGCTCAAGGGCACCCCATGTACGAAGCTCTTGCTGGGCACGGGGAACATGCTTTCGCCGTGTTGCCCCAGCACAATCGGCAGGATGGAAGCCGGGGATATGCCCAGCTTCTTAGCGGCGTAGTACGCCAGACGGCCCGCGTCCAACACGCCGCTGAAGCCTATGACCCTCTCCCTTGGAAACCCGGTGGCCTTCCACATGACGTACGTCATTGCGTCAAGCGGGTTCGTGGTCAGGATGACAATGGAATCGGGCGCGTATCTCCTGATCTCCTTCCCTATCTCATAAACTATCTTGGCGTTTGCCTCTACCAGTTGCTCCCTCGTCATGCCGGGCTTCCTGGGGAGCCCCGCGGTCACCACGACTACGTCGCTACCTGCCATGTCTTTGTAGTCGTTTGACCCGAAGTACTCCACGTCTAGGCCGAGGATTGAGCTCATGTGGTTCATGTCCAGTGCCTCTCCCTGGGGCAGGCCCTTCACTATGTCTATCAGCGTTATTTTGGAGTCCACCTTCATCAGCCCCATTATGACCGCAGCCGCCGTGCCGACCCTGCCGCTTCCGATTATCGTTATCATAAGTGAGGAAACGACTTAGATAAAATGCGTTTTTCAACAAAAAGTCGAAGCCTAACTAGCCAAAAATTACAACTTCCCCCTGCTCAGCACCCTGGCGGCTACTATGAGCGGGTGCCACACCGGCGCCGCGTCTGGCATGTACCCTATGTCGGCAAAGAATAGGTCCGACACCGTGTAGCCCGACTGTATAGCGACTGCCATCACGTCAACATAGGAGGCAACCACCTGGCTCCTGCCCAGCACCTGCGCGCCCAAGATGCGGCCCGTCGACTCCTCGGCGATTAGCTTGACGTGGACCGTCTCGGCGCCCGGCATGTAATGCGCCTTTGTCCTGGCCTTGATCAAGGCGCTCTGCGTCTTGTAGCCGAGTTGCGAGGCCTCCCTCTCGGAGAGGCCCGTCCTCGCGATGAAGAGGCTGTGGAACCTTGTCACGGCGGTGCCCACCACGCCGGGGAACCTCATCACGCGTCCCTTCACCGCGTTTCCACCGGCGACCTGCCCCTCCTTGTTCGCAGTAGGCGCCAGAGGAATCCAAACGCGCCTGCCCGTGACTCTGTGCGTCTTCTCCACGGCGTCTCCGGCGGCGTAGACGTCAGGAACGGTGGTCTCCATGTATTCGTTTACATATATCGCCCCAGTTTCGCCCAGCTTGGCCCCGGCCCTCACCGCCAAATCCACGTCGGGCCTCACGCCGACAGCGAGAACCACCTCATCCACCTGGTACTCCCCCTTCTCCGTCACCACCTTGTTTACGTGGCCCGCGCCTCTAAACTCCACCACCTTCTCGCCTAGGTGGAGCTCCACGCCTCTGCCCCTCATCTCCTCCGCCACCACGGCGGCTGTGTCTGGATCAAGCGAGGCGGGTAGCACCTGGTCAAACATCTCAAACAGGAGGACCCTCTTGCCCATGTCTAGCAACACGTCGGCCATCTCAACGCCTATGTAGCCGCCGCCGACCACAGCCACCGTCTTAGCCTTCTCCAGATGGCCCTTCAGGTCAGGCACCTCGTCGGGGTGCCTCAGCGTGAGTATACCCTTCAGGTCGGCGCCTGGTATCTTGGGCACGAGAGGCTTCGCGCCGGTGGCTATGACCAGCTTATCCCACGTTATCCTCTCCTCCGTCTCCCCCCTCCTCGTCACCACAACATGTTTATCCACGTCTACGTCAACAACGGCGGTTCTGGTCAGAACCTTTATGTTGCGCTCCTTCTCGAACTCCTCAGGGGTGTATGTCATCAGCTCCTCGTGGCTCTTCACAATCCCCCCTATGGCGTAGGGCATCCCACACGGCGCGTGTGTAATCATGGAGCCCCTCTCGATCAGGATAACCTCGGCGTTGGGATCCAGACGCCTCGCCCTAGCAGCGGCGGAGGCGCCGGCGGCGCCGCCTCCAACAACCACCACCCTAACCATTGAGGTGTCTACGATGCCCCCTTTAAAGTATTACCTGCACCTAGCGTAGCCGAGTACGGACTCTACGAAGGCCTTGAACTGCGGCGCCGTCATGAAGCCCGGCGCGACCTCCACCGGGCTGACCGCCCACAAAGCCACAGTGGTGGGCGTCCCCATGACGCCCAAGGCGGCGGCGAGGTGATAAAACTGCTCCACGTCGGCCTTTACGAAGTTGGCGACGTCTCGATACCTCTCGCCGACTTGCCTAAAGATGGGGTCAAACATCTGGCAGTAGGGGCATGTCTTCCCAAAGAACATGACAAAGGCCACCTTGCACCCCATGACCGCGTTCCGCAGCTGAGCCTCGCCCGCCACCACGTGGCCCGTAGCGTAGTTCAGCTGGCAACATCTAGGAGCCCTCTCCCTGCCCGTGAGCTCAAGCGCCTTCTTCCACAGAAGCCGATCAACGTCGTCCACGGCGACTCGCAAACATCCACATAAAAATTTGCAACGCTATCAGCCGCTTAACCCGCCTCCTAGGGCCCGCCGCGCACCTTACCGGCTGTACTTCTTAACGGTATTTAAGATCTGCCAGTACCTAGATTTATCGTAGGGGCGTAGGTGGGTGGCGTTGATCCACAACACGTCGTCGGGGCCCTGCACCCGCATCCACAGCACCACGCCGCGCCAGATGCACACGTCGAGGTCCCTAGACATAGATGCGGCGTGAGGGAGCGAAACCGCAACGCCTTTATACCTATATACCACGCCCCTCCATCCCAAGTGTTCACATGAGCCGGCTTCGGTCCCGCCGGGTGGTAGCTTAATAAAGGGAGAAAGCTTGAGGTCGAGCGGCAGGCTGGGGCCGCTACTGGGGCCGCAACCGCCGTCGGGGACGCACATTGCCGTGTAGACGCGGCCGCGTTCAGTAGCCGCGTAAAGCGTATATTCCGACATTGCCGTCAGCCGCCGAAACTCTGTGTAGTTCTCCTCGCCAACGCCCAACACCCACCGCGCAACCTCTACAACCCTCCTGCCGGTGGCCGCCTCGTATGTCGCGACCACGGCGTACTCCACCTCGTAGTTACGGGGGTCCACCCCGCCCCGCCAACCCACAACCAGCCACAACAGAAGCAAAGCCGCCGCGACAAGCAATAAAATGCCGACTCGCATACGAAAAAATGTGCCTCTCATTATAAAATTAATCTGTCAACCTCACGATGGTGTTAAGCGGTTTGAAGGCATAGTCTTTTAGGTAGTGTATGAGCTGGGCGCGGTGTATGTAGGCCCCATATCTAACCCCAGGCGGCGCGTCGGTGGAGACATGGGCTGAGTAAAGGGGAACTCCGCCGTACACCTGGAAGTTCAACGCCACATATACTTTCTCCGCGACACTCGCATAGGGCCCGAGCACCCGCTTTACGTAGGAACCCACGGGGAGGCCGATGCCGACCCTGCCGCCGACGTCTAGGAGCGGCTCGTTTATCAGAAACTCTAAAAAACCAAATCACATTGCCGCCTCCTCCTCTGCCGTCTTCCCCGAGGAAGCTCAGATATTGGACAGGGCTCCCGCCGCGTCTAACGCCCCCAGCCGGGGACGTTGGTT
>GG746511.1_pt32 | contig 10840 bp, 11 predicted proteins | sample 429518 | NCBI scaffold set GG745617.1 | reverse complement strand
CTCGACGTGGGCATCTACCTCGTCAATGTTTGGATTGTTTTTCTCCATGTCTATATTCGGGGTGACCGTTTTATCGATTCAACACGTTGTTGACTGCGGTGTGCGGAGCGTCCAGCTGTTCGAATCCGCCGTCCGGGCCGGCTCTTCCGCGTCGGCTGTCTAGGACAAACACGCGGCAAGTGCTCGTTCTGCCGACGCCACAACACGTCGTAACGCCGCCTTGTAAAGAACAGAGGCTGGCGTTAGTGCGGAATCGAATAACCTCTTCTCCCGTTGGGAAAAAGAGGAGGTTGCCATGTGGACGGTTCATTACGTTTAACTGATCACAGCGCTTTATGGATAAGGTTGAAAAGATCCTGGAGAGGTACAAGATCTACCTAGGCGTAAAGGATGTCAAGGTAGTGGTGAGGCCGTACAAGACAAGAGACGCCTTTACGAACTTGTCGAGTTCTCCGCCTATCATCTACCTCAACAAACACCTAATCGACGACGAGGAGGTTGTTGAATACCTGCTCCTCCGCGAGTTGATTCACATAGCACTCCACAGATATCCGCAGATGAGATACGGCACGCCGAACCTATCGTACAGCGACAAGTTCAACAGTGTCTTACGCTTCTTCGTGCCAGAAGAAAAAGAGGAGAAAACAAAAGAGAAGATCGTGAAAAAACTAGAGGTAAACCGGAGACCCGCTCAATAACCTCTTTTTCTCCTTTTAGGCATTCCGGCGCCGCCTTATGCTCCGCGGAGAGCTCCTCCGGAGGGATGGCGTGGGCAAAGAAGAGGAAAAAGAGACTTATCCACCTGCAGGACTTTCCTCACAGGGATAATTATTCCTGTAAGTCTGCACCTGCAGGCAAAAACCTGCAAGTGTTGGATCCTCAGACCTTTTCGCCGCACAGCAGGACGACTTCTGCTACCACCTCCACGTGGTATATCACGGCAGGTATATCTATCCCTGTGGCTCTGTACTTGTCAGTCTTTACCTGTGGAGAGAAGGCTTATATAGCAATGCAAAAAGAAGAGATATGGATAAGAACAGTTCAACATGCGCCTCGGCGTTTAACGTGTTATGGATAGAAACATAAAAGAACGCCTAGAACTCGCGCTGAGGCCCGCCGAAAAGCCGCCGACCTTGGAGGAAGTGCTTGAGCAAGTCTCCACCCACGGCGTCTTGCGGGGACCTGTGGACTGGGTGTTCCCGGCGTGGATCATCTATGTCGAATACGCGACGCAGAAGATCGCCGAGACGTTTCAGCTTACAGAGGAGGAGAGGAGTCAGCTCCTTGACTTCAGAGACACGCTGAAAAGGCTCCTGCTTGAGGCGTGGATACAGACAAAAGAAAAGCTAACGACGCTGTACAAAGCCGTTGTTGAAGGCACGTACAGGTTGGAGGGGAAGAGGCTGTACGCGCCGGACGGGACGTGGATGGATACAAAGAATCTCATTCCACGCATCTTGATCCGCGGTGTGAGCGCCTCGGCGCGTTTTCCCGACGTGTTGAAGCTTCCACCTGAGAGGCTTGAACTACTCCAGCTGGGCTGGAGGGCAAGCGACGAAGGCGAGAAGGACAGCCACCCCGTCATGGTCACCACGCAACCTTGGCAAGTGTTCGCCTGGGTTGCGACAAGATATGGAGAGCTTCGCATAGATACCACTTCGGTCAACTTGACGCGTGAGGGAGTGAGCGTGACAATGCGCATAATCGCAAGAAGCTGGAGACAGAGGCGGAGCAAGGTAAAGGCGATAAGTCTAGTTGCGGACTACCTCAGACGCGGAGAGTGGGTGCCTGTGTTGACGGCATGGCTTGGTGATGGCCAAGCCGATCGAGGGAGGATATTGCGCGGCAAGTACAGTCTTGTTATTGCGGCTAAGGAGCCTTGGAGGTTGAGCAACAGCTCAGGCGCAAGAAAGGCCCTCGTCGCCACCGGCAAAGAGGTGTTTGTAAAGCTTAGAGAGGTAGCTAGTACATATGGCGAACTGCTGGATCTACTGAAGGCACATAAGTGGATTGACATAAAGCTGGCCACAGACGACGGCTTTAGAACCGCCTACAAGCAGAAGGGGAGAGTAACTGTGGAAGGCTTCGAAATGCATCTACGTCTCATCGGCGGCAATAGTGGCTCGCTCTTGGCTGAGCACTACACCCGCGACCCAGAAAAGGCGCACGCCATCGCCGACAAGCTCAAGGCGGCTGGGTTTAGACCTAACGTGATCCGTGCAGGTTCCTACTATGTGGTGTATATAGCCACAACCGACCTCTTGAAGCTGGCGGAGAGGGACGGCGAAATAAGAAGGGCCATAGCGCTGTACCTCGCCGAAAAGGTGAAGAACGGCACGCCGAGGCAGAGGGAGATCGCTAGGAAACTCCTGCAAAGACACCCTCTTTTTCTTCCTCTTAATCGCCTCGCCGCCTTCTCGACATCGCCATGCGTTAACCAACGCCGAACTTGACCGATATGTGGAACTGCAGAACCAACGACAACCAATATGCAGAATCAATCAATGTTTGGACGGACCTCGCCCTGAAGATCTTGGAGGCCGCGGGAGACCCCTGACTTGCGCCGGCTCTCCAGCGCCGCGCTGGCTAGAGCGGGCGATGCCGATTGTTAATACGAGTAGCCGCTGAGGGGCCGGCCGCTCGGCGTCGGCGCCGCCGCTGTTTCGAGCCCCTAGCGGCGGCCGTGGACTGCTACGGTAGGCTCGCGGCGTTTACGCGTACCGGCCACAAGGCGTAGGATCTGTCGGCCTTGCATCCATTGCCCGCTTAACCTCCACGACCGTCTATCCAGTCTCGACATGGCCCCCTCTATACACACGAGGCAGAGGAGGCCGCGGCGGACGTGGCTGGGTTTGTATCCGATAGAGGGGCGGGTCCTTGCCGAGTCAGCTACAAGCTCGCGGCCGGCCTCTAGGCGAGTATGGGCACCTCCACGGTCTGGGGGATGTCCAGTAGCGCTAGGAAGAGGGGGGTTGGGATGACTCCCTCGTCTGCGGAGTCTCTGCTCAGCGTGTAGATCCGCTTAACGACGCCGAGGACTCTCCTGGCGCCTTCGGCCCGGCCGTACTTCACCTCGATGCCTATGTGCGCGTCGCCGCTTCTCACCACCGCGTCGATTTCCCCGTCGTGTCTGAGGTAGAACACGTCGTACAGCCGGGCTAGGTGGGTCGCGGCGGTTGCCTCGGCCAGGGCGTGTTCGTCTGGGGGCTTGGCCATGGTCCAGCGGGCGAAGGCGCGGTAGATAAACGGGTCGATGAAGTAGAACTTCTTCTCCCTCCTCGGCTGCACCTCGCCCGAGGTGTCCATGGCGTATACCGTCTTGAGGAGGAACATCTTCTCGAGCAGCTCCACGTAGCTTACGGCGGTCTTGACCGTCCCGACTCCGAACGATTTGGAGATCGTGTGGTAGCTGAACCTAGACGGCGTCTTTTCCACTATGGCCCTCACGGTGAGCTTGAAGAACGTCTCGCTTCTCCGGAGCTTGTTCAAATCGCTGAGGACCGCCGAGACGAAGTCGCCGTATGCTGTTGAGACTTTGCCGTATTTGAAGTACTCCCGCACGGCGTTGGGGAAGCCCCCCACGGCGAGGTACGTCTCGAAGGCGTCGACGAGGCGCGAGACGTACTGCAGAAAACGCATGTAGCCGCCGAGCACATACTCCAGCCCGCCCCGGGGAAGCCTAAGCCCGAGGAGCTCCGCGAACCTGCCGAAGGGCAGAGGCAACATGACCAAGTTCCTGCCGTGGCCCCTCCTGCCGGCGAAGGTCTCGGCCTCCCTCCTCGCCGAGATGGAGAGGGAGCCCGACAGCACCAACACGTCGTTTCTGAAATAGCCCATGTCTATCATGCTCTTGACCGCCCTAAACCACTCCCTGGGGTACGTCACCTCGTCGAGCAGTATGTAAGACGAGGAGATGCCCTCCGCCCTCCTCACCTTTAGGTACATCCTCAGCACCTCGGCGAGCTCCCTGTAGTCCGCAATCGCGTCGCAGGAGAGGTAGAAGATAGACTTCGGATGGACGCCCCTCTCCAGAAGCTCCTTCACCAGCAGTATAAGCGCCGTGGATTTGCCCACCTGCCTAGGCCCAAAGACAAAGTTCAGCGCAAACGGCCTCAGCGACAGCCTGTCGATGAGGTCAGGCCTCCACCTAACCTCAGACTCCGCATACCGACGGTAGATCTCCACCTCCTCAACCCCCTCCCTAGACGCCCACCAAGGGTTAAAATCCTCAATCATGTTTACTTACACTCCACAACACATTAAAAACTTTGTAGACCAAAACTCCACAAAGTCTTATAAACCCCAAGAGCCGCGTCCACCCTTCCACCGTTGCGCAGTCAGGACTGCCAAGCGGCCTATACCGAACAACAAGCCGCATGGACTCCGCCTCAGGTACGGCGCAGAACGCCATCTTGCATGAGGAGTTCTGCAACCCACCGACCCCGGTCCAGCGGATTCCCACCTCCTACGTCTAGTAAATACATGGACCTACTTCGCGTGGGTTCTGGGCACTTGGCGCCGGATTTAACAACAGTTACGATAACCAACTGGCGACATCCATATACATCAGTGGCGTCTCTCCATCCAGCCAAACAGCGTATATAGGTCGCGTAGGACCTTAGATACTCAAAATAGAGACTCCTCCCTCGACCCTCGCCGACTATCGTATTACCGACATTATTGTCATGACCGCCTAAATCAATTCCCGGCCATACCATTACGGTCTCCTTAACAAATCCACTACTCCTACTCCTGCCACTTCGCCGCGCCTCGGCGTCGCTTTAAATAGCTCATCTGATCCCGACGAAGAAGACAACGATGCGGCTATTTTCTCGGGCAGACGAGGCAAGGCCCCTAGGCCTGATGACCTCTCTACCACAGCAAAGACGCAGATAACATTCATATGAATTTTGCCTCAAGCTACGCCTTGCCACATCTATATATCCGCTGTTGAACATAGCAAACAGGTTTTTACAGTACAGCCATTCGCGGCCCATGAGTCCAAACAAAAACCTGGCAATAATAGTAGCGGTGGTTATAGTGGCCGTCGTGGCTATAGCCCTCCTCATGATGCAACCCGGCGGGTCTTCGCAACCCACCACAACGCCCACCTCTTCGCCTACAGCCACTGCCACCCCGACTCCTACCACTCCGCCGCCTGCTTCTTCGCCTACAGCCACCACCTCCCCGTCGCAACCCACCACAACGCCTACGCCTACCACCTCCCAAACGCCTACTACGACATCCGTGCCGAGTCGGCTGAGCGGTGCGTTGACTGGGGGCGGCTCGACGTTTGTGGCTCCTCAGATGTTTAGCTGGTCTAAGACGTTTTATCAAGTCACGGGGGGCAAGATCCAGGTTAACTACCAGTCCATCGGGTCCGGCGCCGGCACCGCCCAGTTCCTGGAGAAGAAGCTAGACTTCGGTGCCTCGGATGTGCCGATGCCCAAGGATAAGTACCAACAGGTGGCCGGCCGGTTTGTCCAGTTCCCCGTCATCATAGGCTCTATCGTGCTTGTTTACAACATACCGGAGCTTGCGTATAGCAAGACCGGCAAGTACCTTAACCTCACCTCCGAAGTTATCTCGCTTATCTACATGGGCGAGATCAAGCAGTGGTGCGACGCGAGGATTAAGGCGCTGAACCCCGGCCTCGCCGATAAGCTACCGTGCAAGGACATCGTGGCGGTTCACAGAAGCGACGGCTCCGGCACCACGGCCGCCTTCACGCTGTATCTCAGCAGGGCCTACCCGGCGTGGAACCAGACGGTGGGCTGGGGCTTCACGGTGAAATGGCCCGCCGACGAGAAGGCCAAGGGAACCGGCGCCAAGGGCAACGAGGGCGTGGCCCAAGCAGTTCTACAGACTCCGTACTCCATAGGCTACGTTGAATTCGCCTATTGGGCTAAAAACAAGGATAAATACGACCAGGTGGGCGGCGTTGCTTTCGTGCGCAACGATAACGACGGGAAGTATTACTTCCCCACGGCGGAGAACGTGGCCATGGGCGCCGCCGCCGGCCTTGAGAGGTATACGAGGAGGTATGGCGCAAAGCCCGCGCCCGAAGCCGACTGGAATCCCGTGTCCATAGAGTTCTCTAACCCGCCGCGGGGCTATCCCATAATGTCCTTTGTATACGTCTTCTTGTGGAAGGACTACGCGGCTGAGGGCTACGGCGACGCCGCCACCAAGGCGGCGCTTCTAAAGGAGTTCTTCAGGTGGGTGCTCACCGAGGGCCAGAAGCCGGAGAACGTAGTAGAGGGCTACATCCCGTTGCCGAGCGAGGTCGCCAAGATAGGTCTGGAGGCGCTTAACCTCGTAAAGCCATAAAAACAACCCGTATTTTCCCCATGCTCGGGTTTCTCCTCGTCGTGCTTCTAATCCCGTACCTAATTGCCGCATATGGGCTTCTTTTTGTGAAGCTGAGGTGGGGTCTGAGGCTGTTCGGCGCGTTTATTGTAGCAACTATCAGCCTGTTGACCGCCATGTTTCTCGTGGAGGCCTACCCAATAATTGCGCGCGACGGCGTAGCAGTATTCCTCCAAACCGGCTGGGACCCCGTAAGGGAGAGCTACGGGGTGCTCCAAGCTCTCACCGGCACGGTCTTGACGTCAGCCGTGGCCATGGCGCTGGCCATGCCGATGGCCTTGGGAGTCGCGGTGACCATAAACGAGATTCTACCCGCTAGGTGGAGGGGCGTTTTTGGCTCCTTAGTAGACCTCACGGCCACGATGCCCACGGTGATCTACGGCCTCTGGGGCCTTTTCGTGCTGGGGCCTACCCTCCAGAGCCTGGTCAACACCCTGGCACGCGACACCATGACATCTCCATATACGCTCTTTACGGCTGGGGTCTTGCTGGCCATAATGATCACCCCCTACGCCGCCGCGGTGATCAGAGAGGGCTACGCCCTAGTTCCCAAACCTGTCGAGGAGGCGATATATGCGGTGGGGGCCACGAGGTTCGAGGCGGCGCTTATAAAGCTGAGGTACGTCCGGAACTACATACTTGGCGGCTTCTTCCTCGCCCTTGGCAGAGCCATGGGGGAGACGGTTGCGGTGGCCATGGTGGTGGGTGGCAACTTCGTCAGATTCACCACAAACATCTTCGAAAGCGGCATAACCATCTCTTCGCTCATAGCGCTTCAGTTCCCCAACGCCGCCTCGTATCAGTACATGGTGCCTGCGTTGTTTGCAGGTGCGTTGCTCCTCACCTTGTTCGGCCTAGCCATAAACGCAGTTGCGATATATATAATCCAGAGGGGGCAGATATGACCGCCGAACGAAAAGCGGAAAATATAACCGCCGTGCGGATGGTGATTAACTGGCTCGGGCTGGGGCTCTTCGCCCTTCTCGGCGTGGCCGCTGTCGTGCCGCTTTTCTTGATAATAGGCGACGTCTACATCAAAGGTATAGACGCGATCAACAGACTCGGCGGCCTCTGGGTCTTCCTCACGGAGCTTCCGCCTACCCCCCTCGACGAGAGGGGCGGCATAGGGCCTATGCTCGTGGGCACGTTGTACATGACCGCGCTGGGCGCCCTCTTCGGCATCGCCGTGGGATTTCCGCTAGGCGTCTACATCGGCGAGATGCGCAGAGAGAAGTTCGCCAACGTCGCGCGGGCGGGGGTAAACGTCTTGGTGGAGTTTCCCACCATAGTGATCGGTCTCTTCGTCTACGCCGTGATGAGTCTCGCAAAGGAGGACCTCAACCGATACCTGTTGTATCCGCTCTCCAAGACCCTCTCGCCGGTGGGCGGATGGATCTCTCTGTTTATAGGTCCGCTAGACGGATTTAACGCCTACGCGGGCGCCGCGGCTCTTTCAATAATAATGATTCCCTATGTGGCCTTGATCACGGCAAGCGCCTACGCCTCCATAGAGCAGCCGTTGCGCGAGGCGGCTTACGCCATAGGCGGCCGGGAGTTCAACGCGTTGTTTGTGGTTCTGCGTAAGGCGGTCTCCAGGGCTGTAGTCACCGCGGCGTTGCTGGGGACGGCGAAGATCGCGGGAGAGACGGCGCCGCTTCTCTTCACCGCATTCGGCAACACCTACTACGCTCCCTTCACCGGCCCCACAGGCGCGGTGTCGCTCTGGATCTGGTACGCGGCGCAGACTCCATATGACGTCCAGATAGCATCTGCCTACGGCGCAGCTGCCGTCTTGCTTACAATCATATTAACAATATTTATAATTGCCCGCATCAGGGGTTGACCATGGCCAAGGTCGAGTTCAAGGATCTGCGCGTCTCCTTCGGCGAGCATCACCGGTCATAATGGGGGTTAACCTCTCTATACCAGATCGGAGCATAACGGCGCTCATGGGGCCCTCTGGAAGCGGCAAATCTACCATCTTGAGGGTCCTCAACAGGCTTATAGAGCTCTACCCCGAGGCCAGAGTCAGCGGCGAGGTCTATCTAGACGGGCAGAACATCTTCGACATGAACCTGATGGAGCTGAGGAGGAAGGTCCAGATGATCTTCCAGATCCCCAACCCCATCCCCAACCTATCCATCTTTGAAAACGTGGCTCTCGGCCTTAAGCTCAACCGCCTGGTCAGGGGCAGGAGGGAGCTCTTCGAGCGGGTCAAATCCGCGCTTGAGAAGGCCCAGCTCTGGGACGAGGTGAAGGAACAGACTCGACATGCCTGCCGGCAAGCTGTCCGGCGGCCAGCAACAGAGGCTCTGCGTCGCGAGGGCCCTCGCCTTCGAGCCTGAGGTTCTGCTCGCCGACGAGCCCACCGCCAACCTCGACCCTGAGAACACGGCGAGGTGGAGGCGCTTTTCCTGGAGCTGAAGAAGGAGACGTGACGATTGTGCTGGTTACCCACTACCCGCCGCAGGCGGCGCGGATAAGCGACTACGCGGCCTTCCTGTACAAAGGTCAAATCGTGGAGTGGGGGCCTACAAAAGACATATTTACAAAGCCGGGGCACGAACTTACGGAAAAATACGTAACTGGAAGACTATATTAACGCATAAAGAGACAACAAAAATTAAAATAATAATATTCAAAATCTTAAATCTACCGTGGCAAAGATATTTGGCATCCTGTATCTTGTTTTGTGGTTAGTATATAATTATATATAATGATAGATAATGTTTAAATAATTAACTAATTCCTACGCTATGGCTGGTTCAAAAACTCTCTGGGGTGTGATTGCGGCTGTAGTTGTGATTGTGTTAGGTGTGGTTGCTTGGATGGCAACTCAACCCCCCGCCGGCGCTCCCACCGCGACATCGCCGCCACGGACCACGTCTCCTTCGCCGACCTCTCCAGCTCAGACGCCTACCGCGGCCCAGACTCCTCAGACGCCTCAGCAGACCACCCCCACCGCAACCCAGCCACCCACCACAACAACCCAGCCACCTGCGGGTAAATGTCCCGACGAGATTGTCATTGGGACGGCTATGCCCATCTCCGGCAGATACGCCGCCGAGGCCCAGTACTCGCTGTGGGGCGCCCTTGCCGTGGTTAACTGGATCAACGACAAGGGCGGCGTAGACTGCGGAGGGAAGAAGGTGAAGGTGAAGTTGCTGTACAGAGACAGCGAGTCCAAACTAGAGCTCGCCCAGAGCCTCACGGAGTCTCTCATCACGAGGGATAAGGTGCACTTCCTCCTGAGCCCCTACGGCTCTGACCTCGCATTGGGCGTGTCGTCTATTGCGGAGAAATACGGCGTCTTGATGGCGGTTGTGGGCGCCTCGTCTGACAGGATCTTCCAGCAGGGGTTCAGATACGTGATAGGCGTGGCGGCTGTGGCTAGCCAATACATGGTGCCGGTGTTGGACATGGCGGTGAAGACGGACCCCACAGTTAAGAAGGTTGCCATACTGTACAGAGACAGCGAGTTCAACATCATGGTGGCCGAGGGGGCCAAGAAATACGCAGAGAAGCTGGGCCTGCAGGTGGTGGTGTATGAGAAGTATCCGGCGTCTCCCCAAGACCTGACGCCGCAGATCTTAAAGGTAAAGCAGGCCAGCCCCGACATAATAATCGTGGCTAGCCACTTCGCCGATGGGCAGCTGGCCGTGAGGCAACTGGCGGAGCAGAAGGTAGACGCCAAGCTCGTCGCGCTGTCTGTGGCTCCTCTGGTGCCCGACTTCTACAAGGCCTTGCAGACCAAGGCGGAGTGCATCGTCGGTCCCTCACACTGGGAGCCCGGCGTCAACTACACGCCGGAGCTGGCGAGGCAGAGAGGCGTGGAGTGGTTCGGCCCCACGAAGGAGGAGTTTATACAGTACTTCAAGTCGGTGGCTAAGCAGATGGGCGGGCAGGAGGTGGATCCTGGCTACCACGCCGCTTGGGCTGCCGAGGGCGTGTTGGCTATTCTATACGGGGTGCAGAAGGCCGGCACGGTTGAGGCTGATAAGGTGCTGGAGGCGCTTAGAAACGCCAGATTCATGACATTCTTCGGCGAGTTCAAGCTGGACCCGACCACAAACCTAAACGTGGCGCATTCCATGGTTGTGATTCAGTGGCAGGGCGGGAATAGATACGTCGTATGGCCAGCCGAAGTCGCCGAAAGGAAGCTGGTGTATCCATCGCTGACCTGGGACCAGAAGGCGGCGGGCCAGACTTGTAGATAGGATGGAAGTAATTCCCTATTTTTTGAGCGGCCTCATTATTGGCTCTGTTTACGGCCTCATCACGCTTGGGCTTAGCCTCATCTTTGGCGTTTTGAGAGTGGCCAACGTGGCCCACGGCTCGTTTGTGATGATCGGGGCGTACGTGGCCTTCTTCGGCTTCACGCTGTGGGGGGCGCCGCCTCCCGTGGCGGGGATTGGGGCATTGGCGCTGGGGGCCGGGCTAGGCGCATTGGTTTACTACGTCGTCGTCAAGC
>GG746341.1_pt2 | contig 10929 bp, 14 predicted proteins | sample 429518 | NCBI scaffold set GG745617.1 | reverse complement strand
GAGTCTTTATAGCCAGCTCCTCGGCCGCCTCCCTTGTCAGGCCCTCCTCACCAAGTATTGTGTACCTCTCCGGCCTTATTGAGGCCGCCTTAACGAGGGCCTCTATGACCTCTTCCTCCTTAACGCCAAGCTCCTTAGCAGTCGTCGGCGCCCCGGCCTCCTTGAGGAGCCTCCTAACGCGTGACCACCTGAGGCCGTGAAGATACGACATCATTATTGTGCCAACGCCCACGGCCTCGCCGTGGAGCGGGGGGCTCTGGCTAATCATCTCTAGCGCGTGGGCGAAGAGGTGCTCAGAGCCGCTCGCCGGCCTGCTACTTCCAGCTATGCACATGGCGACGCCGCTGCTCACTAGGGCCTCGACCAGCGCTCTAAGGCCTTCCCTGTTGCCTGCGCCTATCTGCCTAGCGTAAGCGCTCACGTGCTTGGCGCTCATCAGCGCTAGGCTTGCAGCGTAGGCGCCGTAGTACTCACCCCTGAGCCTATGGGCCAGCCTCCAGTCAAGGACGGCCGTGAACTTGCCTATCAGGTCGCCAAAGCCCGCCGCCGCAAGCCTCCTAGGCGCGGAGGCCAGAACGTCTATGTCAAGCAGCAACAGCTTAGGTGGCCTGGCGAGCTTGGAGTAAGGCCTCTCGAACCCCTGAGAGTGGCAAAGGGGCTGGTTATACCGTCATGGCTTGGTGAAGTTGGGACGCTCACGAAATCCTTCCCCAGCTCGGCTGCCGCGTACTTAGCCAGGTCTATGCTTCTGCCCCCTCCAAGTCCCATGAGGATGTCAGCACGGTCCTTCTCGGCCTCGGACGCGACCCTCCTGGCCTCATCAACGGTGGCTGGCCCTGTCACTAGGTAGGTCACGCTAAAGCCCGCGTCCTCAAGCATTTCCTTAACCTTTTTATAATATAACTGTAGTATATTTTGGCCCGTGACCACGTAGACAAGGCCTCCCTTGTTGAAGAGCTCCTTAAAGTGGGTACCTAGCTGGGAGAGGACGCCCTCCCCCACAACAATCCTCTTGGGCAGATCAATTATGTGTTGACCCTGATACACCTAGTTGGCCTCCCTAGCTCCGAGAAGTTCCTAGCCATTATGAAAGTAACTCGCACCTCGTCAAGAAAAAAGACTTCAGTCTGAGGATGAAGAAGTTGACGACTTACCGCTCTCCTCCTCTTCCTTCTTCTCCTCGGGCTTCTTGCCGGCGCCTGTCTCGGTCCTCTTGGCCGCGACCATGTCGTCTATCCTGAGTATCAGCGTTGCGGCCTCGGTGCCCGCCTTGTAAGCGTTGAGCTTGACCCTCAGAGGCTCTATGACCCCCGAGGCCCACATGTCTATGGGGTTCCCGGTATTGAGGTCAACGCCATACCACTTCTTGGAGGCGTCCGAGTGAGCGCTCCTGAGCTTCATTAACACGTCGATAGGGTCATGACCGGCGTTCGTGGCCAATGTCTGGGGTAGCGACTCAAGGGCCCTCGCGAAGGCCTCAACGGCCAGCTGTATCTTGCCCGGCACTGTCTTAGCCCACTCCCTCAGGTGCTTTGCCAGCTCCACCTCTACAGAGCCGCCCCCGGCGACCACCTTGCCGTCCATTATGGCGTCAGCTACGGCGCTCAGAGCGTCATGTATGGACCTCTCAGCCTCATCAACTATCCTTTCGAAGCCGCCCCTTATCAGTATGGTCACGCTCCTCGGGTTCTTGGCGCCCTCTATGAAGACCATCTTGTCCTCCCCTACCTTCCTCTCCTCCACGAGGTCAGCGTAGCCTAGGTCCTCGGGCTTGAGGTCGTCTATGTTGGTCACTATCTTTGCGCCGGTGGCCCTGGCGAGCTTCTCTACGTCGCTCCTCTTGACCCTCCTCACGGCGAGTATGCCCTTCTTGGCCAGGAAGTGCTGGGCGACGTCGTCAATTCCCTTCTGGGTTATTACAACGTTGGCGCCCGTCGCGGCTATCTTCTCAACCTTCTCCTGGAGGATCTTCTCCTGCTTATCAAGGAGCCTCTTTATGGCGTCGGGGGAGGATATGCTTATTTCCATGTCTATCTCAGGCTTCTGTATCTCGAGGGGCGCGTCGAGGACCGCTATCTTGGCGTTGGTCACCCTCTTCGGCATGTCTGGGTGCACGACCTCCTTATCTATAACGATCCCGTTGACGAGCTGGGTGTCGAGGAGGCTGCCTCCGTGCTTCTTAACTATCTGAACGTTATTTATGTCAACGTACCACTTGTCGCCCCTCTTCTCAGCCACGGCCTTAACCGCCTGGACCACCAGCTTAGCGAAGTAATCGCGGGCCTCGCTGACGGCCTTGCTGCTCAGGCTCGTCTTAGCCACCTTCACCAGGGTGTCATCGTCCTCGTACCTAACGGTCTCTGCCAGCTTGTCTATGAGCTCGCTCGTCTTATCAAGGGCCATCTTGTAGCCCTGAATTATGATCGTTGGGTGTATGTTCCTGTCCAGCAAGTCCTCCGCCTGCCTGAGAAGGTCACCCGCGAAGATCACCGACGTCTTAGTGCCATCCCCTGCCTCCTCGTCCTGGCCCTTGGCGGCCTGAACTAGCATCTTGCCAGCTGGGTGCTGGATGTCCATCTTGTCAAGTATGGTGGCCCCGTCGTTAGTTATCGTCACGTCGCCAAGGCTGTCGACAAGCATCTTGTCCATGCCCTTAGGTCCGTAAGTCGTCTTAAGTATCTCCGCGACCGCCATGGCTGCCATCATGTTGTTCCTAAGGGCCTCACGGCCTGCAGCCCTCTGAGTGCCCTCCTTGAGTATAATCACTGGAACCCCCATGGTCTCAAGAGGGACTGACATCTCTTTTCACCTTCTTCCCTAATCCTATGGTCTATGCTAGACCGCCTCTATAAAAGATTTTCGCTCAAATGCCCAAGTCGTCTTAACGCTTTTTAGTCCTAGGCAAGGGAAGGCTAGTCGGTGCATTGCTTGGGGAAGGTCAGGACGTCGCTAGTGAAGAGGACCGCTAGGGAGCTCCTCGCGAAGTACCCAGACCTGTTCACCGAGGACTTTCAGCACAATAAGAAGGCTGTGTCCCAGCTGACGGCCTGGGGTTCTAAGAAGCTCAGGAACCAGGTGGCCGGCTACGTGACGAGCCTGGTCAAGCTACAGAAGAAGAGACAGCAGCTCAGGGCAGCCGAGGAGGGCCAGGCTGCTCAGTGAGGGTTCGGCTTGGCCCAGGTCAGGGTAAGGCTTCTGGGGGCCCTCAAGGAGAGAACTGATGGCAAGCAGGAGGTCTGGGTAGAGGCCAGGAGCTGGAGCGAGGCCCTAAGGGCTCTGTTAGCGTCCTACCCTCAGCTCTCAGTCGCCGTTGATGACCGCGGGAGGCCAAGGCCAGGCTTCCTAGTGTTCGTGGACGGCGTTGACTGCAGGCTCCTTGATGAGGGAGCGCCGGCAAACGAGGTAGACCTGCTCCCCGTCAACCACGGCGGCGTGGAGTTCAGGTTCGTAACGTGGAATGATGTAGAGGAGGCGATCAGGAGGATCGCAGATAAGATCCAGGCGTCCTCATTTAAGCCCGAGGTCATAGTCGGCGTTATGAGAGGGGGCGTCGTACCTGGGAGACTTCTGGCTGACAGGCTCGGCATAGAGGACATAGGGGTCATTGAGGTGAAGCTTTACATTTCGGCCGGCCAGAGAGGCGAGAGGCCTTACCTCAGGCAGCCGTTGACGCTTTCGATCAAGGATAGGAGGGTCCTGCTAGTTGATGACGTAAGCGACTCAGGCCTCACCCTTCAGTTCTCGGTCCAGGCGCTGTCGCTATACATGCCAGCTGAAATAAAGACGGCGACCCTTTACATAAAGCCCTGGACCAAATACGTCCCCGATTACTACGCTGAGCAGGTAAACGAGTGGGTAATATTTCCGTGGGAGACGGAAGAGTTTGAAAGGGAATATAGGACACATAGGTAATCCTGTATCCCCTGCGGTGCCCTATGAGGATAGTCATAGCCCTGGGAGGTAACGCCCTTCAGAAGCCTAACGAGAAGGGGACCCCCTCTCAGCTCTGGGACAACGTACGGAGGACCGCTAAGCTCCTCGCAGCCTCTATAGGCGATAACGAGGTAGTGATAACCCACGGCAACGGTCCTCAGGTAGGTCAGCTGCTCGAGTCCATGATTATGGCAGCTGACATATATCCTGTTCAAACCATCGACATAGCCGACGCTATGACCCAGGGGTGGCTTGGCTACCTGATTCAGACGGCCCTTGAGGAGGCCCTGGGCTTCAGGCGACGCGTCCTTGCGCTGATCACAAGGGTTTTAGTGGACGCCAAGGATCCCTCCTTCCTAAACCCCTCCAAGCCTGTGGGCAGGATAGTAAGCCAAAGGGAGGCCGAGGAGCTCTCCAAGAGGTATGGGTGGAAGTTCGAGCGGGACCCCCGAGGGGGCTACAGGAGGGTTGTGCCCAGTCCTGAGCCCCTGGAAATTCTTGAGCTGCCGATCATAGAGCGCCTCGTCAGGGATGGAACTGTCGTTATTGCGGTAGGAGGAGGAGGGATACCGCTCGTAAGGCAGGGCGATAGGCTGACGCCCGTTGAAGCTGTGATAGACAAGGACCTGGCCAGCGCTCTCCTGGCAATTGGGCTGAGAGCTGACAAGTTCGTAATACTGACGGACGTCGAGGGCGTGGCAATCAATTACGGGAGACAGGACCAGAGGTGGCTCAAGGAGGTCACAACTGAAGAGCTAAAGGTCCTTTACGCTAAGGGCGAGTTCCCGCCCGGCTCCATGGGCCCAAAGGTCCTGGCGGCTGTTAGGTTCGCTGAGGCCACAGGCAACCCGGCAATCATAGGAAGCCTTGACGAGGCGCCTGACGTAATAGCTGGCCGCCGCGGGACTATCGTAAGAAGGCCCTAGCCTAAGAGGCCGTTAGGTAGACGCCAAGTCTTCCCTTAACCTCGCCCCGGCGGCCAAAAGCTTCTCCCTGAGCTCCATAGGTATCTCTTTCGCCTTCCCCTCAGCCTCATCATAGAATACGGCAACTATCTTGCACCTAGCCGAAAGTTTGCCGCTGCTTTCATCGTAGAACTCATAAAGATACTGTAGGCTGCTCCTGCCTATAATCACGTCAGTTATATCAACCCTGTAAACGGCGCCAGGCCTAAGCGGGCTCTCGTAGTCGCACTCGGCGTGGACGCGCGGCATGAGGATCCTTGAGCCGGGTGGGCCCCTCTGCGTTACGCCAAGGGAGGCCAGGAACTCCTCCTCTGTCCGCTCGCAGACCCTGAAGAAGTTGGAGAAGTGCATCATGAGCGCTGCGTCGGTCTCGCTCCAGTAAACCCTGTACCTCTTCGAGTAGAGGGGGGACATACGCGTCGTCCTGCCACGAGCACTGCCAAATTTAAATTAGTTTCACCAGACAACGCCAACGAGGTGTGAGGCTTGGCCGTAGCCACAGAGCCCGCTAGGAGGTTCACTGCGAGGCTTAACTCCCTGATGGACAGGGTGGTCACGGTCGTCACGAGAGAAGGGCGGCAGTACACAGGTAAGCTCGTGGGCTTTGACCCTGCGAGCCTTTCAGTGGCGCTTGAAGAGGTCAGGGACCAGCAGGGCTCGAGCTGGCCTGTGGTCATCGTGATGGGCAACAACCTCGCCGAGATAAGGGTAGCCGAGTCCGAGGTCTTTAACGCGAAGGAGTTCGCAGAGTTCATAGCCAGGTTCGGCAACATAGACAGGTCTCAGATAAAGGTCTTCGAGGACGCTAACGTAGTGGAGGTCAGCAGGAACATAAGGGTCTCAAAGAACGGCGTTGAGGGCGCTGGGCCGCTCGCCCAAAAGGTCAACACACTCTATCGGGAGTACCTCAGGACGAAGGGGGTAACAGTAAGCAGATGACCGTTTTCAAGATAAGGGACTTCGAGCTGGCTGGAAGGATCGGCACCCTGATAACTAAGGGGGGACAGGTGGAGACCCCTGCCTTCTTTCCTGTCATAGATCCCATAAGACAGGAGGTCAGTATCAGCGACATAGAGGAGGTGGGCTTCAGGCAGGTAATAACTAACGCCTACCTGCTTTACAAGAGGTTTAGGGACAGGGCGCGGGGCGAAGGGGTTCACAGAATCCTAGGCTTCAACGGCACCGTCATGACCGACTCAGGCGCCTATCAGCTGCTTGAATATGGAGAGATCGATATTGATCAGGACACAATAATAGGTTACGAGAGGGACATAGGCAGTGACGTAGCTGTCATACTCGACCACCCCACAGGCGACGTCAGCAGGGCTGAGGCAGAGGAGAGCGTTAAGAAGACCCTTGAGAACGCTGTCAGTGCCCTTAAGCTCATAGGGTCTCCAGAGGAGTCTAAGACCGTATGGGTCCTCCCAATACAGGGAGGCAGGTACCTTGACCTTGTCGCCAGGAGCGCGGAGGAGTCCTCCAGGTTGCCCTACCCCATGTACGCCTTAGGCAGCCCCACCGTCTTCATGGAGAAGTACAAGTACAGCGCAGTTCTTGACATGCTTGGGACGGCCAAGCTGAGGCTGCCGCCTGAGAGGCCTCTTCACCTCTTCGGCGCAGGCCACCCGCTGATGTTCCCCTTTGCGGTGGCCCTGGGCGCGGACACCTTCGACTCAGCTTCATACGTGCTTTACGCAAGGGACGACAGGTACATGACGGACTACGGCACGGTCAGGCTTCAGGAGCTTGAGTACTTCCCGTGCTCCTGCCCCGTGTGCAGCAGGTACACTCCCAAGGACCTGCTTGAGATGCCGCCCGCTGAGAGGCGGAGGCTCCTAGCGCTTCACAACCTTTACGTTATAAAGAGGTCCATTGAGAGGGTCAAGCAAGCCATGAGGGAGGGAAGGCTGTGGGAGCTCCTCGTGGAGATCTCAAGGTATAGGCCTGAGGCCCGGGAGGCCCTGAGGACACTCTCTAAGTACTATAAGCTCCTTGAGGAGTACACGTCCAGGTCAAAGGGCTCCTTAAGGGGCCTCAGGCTTATCTCCATAGAAAGCGTCTGGAACCCTCGCGTCATGCGGTACCGCTCATGGGCCGCCTCCCGGTACGCGCCCTACGCCAAGAGGGTTTTGCTCAGGCCGCTCCTGTCCTCAGCGGGCAGGTGCACTTCTGAGAAACCAGGAAGCAAGGACCTTGAGGTTATCTACTACATGCCTTACCTTGGGCTCGTGCCAGCCAGCGCCTGCGGGGCCTACCCAACGGCCCAGCACAGGTACTCAGGCGTCGTAGATGATGACGTGATAAGGGACTTAGTAAATTTCGTAAGGGCCTTCATAGCAAGAGTTAGAAGGATGGGCTATGAGGTCTCAGCTGAGGCTACCTATAGGAGGGCTTGGAGTGTAGAGGTTGGAAGGGAGCTAGAGAGGATGGGTGTAAGCGTTACGTGGCTTGGCCCGAAGAAGAGGCTTACATGAATATTGTGCCGCCGCGTCCCTCCCTGCTTTCCTGCGAGAGCATCTCAACGATCTTCTCCATCTCCTCCTTCTGCTTGGCCGCGAGCTCCTCCAGCTCCGCCAGCGATGCGGACATGCCGAGTAGCTCCTCAAGTATCACCCTAGCGCCCACGAGGGCAGCGTCATAATCAACTCCTGTAACTGATGAGTAGGGCAGAACCATCACTGACGGTATCCCGAAGTGCTCCATGTACACGTGTAAGAGTGCTAAGGGACCTACGACGCCAAGGCCCTCCTCCATTGTTGGCGCCTTAAGCTCAGGGCCTCTGTAAAAAGAGTTGTGTAGCCACCTGTAGCCGTACTTCTCGCCAGGCGGCTCATAGTCCCTGCTGAGCCCGCCGACCAGGATCGCCGTTGAAATGCCGACCCTGGAGGCCCACGAGGCCAGCTCGCGGCAGTACATAGCCTGGTCACGGGTCTCCGGCACGGCCCTGTTGATGACTGTAACTATATTGTTGCCGTGGTAGATCTCGAACGGGAAGCTGACGCCGTCGTCCTCCATGATTATAACCGATGGAAGCCTGGGCGTCAGAACGTAGCCGGCCTTGCGAAGCTTGAGGGCTGACGACAGGTACCTGGGCACCACGTAACCTATCCTTCCGAAGCCTGGGAAGCCCGTTATCAGCACTGAGCCCTTAAGGGACTCCTCAGGCTCCCTCAGAACTATTTCGACCTTGGCCAACCCTCCTTACCTCCCTTACGCGGACTACGTCCTGGCCTTTAAGCCTGGCCATCAGCGACCCTGGGGCCCTAGCCTTTCCCACGGCTAAAAGCTCGTCGTTCTCGTTGACCACTAGCACCTCGTCACCAGGCCTTATCCCGGTGTCGGCGAGCAGCACCATCTCGCCCCTGACGTCGCCGTCCTCGTAGCCCCTTACTACAACCCTCATGAAGGGCGGCCTTGTGGAGGCCCTTATGATCTCCCCAGCCCTGAGGCTTATCGTGAACATGAAGTCCGTGGGCCTTAGCGTCATCAGCCTCTCGCCGTCCGCAGCGTAGACGTACCTTATCTTGCCCCTCCTCCTCTCGACCAGCAGGGGAAGTGACGTCAAGCCTTGGGCAACATCATCGCCGAACTGAGGCTCAACAGCGCCCTGAGCACCCCCAGCTCCTCCTCGGTCGCTGGCCTCTTCGTTGGCGTGGAGACCCCCAGGCGACATCACGCTTAGGCTTTTTAGCTGATAATCCACGGCCAGGCCTGGTGAGAGCCTTGACGTCCCCTCATGAGCTCAAGGGGAGGGACCTCCTGTGCCTAACTGACTACAGCGCTGAGCAGATAACCTTCCTCCTTGACCTGGCAGCCCAGCTCAAGGCCAGGTACTACGCGGGCGAGAGGGTCCTTGACGTCCTGAGGGGCAGGTCAATAGCCATGATATTTGAGAAGCCCTCCACAAGGACCCGCGTGAGCCTTCAGGTCGCCGCCTACCAGCTGGGCGCGCAGCCCATAGTACTGAGCGCCTCAGAGCTCCAGCTCGGCCGCGGCGAGACAATACCTGACACCGCGAGGACCCTCTCGAGGTTCGTTGACGCAATCACAGCGAGGGTCTACAGGCACTCAGACCTTGAGGTCCTGGCCAAGTACGCCACCGTGCCCGTCATAAACGCCCTCAGCGACCTCTCCCACCCCCTTCAGGCCCTGGCGGACTTCTTGACGATAAGGGAGAAGCTTGGGAGGCTCAAAGGGGTTAAGCTGGCCTTCGTGGGCGACGGAAGCGATAACATGCTCCACAGCCTTCTAGTGGCGGGCTCCAAGCTGGGCGTCAGCGTGTACGTGGCGTCGCCGAGCTCCCTCCAGCCTGACAAGCGCATCCTCGAGGCGGCCAGGAGGGAGGCTGAGGCCAGCGGCGCCGAGATAAGGTTCACGGAGGACCCCTTCGAGGCCGTGGACGGCGCTGACGTGGTCTACACTGACGTCTGGGTCAGCATGGGCCAGGAGAGCGTAGCTGAGCAGAAGAGGCGCCTCCTAAGCCCTTACCAGGTCAACGCCAAGCTCATGGAGAGGGCCTCGAGCAGGGCCATCTTCATGCACTGCCTCCCGGCCCACCGCGGCGAGGAGGTGACAGACGAAGTTATAGAAGGCCCCTGGTCCGTCGTGTGGGACGAGGCGGAGAACAGGCTGCACACAGCTAAGGCTGTCCTGGCCTCCCTCGTGCCCTGAGGCCCCTCGCCCTATAAGCTGTCCCCTTCTATGGTTTCGCCAGGGCCTGGCTTGGCCTACGAGGAGCTGGGCGCGCTCGTTGATATACTGCTCAGGCACGTTGAGAACCTGGACAGGAGCGAGAGGAGGATCTCGAACGTCAGCTCGCCGGCGGCGGCCGCCAGCGTGGCGCTCTACAAGTCGTGGAAGGCCTCCCTTCTGAGGCTGGCCCGCAAGGCCAGGGAGGTCTACGAGGAGGCCTCAGGCGGCAACAGGCTGGCCGCCTCCATCGACGCCTGTGAGCTCTTCGACATGGTTAACAGGGTCATACTGGGCTCCTCGCCTGAGGACCCCGTCTTCCTTGAGCTAAGGCCAACACTGAGCTACCTGCGGAGCACAGCTATGGCGATCTGCTCAGTGCCTCAGCCCACTATCCAGCCCTGAACGGGCGCCGGGGGTCCTAGCAGCAGCCCTGGGGCAAGGGGGGCAAACGCGTAGGGGTATGAGCCGCCTGGCGGGAAGACCGGGGCGTACCACATCAAGTTAGCCGCCATGGAGGGGTTTGGCACAAAGACGGCTAAATATGTTTTACTGCCGATGTCCTGGAAGTACTCTATTACTACCCTGTAGTCCCCGGCCTTATTTATGAGCGAGCTGAGAGGGGCCTCAAAGGTGACCGGACCGGTGTAGCTCGGGTCATTAGGGTAGTCCTCGATCCATATGGGTAGGATCGCTTTTGACCTCGTGTAAGCGCCGAGCCAGTTCGTGAAGTTGCCTCCCCCTGGCGAGGTGCCTAGGAGCACCATCGTCCCGTCGTCCGTGGTCACAAATAAGTTCACGTTAGCGCTGCTGAGCTGAATCCATCCCAGGCCCTTCACGAGCCACGTCAGGTTGACCTGGGCCGAGGAGAGGCCGTAAGGCCACGGGTTGCCCCCTATGAAGCCCTGCCCATAGTTAAACAGCACGTCATAGCCGCTGACCAAGGAACTTGACTTATTACCTGTCGCTAAAACGGGCTCGTTAGCAGGGGTCGCCAGCTGCGGCTCGCCATATGGGAGGAAGAGGCCACCATAGGTTCCTTTACAGGTATGGGTATTATTAAAGCTTAGAGTCGGATTAGTAGGCGAGTAATAGTAGTAAAGCTTTGAGCCACTCGCTGTAGCATTTTTATACACGAGGACGCAGATAATAGTGTTGTTTGTGAAAGCTCCGCTGACGCCGTACAAGGGAAGGTTGTATAGGAATCTGTCTAGGCCGTTGTATGCGAGACCTACTAGTTCGTACTTATTACTATTCCACAGAGCATTGCAAGAGCTCGGAAGGGCCTTCCCAACAACGCCTCCGCCGGAGTTGTAAAGTGAGCCGTTGGCGTCTATGTACA
>GG746511.1_pt35 | contig 10974 bp, 11 predicted proteins | sample 429518 | NCBI scaffold set GG745617.1 | reverse complement strand
GTATACGGCGTCCCAGTCTACGCCGTTGAGGTCGCCGCGCCAGTAGTTCTCCTTCATGAGGAGCCAAGCCTCGCGGAACATCTGCCTCCACTCCTTCTCCGGCTCGACGTATACCTTCACACGCGTCATGTCCAGCACACCGCTCTTCCTGCCGGGGTCCCTCGACTGGAGGTCTGGCCTTTTCTCTATGTCGATAAGCCTCAGCCTCCCCTCCTCCTTTGCCAAGAGGAACCTGCCGTCGGGCGACGCCCTTATCGCCGACACGCCTGCTAACAACTGCTCCTTGGACTTGGTCTCCAGGTCGTAGACCTCCACAGCGCCTCTCCTCTCCTGGGCAGACCACAGATAGTACCGGAGGGCGCCCTCTACGTCGTATTTAAGCCAAGCCGCCTTGCCGCCTTTCAAGCCGACTATGGAGGCGTAGAGGCCCTCCTCCACGGGGAAGGGCTCCACCCTCCACTGAATATCCTCCACATCGACCTCCTCGGCCTTCCCCTCCGCCTTCTTGTACAGGATAAACGGCGACGTGTCCCCCCGGCTCAGAACCACCAGGTAGGGCTTGGAGTACTTGGCGAAGGAGTAGACGAACTGGACCGGGTCAAGCGCTGGGTTCAACGCCCTGCGCGATAGGAAGTAAAGGTAGCGGCCCTCCGGGTCGAAGGAGGGGGAGTAGTCGTAGGCCGTCGGGGCGGTGACGTCGTAGGCCCTGCCGGCCGCGGCGTCGTAAAGCCTTATGTTCTGGGTGTAGACGCTTGCGGGCTTGGCGTAGGCAAGCCAACGGCCCGACGGGTGCCAGGCCAGGTCCGTGATTAGGCCGTATTCGCTTCTATCCGCCAAGGCCGAGGAGCCAGACTCGGCGTCTACCACCCACAGCTCCCCCCTGTGGTTGGCTACGGCCAGCCTGGGCCACTTCAGCGCGAGGGCCTCCACGAGCCCAACGCCGGGGTCCAGCCGCTTCACTAAGGCGCCGTCTAGCGTGTATATCTCCACGGCCCCGTCGTATGTGGCCACGGCGATCTTCTCCCCGTCTGTAGAGATGTGTTTGTACCTTACGCCGCCGCGCACGCCGAGTTGAACCACCGCGCCTTCCCACGCAGGCACGGAGAAGGCCTGCCCCCTAGACACCACGACGAGGTGGGTCCCCGAGGCCGGGGAGAAGTGCTCCAGATGCTTCACCGGATCCACAAACTTGGCCATCTTGGCCTTCCGCGACAGGGGCAGATCTATATCAACCAGACTGACCCGGCCCGTGGCGGGGTCGTATATATAGATATCGCCGCCCGCCTGGAAGACGATCCTCCGCCCGTCTGTGCTGGCGTTTCTCACGTAGAAATCCCTGAAATCTGTGTGGCGCCGCAGGTCGCCGCCGCTGAGGTCCACTGAGTAGAGGTTGCCCACCCCCTCGTGGTCAGAGATGAAGTAGACTCTCCCGCCGGCTAGCATTGGCGACGTTATGTTGCCGGGCAAGTCCAGAAACTTCTGGAAAGTGCGGCCCCCGTCGCGGCTTATCCAAAGGACACCCCTTGTGCCTCCTCTGTATCGCTTCCAGTAGGGGAGGTCGTAGTTGTTCCGCCCCAGGATCACCACGCCCCCATCGCCGTATATCAACGCCGTGGCGGGGCCCAGGTTGAGGCTCTCGTAGACGCCGGTGAGGGAGACCGCGTACAGCTCGCGCCACTGGGAGAAGGGGGTCTTGAAGTCGCTGTATACGAGGACCCTTCCGTCGGGGGTCCACCCAACCGCCCTCGTAAACGGCGTGCCGAAGTAGGTGATCCTCCTGGGCTCCCCGCCGCCCGCCGGTATCACGTACACATCCGCCGTGGTGCCCTGGTCGGTCTGCTGAAGCCGGGTGAAGGCTATCCACCTGCCGTCTGGCGAAAACTTCGGCCTAACCACAACGCCGAAGTCTGAGGTGAGCCTGACCCCGACTCCGCGAGAGAACTTCCAGAGGTCGTCCTCAGTCACGAAGATAATGTCGTCGCCGTAGATGTCGGGAAACATGTAGTAGCCGCGCATATCAGCCGGAAACTTCCTATATTTATCAATATAGGTTGCGGCGCTGCCAAGGGCAGACATCTACGCCACTGCGGCGGGGGCTATGGAAGTTGCACTTCTACTCCTATCGGCCCCGGGCTTGATACACATTCTCTTCCACAAGCCCCCTGCGGTAGGGTGAGGCAGGTGCGAGACGGTTCTGGCGCCGCCCTATGCCGGCCCTTTGGGATCGACCTTAAGCGCCTCGGCGCTACTTGGTCCGGCGAGGTCCTCTCGTATTATGGAGTTGGTAGCGACGCCAGTGGGCATGGAGACTAAGCCTATGCATTACTACGTCGCAACGCATGTGATTGGAACAGCCGCGGCGTTCCTTCTACTTGGTTTGTAGGTAGTTGGCGAAGTTGTTCGCCGCCTCCTCCGCCATCTTCCTCAAGGCGCTCTGGACGAGACCCGGCGCCAGCGACGCGACGAGTCCCCTGGCCGTGCCCTGGAACCTCCACTTGACTAGGGTGCCGCCGTCTTTAGGCTGTGTATCAACTACTATTGTGAAGTCGGCGGTGGTCTGGAGGCCTGTCGCCCTGCCGACGACCACAACTCCGTCGTTTCTAACCTCGGCGTATTTAAACCGCACAGCCATCTTCCCCGAGAGGTGGCCGAGCTTCAACGTGGCCTCCCCCACGTACTCCCCGCCGCTCTCCTTCACCCCAGACACGCCTGGGATGAGGCGGGCCACCGTCGCCGGATCCTTCAGAAGCTTCACCACCTCCTCCGGCGGCTTAGCCACCACGAACTCCCCGGACTCGGAAACCTGCATGTGCTTAGGTTAACATGTCTATTTATAGGTCATACGTATACGTCGTGAGCGCGTTGTTGAGGCGGCTGGCGAGGAAAGGGCTCTACCGCTTCTTCCAACCCATGTTGACGCTGGAGGGGGAGAAATACGGCCTCCGATACGTCCCCGCGGAGGCGGTGGGCTACGCGGTGGTGTGTCCCCTCTATGCGAGGAGCTACGCCGAGGAGAAGGAGGTGGCTGTCTTCACACGCGCCTTGCTTGACAGGGTGAGATACGCCGAGGCGCTGAAGCTTGTAGACGTCGAGACGCTGACTTCCGTGGTCCGCAGAGCCGCCAGGGGCGATAGAAGGGCTATGGAGTCGCTTCTGGAGGTGGGCCGGGGCCTCACGCCGCAAGAAGTGGAGAAGATATTCCCCGAGCTCCTCTGGGACTTTCAGCACTACAGCAGGGCAGCGAGAGGCGAAGCGCCCAGCGGCCCGGGGGAGGAGACCTACCACTTCTACAAATACGCCGAGCCGCTCCCCTATGCGGGCTTTGCAGATCTGTGGAATAACGTAGCTATATACTCCGTAGCGGGGGTGGCGGCGGACTATGTCTACGTATTTAGGTACAACAGAGGAGGCGTGGAATACGGCGTCGCGAAGACCATCGCCTCGGCGGAAGGCGACGTGGCTGCAAAGATCTGGCGCAGACCCAGGGCCAAGCTCCACATACAAGAGCCCGGCAAGCCGCCCAAGCTAACCTTCGTCGAGCCGAAGGAGCCCCATTACAAGGCCCTTCTACGCGGCCAATGCAAGAAAGGTCCCCTCTGCCCCGCTTGCCCCTTGAGGAATGTCTGCGAATGCTTAAAATAAACCAGCCGGGCATCTACGTGATGAGTCGGTTCTAGGCCGAAGATGACGACTGCCGAGTTCGCTGATAGCAATCCACGGTCTATTAGGATAGGGGTGAACGGTAACAACAATGTAACACGCAACGGTCTTGGCAACCACAATACGAAACGTCTTGTTTAGATACTTATTGATGATTACCAAAAATTTTCAATCCCCCGGCCCGAGGGGTTGTTACGCGCAACGTTTTTATAGTTGACTGGAGGCAGTCTCGTGGCTGATGCCTCCAGCATTGCTTATGATGCGCTTAAGATGGCTGTGGAGCACGTGTTGGGCAAGATTAGGGAGGGTAAGAAGCTGTCTACTGAAGACATCCTCATCCTCTACCTCGGCACCATAGTAGGCGACCTGAAAGAAATAAGAACCGACATCGCAAGACTAGACGATAAAATAGACAAAACAAACCAACGCATAGACGACATCGTCAAAACACTCTCGGCGAGGATAGACGAAACAAACAGAAGAATAGACGAGACAAACAAGAGGATAGACGACTTGGCCAAGAGGATAGACGCCGTCCAGACCACCCTCCTAGAGATCCAGAAGCTGTTGATAGAATTAGTTAAAAGCCGCCAGTAGTTTTATAATAGCGCATTTATCGGCGTGTTGTAGTGCGCTGAGTGGCGGTTTGAGGACGACTTCTGCGGCCCAGGTCTCCGTTGTGATTGGTTTTTGTCGTTATTTTGTGTGTTGACATTTTGTCTGCTAGTCTCTGCCCGGTGGGCGCGTGCCGCTCCGTGTATAGGCCCTCGTGGGTCTGATGAGGTGGCATAGCTTGTCAAATGTAAAAATCTCACTCCTGAGCCGCGTAGCTGTTGTGGGGTGTTTTTCACTGTGGTTGATGCGCCGCGTGGGGAGGGGTTTTGGGTTGTTGGGGTTTGCCGAAGAGGGTGGGTATTGGGCAGAGGGGGTCGTCGCCGAAAGTGTCGCCGGTTAGGTAGTGGGCTCTGGCTCTGTCGCCGCCTTTGCAGTACTGCTTGTAGGGGCAGGCGGAGCACTTGGGGCCTCTGAGGTACTTCTCGGTGTGTATGAAGGGCTCCAGCTTGTCTGGGGTCAAGATCTCCTTGAGGGGTTTCTCCCGCACGTTGCCGAGTTTGTAGAAGTCTATGAATTGGCAGGGGTAGACGTCGCCGTTGGGGTATATGGAGATTATCTTCCTGCCGCATCCGCCGGTCGACTCCACGAATTTTAGGTACTGCTCGTCGCCGTTGCCCAGCCTGAGGGCTAGGTATATCCCGTCGAAGGGGGCGAGGGTGGTCTCTATCTCCAGCCTGCCGGCGTACTGCCGGGCCTTGGCGATGAGGGTTTCCATGAACTGGCGGTACTGCTCCGGCGTATACCACCAGTCTGGGGGGAGCTTCTGGGCCCTGCCGGCGGCTGAGAGGTGGTAGAAGGTTATCCTCCTCACGCCGAGCGCCGCGGCGAAGTCCACGTACTGCCCAACCTCGTGTATGTTCTTGGCGGTGACGGTGAACCTAAGCCCCACGTCCAGCCCCGCTACTAAGGCGTTTTTAATCCCGGCGACCGCCGCGGCGAAGCTCCCCGGCACCCCCCTAAACGCGTCGTGAAACCTCTCGTCTATGGAGTCTAGGCTGACCCCCACGTAGACGAAGCCCAGCTCCTTAAGCCTCTTTGCCGCCTCAGGCGTGATGAGAGTCCCGTTGGTGGAAAGCACCAGCTTAATCCCCAGCTCCCCCGCCCTAGCCGCGATTTGGAAAAAGTCAGGCCTCGCCAGAGGCTCGCCGCCGGTGAAGAGGATAAGCGGCACCCCCACCTCCGCCATCTGATCCACCAGCCTGAGCGCCTCCTCCGTCGACAGCTCCCCAGCCTCCGCAGGCCCGGCGTCTATGTAGCAGTGGAGACACTTGAGGTTGCACCGCCGCGTGATGTTCCAGCTCACAATAGGCCGGAGCGGCGCCGAGAAGTCGCTCGGCCTCCCCACACCGAACCTGCCCTTGACCTAAAAGAGGTGGTGCCCACCCCCGTCACCATGACGCTGATGGGGATCACAGGATATAAGACAGTCATCTATAAATCTCTTCACAGATCAGAAGCGGAAGGACACCTCACCGCTCGGCGCATCTATCAATACGCAGGTTTAAATAAGCCGCTACCGGCTACTGCTCCCAGTTTCCCAGCCGTGTTGAGCTTTTCCACTATGGCGTCAACCGCCACGGCTCCGCTGGAGACACCAGCCTTGGCCTTTATCGAGGCGCAAACCCCATCCGTAAACAAGGTCCTACCTCGGTTGCATAGACTTGCCGTTGAAGTAGCCACGCTCCACAGACCAGTCGCACCCCCCTCCACATTTATGGCGGCTTTAACGCCGAGTCCTCAATGGCGAAACCAGCTGGCTCACCTGCCGCGGGAGTAACTGTCGCCGAGGCTTTTATAAATTCCCGTTTCCTCTGGCCGTGTTCAAGATACGAGTTAGGGGGATTTACGCCACCGCCCTTACCAAGCTGGCGCTGGACTGGGGGTTTAAGGTGGTTCAGGCGACGCCGAAAGTGGCGGCGAGGCTCGGCATAGAGCCGGACTACTCGCCGCCGGACCTGACCGTGAAGGACCACCAGTCGAGAAGCGGGGTGGTGCTACTCGGCGACTGCCCGGCCGTCGAGGAGTTTCTACGGCGGCTGAGGGACTACGCAGAGCCCGTGGTCTTCACCTCGCCAGTGGGGCGGCACGAGGTCTTCGTGGGGCGGGCCGTCGGCGGAAACGCCGTGGAGGGGCCCGGCGGCCTTCTCTTCGACGTGCCGAGCCGCTACGTGGTGGAGCAGGGCGCCGTGTCGGTCTACACGGTCTTAAAGCCGCCGCTGGGGCCGGCGCGGGGCGTCGCAGTATCTGAGATAGTGGTGGAGGGGAAGTACCTAGAGCTGAACACCACCGGCCGGGTCACCTACAGCAGACACATATCCCCCGAGGAGAGGCTGAGGCTTAGGATCCTCGCCGAGACGAAGCTGAGGAACTACGCCTCTCTAGGCCTCCGCTTTAAGTCGTCGGCGCGCTACGCCGGGGAGGAGGACTTGGCGAGGGAGGCGGAGGAGCTGTACAGAGAGATGCTCCGCCTGTCTCAAGGCGGGCCCCCCGGCGCGGTGCTCAGACGCGGCAAGTGCCTCGCCGTGGCTCTCTTTGACAAGTACGCAAAGGAGCGGCTGGACGCCGCGCGCTCCGCCGCCGCGCCCACGGCCAGGGGGCACCACGCCTTGAGGACGCAGGGCCTCGGCAGATGTGTAGACCTGCTGGACTACGCAGGCGTCGACGTGTACGACAAGGCTGTTGAGTTCCTCGCTGAGGGGGCCGTGGAGATACTCCACATAAAGCCCTGGGGCGACGTGGTGAAGATGAGGGGAGAGGTGATGCGGAAGACGCCTCAGATGCTCGTGGTGAGGAGGGTCTTGAAGCCGGGCGGCGTCTTAGACGGACTCGGCGTCAAGATCGAGAAGGGGTTCTACGCCCTTACCTGCATACCGCGGAGAGGCCACTACGTAGTCCACAGCTACTACGACGCCGGGGGCAGACACGTGGGGACGTACCTAAACATCAACACCGAGCCGGAGTGGGGCCGCCGCGTGGTTTACATCGACCTCCTCGTCGACAGGGTCTACAACGGCGAGGAGAAAGTCCTCGACTTAGAGGAGTTCAGCCGCTACGCCGACGCCTTCCCGGAGAGGCTGAGAGATCCGCTTGGGCTCGCGCCTGGCGAAAAAATGTACTGCACACCCGAGGGGGTTACTTCAACTCCTCCTCTGTCCGCCTCCTCTTAACCGCCTGGTCGAAGACGATCCAGTTCCGGTACCACTCTTCGTTCACCTTCTTCAACTCGGCGAGTATGTACCGCGTCAGCTCCTTCGCGGTCACGTTCTCCCTCTCCATAACCATACACTCCACCTTCTTCGCAATTCTCCTAGCCACATCCACAGGCGCCCCGGCTTTGAGTATACTTACCACAATCTTCTCAGGTATAAACTCCTCCTCTTTACCATCTCTTTTCACCACCTTAACCATGTATAAATTAACACTCTTTTAAATATTTTCTAACGCGCCGCCCGCGACGGAGGCCACCTTGACCTCGGCGCGTATCCCCTCCTCGGCGTAGGCCTTGGCCATGGCGTTCTTCACGGCGTCGCTGTGTTTCTCATCCACCAGCGCAACGACGGAGGGGCCGGCGCCGGAGATGGCGACGGCCAAGGCCCCGGCCTCGGCGGCGTATCTCTTCAACCTGGCGTATCCGTGGACAAAGGGAGACCGGGCCGGCTCCACCACGTCGTCCCGCATGCCCAAGGCAACCAGCCGGGGGTCGGAGGAGGCCAGCCCCGCCACAAGCGCAGAAACCCGCGAAAGCTGAGCCACGTAGGTCCTAAACGGCACCTCCCGCGGCAACACGCTACGCATGAGCTTAGTCTTTTCAGGCATAGGCGGCACGTCGGGAACGCCCACCACGAAGGTAAGCCTCGGCGAGAATTTGACCACCTCCAAAGGCTGGGTAGAGACTATAACCACGGCGCCGCCGAGAGCCGCCGCCGCCACGTTGTCGAAATGCGGCGACCCGGCCGCCGCCGCCTCGCCGACGCCAGCCGCCTCCACCACAAGCCGCGGATCCACCCTCAGCCCCGCCTCCCGGAGAAAAGCCGCCAACGCCGCCGCCGAGGAGGCCCCGCTACTGCCCAGCCCCCTCGCGATGGGGATTCTGTTATCCACCTCCACCTCCACGCCCCAGCAACGGCCAAGCCGCTCGAACAAGTGGCCGAAGGCCCTCTTCACAGAGTTGTCCTCCCCCGGGTCGAACCCCCTAAACCTGACGTGCACCCCGCACCCCGACTCCACCTTTACGTACGCCTCGGCGAAGTACGCGTCATGGGCTACGGCGACGACGTCGAAGCCAGAGCCCAGGTTGGCGCTGGTGGAGTAGGCCCTCATACGACTGCGACGGCCCTCACAGGCGCCCCGCTGCCGCTGGCCACCTTTATGGGGAGGCCTATGAACTGGCCGGTGCGCCCAACGACCGCGGCTAGGTTAGTGAGGTTTTCGTAGATCAGAACTTCGCGGCTGAGCAAAATCTTATGTATCTCAAAAGGCGCGTGGTCGGGGCTAGGCGCGTCGACTCCCACGGCGTTTACCCCAAGCTTGGCGAGGTGCTCCGCCAGCTCGGGCGATAGGTCGGGATGCTCCAGCCACTTGTCGGTCCCCGCATATGCGTCGTAGCCAGTTCTTATCAGCACGACCCAGCCAGGCCCCAGCTCCACGCCCCGCGGAAGCGCCTCCTCAAACTGCCTCAGCCCTATGGAGGCCCTCGGGGGGAGGTGGCTGAGGTCAACGGCGACAAACCTCCCGAAGAACTTAGACACATCTAGCTGGTCCACGGTCTTCGCGCCGGGGACGAAGTGGGCGGGGGAGTCCACATGCGTCGCCACGTGTTCTGGAAAGAACAACACGTTGCTGTAGTAGCCGTGGACGTCTATCTTGCTCCACTGCAGAACGGCGGGCCGCGGGTAGCCTGGAAACACAGCAGTCGCCGGCCCCACTGCCATGGTTAAGTCGACATACATAGCTACGCGAAGGCCTAAGTATATAAGCCTGTCGCCTCTATATCAGAATACTTAAATAGTTGCACTTTACAAACAACAAATAAAATAGATAATACATTGGTATTACTGTATAACTGTTATAAATGTAGAGGTACAGAATAATAACCCACGGCGCTCAGCCGCCCCGGGCCTAACCCCCAAGGGCCCCCACCCTTGGAGGGAAACGGGGGATAAGCTGGTGGCGCTGGACGGGTTCACCCCGCCTGGCGTTGCCGGCGAAATCGGCGCCGACGGCTGGGCGTCGTGGGCCTTCTCTCTTGCTCTACGGCGTAATCAACCTCCTCCCCCCGTCTACCGGTATCAACGCGCCGGTCACCACCTCGCCTCGTCTGTAAGCAACCACAGCACAACGTCGGCGACGTGTTCCGGCGGCGCGGCGGGCGCCCCCAGCTTCGCGGCATCCACCTCCCTAGACATGGCGCCGGGCGCCACGCCGTTGACCCTAATGCCTCTCTCTAGAAGCTCTGCGGCTAAGGTCTCCACAAGGGCGGCAGTTGCGGCCTTGCTCACGGTGTAGGCCAAGGCGCCGGGAGACCTGACGGCCCCCCATATGGAGGTCACAAACACCACGGCAGACACCGGCCTCATCAGCTTGAGGAATGACTTGACGGTCCAGAGATGCGCCCTTAGGTTTGACCGAAAACATGAAGTCCAGCACCTCCTCCTCTGTTTCCTCAAGCCTCCCAGGCGCCCAGCCGCCTGCCGTAATGGCCAAGCCGTCCACGCGGCCTAGCACCCTCTCGGCCGCCTCGGCGGCGGCCGCGGCCCCCTCGGGCTTGGAGAGGTCAAACGCCCCTGTCCTTATCCCAAGCGCCGCGAGGGGCTCCAGGTGTTCGCGCCGCCTCGCCACTGCGTAGACTTGGGCCCCTTCCTCCAGCGCGCGCCGCGCTACGGCGGAACCCAGCCCGGGCCCCGCGCCTGCCACCACCACGTTTCTGCCTCTGAGCCTCATGTGTCTATGCTGATATGTACATTATAAGCTAGCCGCGGCGGTGTTGTATGAGGTAGAGGACCACCCCGGCTAGTAGCCACAGGCCGAGGGCCCAGAGGTATCTGTACTTCTCCAGGACGGTGAGGGCTATGCCCACTGGGAGGAGGGACATGGCGACGAGGGCTGAGAGCGGTATCCCAGCGACATACGGCGTTTTGAAGGCGCTGTAGAGGGTGCCGCCTCTAGCCGCCTTCGCCAGCGCCATGGCCACCAGCAAGTAGTTTAGGAGGGACCCGACGCCATATAAGGCCACGATTATCTCTATCTCCCCCGGCAGGACGAGGACCAGCGAGATTAGGTACGCGGCGGTTAGCGAGAGGTAGGGAGTTCTGAATCTGCGGTGTAGCTTGGCGAGGACCCCCGGTATGTGCCCCTCCTCCGCCAGCATATACATCATGCGGGAGAAGGAGATGTACCCCGCCAGCGCCGCCACTGTCATCACGAGGAAGAGGTTTAGGGCAACGGCGTAGAACAAGGCGGGGTGTATTGACACGGCTAAATACAGCGGGGCCACCGCCGGGTCTTTTATGTCCTCGGGCCGCAGGGCGGACATGGTGGCCGCCATGAGCCCGAGGCTGGTGGAGGCGCCTATCGCAATGACTAGGAGTGTGGCCCTCGGCACCTGGACCAGCGGCTCGCGGGCCTCGCCCGCCAGCTGGCCTATGGCGTCCATGCCAGTGAAGCCGCGGGAGAGGAGCGAAAACGCAAAGATGAGGCTTG
>GG746321.1_pt9 | contig 11023 bp, 18 predicted proteins | sample 429518 | NCBI scaffold set GG745617.1 | reverse complement strand
TGAGCCTAGGCGCGCTGGCGGAGGAGTTGGGGGTCGCCAGAGAGACGTATACCGCTACGAACGGGGGGAGATAGAGGCCCCGTTGAGGGTGGCTGAGAAGCTAATCCGCATGTTCGGCCCAGATGTTATACGCAGAGTCAACATCTCGAAGCGCCCGGAGCTAGCCCAGGAAGAGCTGAGGAGCAGGCAGGTGGCTGAGGACACGTATAGGCTGGTGGAGAGCCACCCCGACGCCATTAGAATAGAGAGACGAGTCGTCTTCGTATCGGCCGGCGGTGAAAAGTACAGAAAAACAGTAGAACTCGCCAACGTCCTCGACGCCGAGGTGGACAAGACGTGAACCACCTAATTCTAAGGCAGGAAGGCGCGGTGAGGTTTTACGCGCCTGACCCAGAAAAGTACGGAAGCATATACTCAGCGCCGGTGTTTTTCAATCCGGCAATGGAACGAAACAGGACGCTGTCTGTCCTGGTTTTGAGGAGCTTCGGGACTGGGTTGACCGTATGCGAGCCGCTGAGCGGGTCCGGCGTGCGGGGCCTCAGATACGCCGTAGAGAGCGGGTCCGTGGGGAGGCTTATACTAAACGACGTATCTAAAGAGGCGGTTGCTGTGATAAAGAAAAACCTGGAGCTCAACGGCGTAGATGCCGATGTTTATAACGAAGACGCCAACGTCCTTCTCCACAGGCTCAAGGGTGCCTGCGACGTCGTAGACGTAGACCCCTTCGGCTCCCCCGCGCCCTTTCTCCACGCCGCCTTCAGAGCGCTCAGGGAGGAGGGGTTGCTCTGCGCCACAGCCACTGACACCGCCGTGCTTGTGGGGCGGTACCCCAGGAAATGCCTCCGCCGCTACGGCTCCGTCGTGAGGAAAACCCCGTTTTACATCGAGCTCGGCCTGAGGAACTTGTTGGGCTACATAGCCAGGGTGGCGGCCTCTGAAGATTTCTACATCCAGCCGCTTCTTTCCTACTGGGAGAGGCACTACTTCAGAATATGTGTCTACTCCGTGAAAGGCGCCAGAGACGCCGACGACGTGTTCCGCCACATAGGCCACGTCATGTACCATAGAAAAGAGAGAAGAGTGGCGCAGTTCCCAAGCCAACACACGTCAGGACCCCTCTGGATAGGCCCACTGGGGGACCCCCTATTTATACACAGAATGTCCACCTTTGACAGATACAGCGAGTTTCTCCAGCTGTTGGAACTGGAGTACTCAGTCCACGCCCCGTGGTTCTACAGACTTCCCGAGTTCGCAGTTGACGGGAAAAGTCCAACTCTTAGAGAGACACTTGCCATGCTGAAGGAGGCGGGCATCTACGCAACGGCCACACACATGGCGAGCGACGGCATAAAGACGGAGGAGGGCTACGGCGAAGTGAGGAGGGTACTAGCCGGAGCGACATAATTTAAATTACCCGGTGAGGTTGTGGTCGCCATGTCGAGAGTTATCGCAGTGGCCGGGTTGCCGGGCTCCGGCAAAACAACCATAGCGAAGATCATCGAAAGGCGAGGATACGACTACTACAGCTTGGGGGACGTGGTTAGGGCTGAAGCGCAGAGAGCCGGAACGTCGCCAGACAGAGCAGCCGTAGCTCTAAGACTAGAAAAGGGGAAGAGGGCGGTGGCCCACGCACTCTTAAAAAACGTGCAAACAAACACGAAAATAGTAATCGACGGAGTAAGAAGCCTTGAGGAGGTGGAGGCTCTAGAGGAGGTCTTCGGCAACGTGACGTTGATATACGTCGTGGCCTCGCGGAGGACTAGGTACCGAAGGCTGGCGGGCCGAGGCAGGAGCGACGACCCCGCCACCTACTCCCAGTTCTTGATGCGAGACATCAGGGAGCTACGGTTTGGATTAGCCGACCTCCTGGCGCGCGCTGACTACATCCTGGTAAACGAGGATAAATCTATAGAGGAGCTAGAGAAGGAGGTTGACAAGATCACATGAAGGTTGAGGCGGTTGTTGAGGTTAGGTACACAGAAGATAGGGAGAAGGTGCTAAAGGCGCTGGAAAACGTCTTCACTCCTGTGTCGATGCAGGAGAAACCCAGCGAAGCCGGCGTTGTCATAATGGCCACCTGCGAGGGGGCTAGGTGCCTGGAGAAGTTGCGCGGAGCCATATGGCGTCAGGGCATACAAGACGCCGCCAGAAACGTGATTTCGCGGGGCATAGTGTCTGAGGATACATTAATCTTCTCGATAAATAAGCAAGCCGCCTACGTGGGCGTGGTGAGCTTCGTCACGGAGCTGGGCGAGTCGCCGCTCGGACCCATACGTTCACTGTGAAACAGCCACACAGACAGTTCATCGACTGCTAGCCCCCACGCACTACAAAGCAGGGTATACTACGAGCGCCGCCCCGACTAACTCATGACGTAGACCACCTGTAGAGACCCCGTGCAGAACATCATACAGCTCTTTACGAAGAGGAGATCCACATATACTGGCGATGCGAAAACCACGTAACCCCCTTCTTCACGTGTAGAGAGGCAACCTCTACGAAGGACAGGAGGAGGGGCCTCACGTCTATTGAGGACGTTGAGAGGCGGCCATACGGCGGGTCGCCGACGGCCGCGTCGAGACGGCCCCGTAGTGGGGGGTGCAGGGCGTCCCACAAGACGATATCTCCGCTTGTGTTGCGCCTTGCTAATCTCAATGCGCTCTCGTCCAGATCTCCTCCTACGACGTATCCGCCCGCTCTTTCAACTTCGTAAGCCACGGCTCCTGTGCCCAGAAACGGCTCCCACACCTTGCTCCCCCGCACCACGCGGGCCAGGTTCACCATGAGGCGGGCAGTTATTGCGTCTAGGGTCTTTACGCTCCTCTCTATCGTAGGTCTTTCCTTCCTAATTCTCTCACCGTTAACCGATTTGGCAAGGGCGCACCTCTTAAACGCGTCGCACGACGGGCAGTCAAAGGTAATTCGCCCCTCCTCGCGGCTTACCACGACACAGCCAGCCACTTCTCCCACCGCAATAGCCTCCTCGGCGGAGAGACATGGAAAACGCAGGTTGAGCTCTACGCGGCAGAGCACCTTAACGCCGCGTCAAAATCCTCACAAAGTAAGTGGCTAGTATCACCGCGAAGGTCGAGGCTAAAAAGAGAGCCACTGCGAAAAGGACCTCCGCAAAGCCTCTATTTTCCACGAGTACAGGTAGTAGAAAGTAGAAAAATGAAAACGAAGTACCGCCCGCCACGATGCCTCCGTATTTAACTTTCCTCGTCGCTAGATACCCCTCCGCGACGTAGGATATAAACGGCAAAGTAGACACAGCCACCACCACGAGACGTTGCGGAATATACTCAGGCATCAAACTGACCTTAAGAATTATTTGGGCTATGTAAATAACAAGTACAAATAGAGACACAATAGTAATTATAAACGTAACCTCAAACTTCTTTAATATTTCTCTCAAGAAGTCGTATATCCCAAACCCATACAGCATGACGAAAAAAGCCAAGAATAGAAACGCCACATTTAGAACTTGCCACACCACCACCTGGTTAAAAACCGCACCCAGCAACAGTATAAACACAAGAAGGGCAGGAACGCCGACGGTGTACCGCCTATACTCCGGCTCCCTCACCGCCTTGTTGAGGTAGTGTCTAAACAATGTCACAGTCTCCTCCACCCCCCTTGCCTGCTTCACCACCACCCGGTGCACAGAAACCACGGGTCTCTTCGTCTGGATCGCAGGAATCGCGGCCTCGTCGCTGGGGCCGTCTGAGACGAAGTATATAGCGTCTGCGTCAAATACTGCAAGAATCTGCCCCAATTCTTTCAACACCGCGAAATCCGCCACGGCGGGGTCGGCGGATCCGCTTACAATAGCCACGTTTACGTTCTCCGCGCCGTATTCAGCAACCAGCTTATCGTAGATCTTAACGGCGGCAAACACCGCATTTGCGTCGGAGTCGTCTGGGTTCTTTAGGATGTATTTAATGCCTGCCCTCAGAACCTCGTCTCTGCCTATGATAGGCGTTTCTAAGCCTTGGCTCTTTAGGTCTCCATCCCTATCGACGTAGAGTACAAGGACACGCACTACTCCTCAGGCAGGTAGCCGGCTTCTATCAAAATCTTTATCTCCTCGTGAGTTAACCGCTCGCCGTTTAGCAACTTGTTGTAAATGACATCTGCCTTCTCCTTGAGACTCTGCGCCGTCGCCGCCTTGGCTTGGGCACGTGCCTTATTCTTCTCCGAAAGCTCTAACGCCTTCAGCAACACGTTGTACTTCTCGAGTTCCTCCTCCACCGCCCTCCTCTTTTCCCTCAGCTCCTTGCGCTTCAGCGCCAGTTGCAGAACCTCGGCCTTAATCTCCTCACGGCGTTTCTTCAACTCCTCTCTTTTCTCCTTCAGCCCAGCAAGCTCCTTGTAAATCTCCTCTCTCCCCATCTTCAGCTGCGTGAGCTCCTGCTTCACCGTGTTGAGGTCTTGTACCAGCCGCGCAATTTCGCTACGGATGGCCTCACGCTTGTTTTTATACTCGTCTGCCTGTTTTTTGAGCTCCGCTATGTGCGACTTTATCTTCTCCATGGAGTCGACCAGATTAAGCTCCTTCTCTATCTGGCTGATGTATTTGATAAACTGGCGCTCCCACTCAGGGTTCGTCGGCGAGGTTTCAAAGAAGTATTCAAGTTGCTCAATAATACGCTTGAGCTTTTCCTTCTCCAGCACCTTACCCCCCACGTATTCGTTAAGAGTCGACAGCAGGTTTCTATACACCACCAGCTTCTCTCTGTATTTCTGCAACGCTATATTGATCTGAATAAGCTCGTTCCGCAGAGATCTAATCTGGTTTATTATCTGGCTTTTCCTCTCCACCAACGAGCCTATCAACTCCCTAGTCCTCTGAAGCTGTTGACGTTTCCCGTCAATAAGAGACCTGACCTCTGCCAGCTGTTTACGGATCTCCTCAAGCAGGGCCTTTCGGGCATTTATCTCATTAGTAACCGCGTCAATCTGCCTCTGGATCTCGTCGATTTGAGAATTCACCTCGCGAAGCTTTTCAAGCAGTTCCTCTCTACTAAGCACGCTTCTAGAAAACCCCCAATTTAAATCTTATATTCCCCGTCTCAACCCCAGGTCGCCATCGACAACTCGTGTTAGCCAAAACGTAAAAATTTAAATGCGCGTTGTGTAAGTCGCATGATGAGTCACCAACATGTTGGAATTTATATAGCTGGCGATATTATAATGTCGGACAACCCCGGCGAGGCCATAAAGAAGTGGAGGCTCATATTCGGCCTGACACAAACCGCCATAGCAACCAAGCTGAATACATCCCCCAGCGTGATAAGCGACTACGAGTCCGGGCGGCGGAAGTTCCCCGGCTCCCGCTTCGTCAAGAAATTCGTACAAGCCCTGATAGATACAGACCTAGAGCGCGGGGGGTTGGTGATAAATCTGCTGGAGAGACAACTTCTGAAGGAGAAGTTCTGGCTTGCCGTGCTCGACATGAGGGAGTTCAGCGAGCCCGTACCCGTCTCCGCTTTTCTCCAGACCATAGAGGCAGAGGTGCTTGTACGTCCTCCCTCTGGTCTTGACGTGCACGGATACACCGTCGTTGACAGCGTTAAGCTCGTGTTAGAGGTCCCGCCTGTTGAATACGTGAGGCTCTACGGAAGCACGACGCAACGTGCAGCCATATTTACCAAGGTGTCCACGGGGAGATCCCCAATGATAGCCATCAAGTCTATGTCTTCTGTCTTGAGCATAAAACCTGCGGTGGTTGTGCTTCACGGCATTAAACCAGAGGCCGTGGATCCTCTGGCCGTCGAGATCGCAAAAAGAAGCTACATACCGCTTGCAGTTACAAGCCTACCCATAGAGAAACTAATAGAAAACCTTAGACAGTTATAGTTACTTCTTCCGGGCGTTAATAATCCTTGATATCCTCAACACGTTGCCAAGGCCCTTAGTGGCCTCGTGCCTCTTCTTAAGCCTCCTCTCCTTGGCCTTCTTCTTGAACTTGTAGTTGTGAGTCTCTTTGTATTTGGTGGAGACCAGGCCGCGCGACTTTCTGCCGGCCGCGGTGAGACCTCTAAACGCCCTGCCCCTCTTGGGCTTAACCCTAACAGCCTTGGGGAGCGAGGGCTCAGGCGGCGTAATTCTCCCCTCAAGAACGTCGAGTAGCCATTTCCTCAACATTTCTACGTTTTGCGGCCACGAGGTGTCCCTCCTCTTGTCAACTGGTATGCCGAGAAGCCTTGCTTGTTCAACGTTTAGGCCTACCGCCTTTATCTCCGCAATGGAGAAGCCTCTCCCAGTCTTCCACCTAACTAATCCGCCGCTAGTTATGCGGACGGGGGCCTTAACAAGCGGTTTAGGCGCAGTAGTCATCGACTCTAGGGATTAAACTGTTTATAAATTTTAGCCTGCGGCAAGCTTATTTACCACAGCTTTAACACCAATAGATGCACAGAGCACTTGCCACGGCGGCCATGTTTAAGCTGTTCGTGTCTCTCGTCGTATTCTTCACAACCCAAAGGTTTGACCCTGTGCTGTTGGTTAGTTGCATCCTCATGGCTATCTCTGCCTTGCTTATACGGATGATACAAGAGGGGGAGGTGGGGTTCGTGCTAGTTGGACTCATACTCCTAATAGACTCCATAGGGCTTCTGCTGTCTTTTACAACGCTTTCTATTATCCCCGTGGTCTCGTATATGTTCTTTGTAATATGGGATACACAAATTTTAATGATATTTAGACAAATACAGACTTAATTAATCTATAATCTTTATAGCACGCTCTACTTTATAGAAGTCAAGATATCCCCAAGCGCTAAGAGATATGACAACCTCTCCAGGTCCCGAAGCAACCCTAATTACGTGATCCCCAGACTCCACGTTGACGTTCCCCCTAGTCTCTATTTTATACTTAAAATTTTGTATAAATATATACAATTTTTCAAGATCTATTATGCCACCCACTTTTAACATCGGTGGAATCGGATAATTCTTAAAAATCTTAATTAGTCTATAATCATGTTGCATCTTCTGCATCAAGTACACACCCAACGTGGCGACTACAAGAGCACCTAAGATCTCAAGCGTCAAGTTCATAGCAACTCCTCCACATCCCTTATTATTTCCTTGACGTACTCCTTGGATACAGGGATCACTTTAATGTCGCCGAAAAACGCCACGTTTATATCGCCGCACCAGCGGGGCACTAGGTGCACATCGCTATTAGAGATGTAGATGTTAAACCCCTCTGGCTTTAATTTCCGTTTCTCAACAGCTATCAACTTGTCTAGAATTCTTTTCAAAGCAACTATTTCTTTTTCTTCCATATCAAAAACAGGCCTCTCCGCCTTTATGACTAGGTGACCCCCGTTAAACGGCGTGTCCGGCACTTCGATTGAGACCACATCTTTAGGAAAAACTTCGGTTAATTACTTTACTGGGACCTTTATGTTTAGGGCTTTTGCAAGCTCTTTGTATCTGTTGCGGACGGTGACCTCTGTGACGCCGGCGGCTACTGCGAAGTCTTTCTGGGTCCTGTTATCGCCGTGCATTAGGGAGGCTATGTAGACAGCTGCGGCGGCGAGGCCGGCAGGGTCTTTTCCTGCCGTTATCCCAGCCCTCTTCGCCTTCTGCAAGATTTCAATTGCCGTCTTCACAACCTCGCCGCTTAGCTTCAGCTGCTCGGCTATTCTGGAGATGTACAACACGGGATCGCTTATTGGCACCTTGACGTTTAGCTCTCGGAGGAGCAGACGGTAGCAACGGGCCACCTCTCTTCTAGACGCCTTGGTGTACCGCACAAGTTCGTCTAATGGCCTCGGCATTTTCATCATGCGGCAAGCCATGTAAAGCGCCGCGGCGGCCATGGCCTCTACAGATCTGCCCCTTACAAGCTCCCTCTCCAGCGCTTGTCTGTAGATCTCTAGGGCCTGTTCTATACACGGCCTGGGTATGCCCATGGCGCTTCTCAGCCTCTCCAGCTCCTGTGCCGCCTGGATGAAGTTTCTCTCGTATGACGTCTGGACGCGGGCTCTAGTTTGCCACTTCCTCAGCCTAATAACCTCCAGCTTGCGTTTTATGTCCAGCTCCTTGCCCGAGACGTCCTTGTCCCTCCAATCAATCACCGTGGTAAGCGCCTCCGAGATGAGGCGCGTGAGAGGTGCGCCGGTACGCGCCCTCTGGCCCTTCTCCTCAGAAGTAAAAGCCCTCCACTCAGGTCCGAGGTCGAGCAACTGCTCCTGCACCACCGCGCCGCATACTATACAGACAACTTCTCCTCTTTCATAGTTGTAGACGAACCTATCGTTGCCACAGATGGGGCATCGATAAACTTCGCCGGTGTCCGTGACAAGGCTTAAATATCCCTCACTATCCCTATTGATACGGAGCTTCAGCGGCTTTCCCGAGGAAGGCGGGTTGCCCGAAGACATGGCGAGTATTTAAATTTTTCTTAGTTATATAAACTTTTCGTTTATCTTAAAAACAACTTAACGGCTAGAGTCCAGCCTTTAGAAGTCTGCTGATCTTGGCAAGCGCGCCGTATATCTGTATAAGCCCCCTAGCTCCCCGCAATGTGGCATAGTGTGCCTCGGCAATTATATATGCAATCTCCGGCTTCACGTGTTCAGGCACGTCTAGCCTCAACACCTCGCGGTGGATTTGTTTTATAATCTCCAGCTCTCCGACGCCTCCGTCTACCACAAAGCCATAGATCTGCGTAATCGCCTTCGCGAAACTACCATTAACAGCCTCGTGAAGGGCTTCACGTATCAGCCTAGGGCTTACCATGCCAAGAGCTTTGGCCACCACCTCTTCAGTTACTTCCTTATTCACAGCCGCGGCGATCTGAAGGGCGTTTATCGCCCGCCTCATATCGCCTTGAGTAAACTCGTAGATAGCTTCCAACGCATCGTTTGTGATCTTAACGCCCTCGTTCTCTGCGATGTACCTCAGCCTCGCAATTACGGCGTCTTTTGGAAGCGGGTTAAATCTAAACATAACCACGCGGGATTGGATAGGCTCAATAATGCCGCTTACGTAGTTTGCTAGTAGTATGAATCTTGTGTTTTGGGCGTATATTTCCATTATGCGTCTTAGTGCTTGTTGGGCGTCGCTGGTCATGTTGTCTGCTTCGTCGAGTATTACGAGTTTGAAGGGGGCTTTGCCCACGGGCGCTGTTCTGGCGAACTCCTTAACGCGTTCTCTAATTATGTTTATCCCCCTCTCGTCAGAGGCGTTAAGCTCAAGAGTATTCTCCCGCCAATACTCCCCATACAGCTCCCTAGCCAACACAAGCGCCATAGTAGTCTTGCCGGTGCCGGGCGGGCCGTAGAAAAGCAAATGCGGCATATTACCCCCCTTAACAAACTCCCTAAGCCTAACCTTAACCTCCTCCAAATCCACCACCTCATCAAACGAACGAGGACGATACTTCTCAAACCAAAATAATTCACTCATATGTAGAATTCCTCCGCCAAATCGGTTTTTATGTATTGACCGCCCTTGAGCAGGACGTAGCCAGGCGGTTTAGTATCTGGAGTAGCTCGTAGTCGCGTTCAGGCAATTTCTCCGCGTCTTCGACAGACATGGGCAACTTATCTAGGAGTTGGCGTGCCGCCTCTTTTAACACCACAACATCCCTATTTGCCCCCTCGTCGCGCATCACTAAGACAAGTCCTCTTTCCATGGCTGCCGCAGGGCCTGTCTAGACTTGATGTCGGTCAATGGCATAAACCTCCTGTCTCTAAGCACCTCGATGAACGACTTGGGGCCTTCTTTCGGTTGCGGCCTCGTCTTTTTCAGCTCCCGCACCTCTTCAAGAATTGTGTTGAGAAGTATCTCCAACTCGTCCAGTCTCTCTAGTATTCTCTTAGCATCTTCACAAGACATTCAAACATCACAACGGGTAGGCTTAAAAACTAAGCGTATGTACTACAGCCCCGTACCTCCGGCATCTACGAGATAGACACGGTGCCGAACCCGACATAGAGGACGGTCAAAGAGCTGTATAGGTAAAGCTCTTGCTGACCCCCCAAGCACCAACCCATCAAAAGACGGGGCCTTTCGCAGAAGAGCTCGTCTAAACCACGACACGGCCGCCGCGGCTAGCAGAGGCGTTAGGCCGACGAGGCGACGCAGAGGCGCTTTCTGCGCAAAGGAGAGAAGGCTAGACCTAGGCGTGTATCTCCACAACGTCGTTGTCGGACAAAACGTAGTCTCGCCCCACGCGCTTGGGGCGTTGTGGATAGGTTTCTCTTCGCCACACTACGGCGTATTTAAATGTCTCCAGCAGAGACGAGTGTATCTGCGCCGCGACGTCTCCCACCGTGGAACCTGCCTTCATCACAATAGGTTTCTCTATGTACATCTTTGAATGTACTGGTTTTGTAAATACTCTAATCCTTCCGGTGGTCCGTAGAAGATCCTCTAGAAGTTTCCTTTTCTCAATTTTACACTCTCTCAGATCTGTCATGTGATAAACGACGTCGTGCTTCGTCAAAAACCCCAGCACCTCCTCCCTAGGCGTGTATACATCGCCCATGGAGAAGACGACCACGGTGGGTTTGTACTGCCTCTCTACGTAGAGAGCCTCCTCTACCTCGTCTAGAGTTACCGAGCCTCTGATGTGCACCACGGCGTGGTAGATCCCGTATTCGTTCAACAGCTTCTTTACGTCGTTTAAAGTCCCGCCCAATATATGCCCGGATCCAACCACCTGAATCCCGCCGAGGCCCTTCCTTTCAATCTTTATATAGTTCTTGGGTGGATATAGGTATACGCCCTCGTCCTCGAAAAACTTGAAAATCTTCTCCACAGTCTCTACGTCGGTGTTCCCGCTTACCACCAGCACCACGGCGTCTGCGTTTCTCACCGTGGCGAGCGTAATGCTGTTGAGGTCGCTGGACCGGTCCAGGACTAGGCTGGGCGTTTTCACAAGCTGGATATATACGCCGTCTTCCACAAACATAGACGGCGTAGGCTCCACCGTGGAGAAGGGTATGTCGTCGGGCCTCAGCGTGGTGTTTGTCAAGCAACACAACAACGAGGTCTCCCAGAAC
>GG745907.1_pt3 | contig 11159 bp, 15 predicted proteins | sample 429518 | NCBI scaffold set GG745617.1 | reverse complement strand
TGGGGCCCGTGGTCTACAGGATTTCGGCGTCTGAGATAAGGGGCGTCTGGACCGCTGATTACGAGGTGGAGGTGGTGAAGGTGCAACTCACCGAGGAGGAGAGGGCCCTCTACAAGGAGCTGGAGAAGAAGTACCTCAGCTACATCCGGGGCAGGGGTCTTAGGTTCAGATCTCCCAGCGATTTCCAGAAGCTGGTGGTGATGTCGGGCCGCGACCCCCGGGCTAGGGAGGCTTTGGAGGCGTGGCACGGCATGAGGCGCCTCATATTTGAGACACGCGCCAAGGTGGAGGCGGTGGGGGACATACTGGCGAGGCACCGGGGATCCAAAATCCTCATATTTACCGAATACACGTCGCTGGCGCGCGCCGTGTCTGAACGGTACCTGATTCCCCTGGTCACGCACGACATCTCGGGACACGAGAGGGAGCAGATAATGGCCGCCTTCAGAAGAGGAGAGCTCAAGGCGCTTGTCACGGGGAAGGTGCTCGACGAAGGCGTCGACGTGCCCGACGTCGACGTGGTGGTGATACTAGGCGGTACATCAAGCGCGAGGCAGTTCATACAGAGGATGGGCAGAGCCCTCAGGCTCAAGCCCCACAAGGCGAAGATATATGAGGTGATCACCGCCAGCACCAGGGAGGTCAACACAGCCAAGAGACGGAAGAAGGGCGTGGCGTGATACCCCTAGACTACCTACGAGTCACAAGGCGGGGCAAGGAGATCAAGCCGGTCTATCTTTCAGACGTGTCCGCGGCGGCGGAGGTGCTTGAGGCGGCCCGGGGAGCGAAAACCCTAGACGACTTCAGAAAAGCCGTGGAGGCGCTCAGAGGGGACAGGAAGCTACTGGGCGGCCTCGCAAGGCTTGTGGAGCAACTGATGGAGGTGGAGGAGGTGGACAGCCGCCTGGTGGCGCGGGTGAGGCTGGAGGTGTTCAAGGCGTCCTCCGCCGCGGGCTTCCCACTTACGCCGGAGGAGCGGGAGAAGATCTTCGAAGCCGCCGCGGCCAAGTTGCGTATAGGCGCTGAAGAGGTGAAGAGGCTGTTCATGAAGGCGTACGAGGAGAACAGAGCCGTGTTGAAGCCGCCGGGGGTCGACCCCGCTGAGCTGGTGCGGCGCTACAACTTGGCCCTCATCCAGACCCTCCTCTTCAAGTCGCTCTACGTCAAGGCCACGTTGCCCAACGCCCCCGTTGTCGTGAAGAGCCTCGTGAGGGCGGTAAAGGGTCTGAGGCTGATGTATATAGCAGAGGAGAGAAGCGGCGACTTGGAGTTCCACTTCGACGGCCCTGCCTCGGCGCTTAGACAGATAGAGCGCTACGGCGTCCGCCTCGCCAAGCTCGTGCCCTACATAACAGCGGCCGGGCGGTGGAGCATAGAGGCGGCGGTGAAGCTAAACGAGAAAATCTACACCTTCAGAGAAAGCAACGCCACCGCCCCAGACATGCCGAAGAACCCCGTGGAGGCCGAGGAGTTTGACAGCTCCGTAGAGCAGGAGTTCTACCGGCAGGTCTCCAGGGTATGCCCTGTGCAACGAGAGCCCGAGGTCCTCGTCGTCGGGGGCAGAGTCTACATCCCCGACTTCAAAATAGGCGATCTATACATCGAAATCGTGGGGTTCTGGACCCCCGACTACCTCAGGCGGAAATACGAGAAGATCGCCAAGGTGGGGAAGCCCCTCCTGGTCCTTGTCAACGAGGAGCTCGCCATGGCCACATGGAGGCAGTTGCTCTCCAACGTGGTGGCGTTTAAGGGGAGGCCCCGGCTGGAAGACGTCTTTAAACACGTCAAGCCCTATTGCCGTCAGTAGTAGTCGCCCAGGAGCCACTCGTTCCCCAGGGACACCTCCGCGAGGCCGTTCTCCCTAGTGATTTTAACCGCCGCCTCCGCGTGCCTCCTAGACGTAGGCGGCAAGTCGCGGAGCATGTAGTCCGGGTGGAAGGCTAAGAAACGCGTCGGTATCTCCGGGTTTATTTGCGCTACGAACTTGGTTAAGAGGTCTACCTCCACCTCGTCGACGTAGCCCGGCACAAGCAGTATAGAGGCGACCACCAGCGGCACCTCCGGCCTCTCTCTGAAGCGGCGGGCCGCCGCCTTAAAATTCCTAAGGGCGACGTCCACCTCGCCGTCTGTAAACGCCTTATAGACACTGGGCGTAAAGGCCTTGAGGTCGAACTTCACGATTCCGCCCGTCTTAAGAGAGCCTCCACCACCTTGTCCAGGAGATGCGGCGCTAGCTGGCCGCTCGTCTCCCAGCACACCCTTACGCCCTTCTCAGCGGCTCTCTTTGCCACCAACAGGGCGTGTACCGTCTGGGGGGCTGGGTCGCCTCCGAAGAAACAGACACATGTGACTCTACGGGTCATGGCCCTCTCGAGCTCCTCCACCGACACCAGCTGGGGGTTTGCGGGGTATTTTCGATACTGCCAGTTTTGGCAGTAGAGACAGTCTAGGCTACAGGCGCCGTAGAAGACGGCTAAGTTGTAGTAGCCCTCCTCGCCGAGAGGGGCCTTGGCGTATTTTGGGTAGCCCCTCCCCGTGGTAGCTGGACAGACCCAATCCGCGACGCAGTTGGTGGGTATGGGGTCGTAATAATACGTCAAGACCCCCATCTTGACGTCTCCACCCGGCCTAGTCAACCTCCCGCCTACGTTTTTCACAAGACCGCAGTAGCCCGTCGCGCCTTCTGGGATTGCGCATCCACGGCCGCAGACTCCGCAGGGGACGCCGCCGGCGGGCGGCGCCAGGGGGAGTCTAAACTTGGCTCGGCTGGTTCTGTGCGACTTTGCCGCTATTTCAAGAGCTTGTCTTGGCCTCATCCTGAGGCAGTCTATGCAGACCCCGACTGCGTCGGATATCAAGAGGTCGGACCTGCCGCAGACTCGACAAGTGCCCACAAAAAAGGTTGAGATAGAGAGAAATATGTTTCTCGCCTAGACGGGTGGGGCTGTGACGCCGTATTTCGACTTCCACTCTTCGTATGCCTTCTGTTCCTCGGGAGAGAGGGGCTTGCCGAACTTGTACCAGCCCTTCCTAGCCTTGAGCTCCGCCGAGGCCTCGCTTATCTTGTAGATAGACTTGACGGGACACACGGCGACGCAGGAGAAGTCGTCTTTGCACATCTCCCAAATGAGTCTGGATTTGCCGTTTTCGTCGAGCTCAAGGGCCTGGTAGGGACAGGCGGCGACGCAGGCGCCGCAACTGATACAAGTATCTTGGTCAATAACTACTCTTTGGTAGTTGGCGAGTTCCGCCATAGGCACAGAAACTTTTTACCTTTAAAAATATTCATTCAGAAATTCGGTGAATATAACCTATTTAGGGACGAGGTGGTGTCTCCTACACCGAGCTTCGTAGGTCTCCCCCCCGCCTATTAGGATGCGGGGGCTGTCTCTAGGGGCGGGTCTGCCGTCTATGAGACGTTGCGTCCGGGTGGCCGGTCTTCCACATGTTTTACAGACGGCGGTTAGAGACACCACCTTGTCTGCATACGCCATCGCGCGCATAGTGGTTTCAAAAGGCTCGCCGCGGAAGTCGAGGTTTAGACCTGCGGCAATTACCACTCTGTGGCTTGCCAACGCGTCAAGAACCTCCGCAAGGCTCGTGGGGAAGAACTGGACCTCGTCCACGGCTACTACGTCGTACTCAAACCCCAGTTTGTATATAGCCTCGACGCCGGCCTCGTCAGGCGGCACCACATAGGCGTCGAACTTGAGGCCGTTGTGGGCGGCTACCTTAGAGGCGTCGTACCTCGCGTCTAGAGAAGGCTTAAAGACGATGGCCCGCCGACCCGCTATGACCTGCCGCTCCACCCGGCGGATCAACTCTGTGGTCTTGCCTGCAAACATGGGTCCGACGACAACCACAAGCACGATGAAAGAGGCGTCGTCAATAAAAGATCAATACGTAATATGCCGCCGACAGTGCCACGACAGCGGCGGCGGCCTTGGCCAAGAGGCGGTATACCTGGCCGACGTCTGCTTGGTAGTACTCTCGGGTTAAGACGAAACAAGAATGAGCAGGGCTGAGCATCACGCCGAGAAAACCCCCCGCGAAGGCCAAGGCCAAGGCAGGTCCGTGGATAAGAGACGATATGGGCGGAAAGGCGAGGCCGGCGAAGGTGAACTCCACGCCGGTGGCTACACCCACGGCGAAGGGTATCAAGAAGACGGCGAGGCCGGAGTAGGGGCCCAGGGCCTGGGCCAGCTGGGCGCCTAGTCCGCTTTCCTTTATGTACTGGGCGAAGACTAGAGAAAACACAATTATCGCAAGTATCCGCGGGTTAAGGGCGTACTTCAACGAGGCGGCGAGCTGATCTCTACCCACCTTATTAACCACGACGTAGGCCAGATAAACAGCCGCCACCGCCAGGGGGAGAGGCACTAGAAAGGAGAGCGCGGCCACAGCCGCGAGAGGCCAGAGGGCCGTTAAGTCACGCGGATCCCCAGCCACGGGGACTGGCTTGACGAGCGAGGCGGCCACCGCGACTCCCGCCGCCACGGCGAAGAGGGCGCCCGGCCACGCCCACTCCACCACCTGCCACACCGAGACGCCGAGGACAGCCGCCGTAATCAAGACGCCCTGAAAGAGGGGCCAGACCGGGATCCATATGTGCCGCATCCAGTAGTTGAGGAAGGTCTTCTGGTGGCTTTTAAGCCCCATCTTGTCGTATAGAGGGTCTACGACCACCGCGCTGATGTAAGCCCCGCCGGGCATGGGGAGTAGACCTATGGCGGCGGGTATGGCGAAGGCAGCCGCCCTGGCCCCCAGAGCCGAGAGGCCGCTGGCGATGCGGGTCTTTTGTTCCCTTAGCAAAAAGCCGAGAGCCATGGCGAAGATAAGCGACGTCAAGACGTAGGCCATAGACGTATTGAAGGCGGCGGCTGTGGCGGCCAAGACCCCGGGCCCAAAGGCGGCTACGCCGTAGGCGACGGCACCTGCGGCGAGTGAAATAGAGACGTCAACTCTACGAGACAGGGTGGCGCCTATGATGAATAGCACTACGGCCAAAAAAACAAGTAGCATTAGGCGTTAAGCCTCGGCGGAGGCTTGAGATGAGGAGGCGTATAGAATCTTCCTCTTGTAGTTCCTAATGTTTCTCCTCCTCGGCGGCAGGTCTTTCTTAGGCTTTGGAGGTATCTTGGGGGTCTGGTTCCTCACCTTCCCAGCCTTAGTCAACGATCCATGAGACGGCATAGGTTGTGGAACGTGTTGACTTAAAAACTTAACGCAACATCACGGAAGGTTCCTAGCCATTACGTACACGGCCACGGCGATTAACATACCTGCGAATATTTTCCGCAACGTCCTCCGGGGGACAGCCGAGGCGGCCCGGGCTCCCGCATAGCCGCCGGCCACGCCGCCTGCCAAATACAGAAGGCTGATCAGAGGCTCCACAAGTCCCTTCAAGAGGTAGGCGGCGGCCGTCACCACGCCGAACGTCCCCACGGAAATCAACGAAGTCCCTACGGCCTTTAAGATGTCGACGCCCGTGCTGAACAACAGCCCCGGCACCACCAGAAACCCCCCGCCTATGCCGAAGAAGCCCGAGGCGAAGCCCACGGCGAAGGCCGTCGGCACGAGCCTAGCCCAGCTCGACCCGCGCCGGGACGCGCGTCGGCCCCCATCCCCGTCACCCTTCCACACGTATACTGCGACAGCTATCATAAAGATGCCGAAGAGGAAAAGGAGCAGTTCGCCTCTGACGCCGAGACCTGCGTTGGCGCCGACGAAGCTACCCACGGCGCCCACCCCGGCGAAGACAACCCCCTCTCTCAGCGCCACGTTTCCCCTCCTCCAGTGCATATAGGCGTTGATGAAGGCGTTTAGCCCCACAGCTAACGCCGTGGTGCCCACCACTAGGTGATCGATATAATCTGGAGAATAGCCGCCTAGGTTCGCCAGCCCCACAAAGTACAGGAGAAGCGGAATGGCCAATATCGACCCTCCGCCGCCTATTAAACCTAAGGAGAACCCCACGACGAAGCCGCTGACGGCGCTTAAGACGTAGTGGAGGGGGGCTAGAGGCAACATCTCAATCGGCCCACCAAGGCGCCTTGGGGGATTCTGGACAGCGCTTCGGCGAGAAGCCCTTTATGTCGAGGACAGGCGTCCCGTCGAAGAGATCTACGCCGTCTACGTGCAACGTCCTCCCCTCCCGCCGGAGGAGGCGGACGATGGACACCGCAATTGGGTTAGGCCTGTCGGGGCTGTCTGTGGCGAAGACGCCGACCTCCGGCGCCCCCTCTACCCGCTTCGGCCTAACTACGAGAGGCCGGCTCCGGAACTTGTGTAGATACGCCAAGATGATGATGTGGCTGAACTCCTCAAGCCCTCTAAGCCCCTCTTCGTACTCCGGCAGGATCTCAACCACGGCATCTACAAACCTCCTCCTCTTCACCTCATCGTCTGGGTACTTGTGTTTCACGTAGCCGATCGGCGTTATGTCAACCACGTATCGAGGGCAGAAAGAGAGATATTAAAAGTATAAGGAGGACGAGGAAGGTGAGCCCCAAGTAGATCCAGTCTCCCTCCTTTGCGAACTCGAGGACTGCGAGCGCCACCCTGATTAGGGGCGTGGCGAGCAACGCCGCAAGTCCCATGAACATCACCGCGACTGCAGAGGGCGCGGAGGGCAGAGTGTGGAGAAGCCTTGAGAGGGGATACGCGGAGGAGTTCACTGGGGAGTGCACGTCCGCCACCCTAGCGGGGCCTAGAAGCGTCATCAAAACACCTCCGATCAGCAGGGCCACGCTTATCACGAGGCCGGCCCGCATCACTAAAACCACCAAGTCTTCTAGCTCCATACCCCCCTCAAAATCATCTGGAGACCCAGGATGATCAGTATCGCCGTGAATATCAGCCTGACGGATCTGCTCTTGAGCCGCGGCAGGATCTTGCTCCCGGCGAAGGCTCCGAGAAGGACGCCCAGGGCCGTGGCCGACGCCAGAAACGGCTGGATGTAGCCGTGGGCCCAATAAACGGCGCTACTGGTGGCCGCCGTTACGCCTATCATGAAGTTGCTGGTCGCCGTCGAAACCTTTATGGGCAAGGCCATGGCCCAGTCCATCGCCAGCACCTTCAAGGCGCCGCCGCCTATGCCGAGGAAGCCCGACACCACCCCGGCGGAAAACATAATCAATGCGCCGAGCCACCACCGCACCCCGTAGTACTCAACCTCCCGGCCCTCCAAAGCGTCGTAGTACCGCCCGTAGAGCCTCAGCCGCTTAGTCCAGCGGTCAGGCGGAGGCGCCGCCCGCCTGGCCGTAGTCAACACCTTCATCTGGGTGTAGGAAGACAGCAACAACACGGTGCCGAAGACCACATATACCAGCCGCTGAAGGCCTAGGGAGTATATCAGCGCCACAGCCAGAGACCCGGTCAACGCCCCCAACGATGTGGCAACCTCAAGCGACATACCTATTCTCACGTTGGTGATTCTGCCGCGGACGTAGGCGACGCTGGTGCCAAGCGACGTGGCTATGGTGGATACAAGCGACGCGCCTGCTGCGTACTCGACGGGCACGCCCAACACGAGCGTGTAGACCGGCACCAGCACCACGCCGCCGCCTAGACCTGTGAGGGAGCCCACGAAGCCGGCCACGGCGCTGAGCAACAACAAGACAGTAAACAAAAACTCGGGAGGCATAGAGGTAGAAATTTATACATAATAAATGTTGGTGGCCCAGTGGCCTACGGCGAGCTCTACTCCCTCGTCATTATCTTTATCATCATTGCGGGGATGCTGGCGAGGCCCAAGTTCCCCAAGTTGCCCGTCTGGTCGATCATGTCCCTGGCCGCCTTCGTGGCGATAGTGCCGGGGCCTCTCTCGGTGGACCAGGTGCCCGCCGTGGTCAATCTCGAAGTGTTGTTTTTCTTAGTTGGCATGTTCTCCATAGTGGCACTGGCTGAGTCCAGCGGCCTCCTCGACGCGATCGCCTACTGGTTCCTCGGCCTATTTAAGACGCGGTACGGCCTAGCCCTAGGGGCCTCCCTCCTCTTCGGCTTGCTGGCCGCCGTGGCCGTAAACGACACGGTGGCTCTCATGGGGCCGCCCATCGCCGCGGTGCTGGCGCGCGCCGCGGGTCTCCCGCCGAAATTCGCCTTCCTCCTACTGGCCTACTCCCTCACCGTGGGGTCTGTGATGACCCCCATCGGGAACCCGCAGAACATGCTGATAGCAGTTACGTCAAACATGCAAGCCCCCTTCATAACCTTCGTCAAGGCCCTGGCGGTGCCCACGCTGATAAACTTGGTGGTTACGCCGCTTCTTCTGCTCAAGATGATGCGGGTGAAAAACGAAAGAGTGGCCGTGTTGGCGAGCCCCTGGGAGGCTGTTAGAAACAGGAGAGACGCCGTCCTTGCCGCCGCGGGCCTGGCCGCGGCGGTGGGGGCCATGGTGGCAAACGACGTGGCGGCGCTGAGCGGGGCGCCCCACATACGCAACATAGGGCTGATACCCTTCGTCGTGGCGACGCTTCTCTACTTCTTCGCCACGGACCCACGCGACGTGATTTCGCGGGTGGACTGGGGCACACTCTTCTTCGCGTCCATGTTCATAGCCATGAAGGCTGTGTGGGATGGCGGTGTCTTGCAACCCCTCATCTCAGCCGCACTGCCGAGCTACCAGGGCACAGCCGCCGACCTCCTGGCCATAACCGCCCTCTCCCTCGCGCTGAGCCAGATCCTCAGCAACGTCCCCTTCGTAAACCTCTTCTCCGCCTATTTGACGGAGATAGGCGCAGACGCCAAGGCCTGGCTCACTCTGGCCATGGCTAGCACAGTAGCGGGGAACCTAACCCTGCTCGGCGCCGCCTCCAACATCATAATACTGGAGGTTCTGGAGAAGAGGTTCTCCACCACGGTCACCTTCTTCGAATTCCTGAAATACGGGGCCGTCGTCACAGCTGTAAACGTGGCGGTTTACCTGCCCCTCCTCTTACTCCTGTAGCGCCCTCTTTATCTCCCTGAGAAACGCCACGGCCTCCTCAACGGAGCTCCTAAGCCTCCTCAGAAACGCGGTGCCCACGACCACGGCGTCAGCCCCCGCCCTCACCACCGCGGCCGCCTTCTGGGGGCTGTCTATGGCGAACCCAGCCACGAGGAACACCTCCGGCGCCACCTCCCTAAACACCTTTATGTTCCGCTCCACGTATACGGGTAGCTCTATGCCAGTGGCGGCGTAGAGCCCCAGGTATATGAAGGCTGGGCGGTACGAGGCAAGCCGCCTGACGAGGCCGTGGGGGAACTTGCCCGGCACGAAGAAGACGGGTTCCATCTTGAACCTTCGCGCCAGCTCCACATACCGCCCGAGCTCCGGGGGGAAGTCGATGAGGAGGTCAGGAGCCAGCACCCCCCTGGCCCCCGCGGCGGCCGCGGTCTCGAAAAGCGTCTCGGGCTTCGCCGCGTGGTCCTCCCAATACGCCATCACGTAAACCTCGCCGGGAACCAGGCCCAGCTCCACAGGCTCCGCCTCGCCGTGCGCCCTCCTTATGAAAGGCCCGTCGTATTTAGGGTTTCTGCTGGGGAGGCCCAGCTCCACGAAATCTGCGACCTGCGCCGCGGCGGCTACGGCCTTTCTGTAGACCTCAGCGCTGGGCCAGCCCGCCAATATGTACACGCCGAGCCTCTTCATATCACCAGGTCCAGGAAGTTCTTGAGGATCCTCTTGCCGTGGGGCGACGCTATGGACTCGGGGTGGAACTGGACGCCGAACGTGAGGTGCTCCACGTGTCTCAGCCCCATCACCTCGTTGTCGTCCAGCGAGTAGGCCTCCGCCGCCAGCGCCGGCGGGAGGTCGTCCACCACGAGGCTGTGGTAGCGGGCGGCTGGAAACACCTCGGGGACGCCGCGGTACAGCGGGCCGCCCACGTGTCTGACCTGGCCGACCTTGCCGTGTTTAATCGTCCTGGCTTGTCTGATGCGGGCCCCGAAGACGTAGCCGATTATCTGGTGGCCTAGGCAGACGCCCAGTATGGGTATCCTCCCGCTGAACTCCCTCACTATGTCGGGGGAGTTCCCCACGTCGCGCGGATTCGCCGGGTGGCCAGGCCCCGGCGATATTATGATCCTGTCCGGCCTGATCCGCTCCACTATTTTGACGGTGACTTCGTCGTTTCTGAGCACAAGCGGCCGGCTACCCAGCTCACCCACGTAGTGGGCGATGTTGTAGACAAAGCTGTCGTAGTTGTCCACAATCAGCGTCAAGTCCATGGCCCCCCCTCCACCACGGCCTTGAGGGCAGATAGCTTAGACTCCGTCTCCCGGAGCTCCCTCTCCGGCGTGGAGTCGTACACGACGCCGGCGCCCGCCTGGATTTTTAACGTTTCGTCCCTCACTATGATGGTCCTGATGACTATGGCGAACTCCAGCAGAGACGGCGACATGAAGCCCACCGCGCCCGCGTAGAGACCCCTAGGCCTGTCTTCAAGCTCGGCGATTATCTCCATGGCCCTCACCTTAGGCGCGCCCGACACGGTGCCCGCCGGGTGCGTCGCCAGGAGGGCATCCACCGGCGCGAACCGCCTGTCTAGGAGACACCACACCCGCGACACCAAGTGCTGAACCCTGCTGTATTTCTCCACGGCGAAGAGCTCCTCAACCCTCACCGACCCAAGCTGGCAGACCCTCCCCACGTCGTTTCTCGCCAAATCCACAAGCATTACGTGCTCCGCCAGCTCCTTCTCGTCTCTGAGCATATCCTCCTCAAGGGCCAGGTCCTCCTCCTCCGTGCCGCCTCTGGGCCTCGTCCCCGCGATGGGGTGGGTCTCCACCCTGCCGTTGCTCACCTTGACCAGCAACTCCGGCGACGTCCCCACGAGGTGGACGTCGCCGTATTTCAGAAAATACATATACGGCGAGGGGTTCGTCTCGGCGAGCGCCGTGTACAGCCTAAAGAGGTCGCCCTTGGCTCTGTACTCCACCCACCTGGAGAGGACAGCCTGCAGGATCTCGCCCTCTGTTATCATCCGACGCGCCTCGGCGACCCACCGCATGAACTCCACGGGGTCCGTCCCCGCCACGGGGCCCGCCACGTCAAGCGGCCCCTCCCTCGGGGCGGCGGCCCTGGGGAGCTCGCCCCTCAGATAAGCCCTGCCTAGCAACTTGTCATACACGAGGTAGCCCGCGGGCACCACTAAAAACGCCGCGGGGAGCTCGCGGTC
>GG746503.1_pt18 | contig 11397 bp, 13 predicted proteins | sample 429518 | NCBI scaffold set GG745617.1 | reverse complement strand
CCGCCAAGTGTAGCGCATTCTTCGGCACAGATAACCTCGGCAGAGACGTGTTTAGCAGAGTTCTCTACGGAGGCCAGGTGATAATCGGGATCTCTATCCTGGCCACCTTGATGTCGGCGGCAGTAGGGTTCACCCTAGGCATGCTCTCCGGATATGTGGGGGGCAAGTTGGACAGGGCGCTTAGTATGGTCATGGACAGCATGTACGCGTTCCCCAGCTTAATCTTGGCGATAGCTATAGCAAGCGTCTTAGGACCCAGCCCGTTGAACGCCGCAGTGGCCATAGGGGTGGTCTACGTGCCCACCTACTTCAGAATGGCCCGTAACGAGACTATGGTGGTTAAGTCTAGTCTCTTCATCGAGGCGGCGGTTGCGCTGGGGATGCCTCGGCGGAGGATATTATTTAGACACATCCTGCCTAATTTGGTGCCCTCACTTGTGGTAGTCGCCACCATAAACATAGCAGACGCCGCCCTCACCGAATCTGCCCTCGCCTTCTTTGGGTACACAGTTACGCCACCTACGCCGGACTGGGGTCTAGATCTCTCAAGCGCCAGACCGTACATAGTAAACGGTAGTTGGTGGCTACTGGCGCCAGGGGGCTTTATAGTGATCACAGCCCTGGGGTTCTCCCTGTTGGGAGAGGGGTTGGGAGAGAAGATGGGGAAAAAAGAGACGTTTTAAGAGACTTTAATAGCCCAGTACCTCAGAATCATCGTAGGATCCACCACGACTCCTATATTGGGCTTAGTCACGATAAACAATTTGCCTTGAATCAAGGGAATTATGGGCACATCCTCCGCCAAAATCTGTTGCGCCTGCTTATAGAGCTGCTCTCTTGCCGATTGGCTTAACTCGAGGGCTGCTTTCGCAAGGACTTCGTCCATCTTGGGGTTGCTGTAGCCGTTGCCAAGCCACTTGTTTGAGCCCGTCTTTAAAAACGGCGTCGTGTAGTCGTCGGGGTCTAAATAGTCGGGGTACCAGCCCAAGAGCGAAACCATCATGGCGCCGCTTCTAAGCTGTTGCACGTAGGTGGCCCACTCGGCCGATTTCACGGTGACTGAAACCATCCCGGTAGCCTCCCACTGATCCTTCAAGACGGCGGCGAGGTCCTTCTCGGTGTCGCCGTAGTGAGTCGGCGTGTACCACAACTCGATGTTGAGCTTCTTCCCGGCGCCGTAGCCGGCCTGTTGGAGAAGCGACTTGGCAAGCTCTGCGTTGCAGTCGCCGTATTTCTCCTTAAAGACGGGGTAGGAACTCCACATGCCCTCCGGCACCAGCGTGTAGAGCGGGGCCACGGTGCCGCGGAACACCGTTTTCGCAATATCTTGTCTACATACGGCGGCGGCGAGCGCTTGCCTAATTCTTACATCTTTCAACTCCGGCATGTTTAGATTCAACACTATGTACCTGATAAAAGAGCCAGGGACCTCCACAACCTTAAACTTGCCAGACGCCCTCAACGCCTCTATATCCGGCGGGTTTAAAGTCCTCCACGCGATGTCCACCTCGCCCCTCTCCAGGGCGAGCCTCAACGTAGTGGCGTCTTTGTAGAACCTAATGACCACCTTGGAGAACTGCGGCTTCGGCCCGTAGTAGTTTGGGTTCGCCTCGAGCACAATTTGTTGATCTCTTACAAACGTCCTTATGCAGTAGGGACCAGCCCCACCTGCGGTTTGATCTGAGTCAACTTTGTCGGGGGCGTATTTTGGATGCACGGGGAAATACGGCGGCGTAGCCAGAAGCGCTAAGAAATAACTCACGGGGGTCTTTAGATAGAACACCACGGTGGTGGCGTTGGGCGCTTCCACACGCTCCACGAAGTCCGTGACAAGCCAGGCAGGATCGCCGTTTATCTTCATGACGCGGTCAACAGAGCGCTTGACGTCCGCCGCCGTAAGCGGCGTCCCGTCGCAGAACTTGAGATTAGGCCTAAGCTTAAAGACCCAAACCTTCCCACCCTCCAGCACAGTCCAGCTCTCCGCCAAGTCGGGCTCCAGATCCGTGGTGCCAGGTTTATACCTCACAAGCCCAGCCATAGTGTTGTAAAGCACCTCCCAGGTAAAGAAGTCGTAGGCGTTAGACGGGTCCAAGTCGGTGACCTTATCTGTAACGCCTATAGTCAACGCAATGACTGCAGGAGTAGTAGTTGGACTCGGCGTCGTAGTGGGCGTAGCCGTCGGCTTAGTCGTCGGGGTCTGCGTGGTGGTTTGTTGCGGTTGCATCAGAAACACAGCGGCGACCGCGAGCAGTATCAACACCACGACTACTCCTATTGCCAGTGACCTGTTCATGGTATGTGTGTTGCACCTATTAAAATATATTATCATATATAGAACTATAAAGATGGTGCGGGGGGTGGGATTTGAACCCACGCAGGCCTACGCCACAGGGACCTCAACCCTGCCCCTCTAGCCGGGCGGGCAACCACCCGCCCCATTGACCTGGCTCGGGCACCCCCGCCGACTCCCGTAACGTGTTTGTTTATAAAGTTTTTTGGGCTTCCAGGGCTTTGCGACCGCTCCACCTCTCTATCGCCTCTCTAAGCTCTTTACATTGGGCCAGTCCGAGTCGTAGGCCCGCGACGCGTCCAGCGTAGCTTCCACCGTGACGTCTATGTTCACCACGGGTGCCCTAACTCTCATTATGCCGCCGACGCTCTCTGGGTCGTACGCGATGTAGTCTTTGACTTGTTGCCGGATGGATGAGGAGAGCCTCTGGAGTATTGCGTGGGTGAAGGAGAGCTCCGCGTGTTGCAACACGTCTACCGCCCGCTCGATCGACATGTTCTCCACTGTATACACAGCGGTCTTGACGTCGAACTCCTCCAGAACCTCCGCAGAGACGGCGGGATCCAGGTGCTCAAACACGGAGGCGACGAGGCGTGAGGTTTAGATACTTGAGGAGCTGAGGCGCCTAATCCGAGGCCATCTGTACGATAGACGCTAAATCCCTCGGCTCAAGCCTCTTGGAGAGGGCTACGAAGAGATCCGGCATCTCCTTTGACATGTTGCACAAGCCGAGAGGCGCGCAACTTAATTAGTAGGTACGCATCACCCGCAGGCACAGCCTCCCCCTGTGCTCCCGACGACGATTTTGTTCTCCGCCATGAGCTTAGACCAGCAATCGGGGCATACCAAGGCGGGGCCTCTGTTTTTTATGTTGGCCTCAAGAAGAGGTGTGTCCTCTCTTCCACATATTGCGCATCTATATGTCATAATATATTGTATCGCTGGGAGAAATAAATTTTATTCGCCGAGCGCAAGGCCGTCGCCCCGTATGTCCGCGACCGCCACGGCTCCTTTGCCTCTGCGGGCTACCAACGCCGCGACCCCCATGCGGCTTGGGTACTTCACCAGCTGCACACCTGGCCCCTGCTCCCACCCTTCCTCCGCCTGCACCTCATCGCCGCGGAGCCAGATGAAGCGGGGGGCCCACACCGCTTGGCGTGGGTCCATGCCGTAGCTCACGACGTTTTGAATAAGCTGGACGTATATGGCGGGTCTGTAGTGGCCGGCGCTTGCGCCAAGCGCATATACCTCATCCCCACGCCCCATCACCACGGCCGATAGGGTGTGCGCCGGCCGTTTACGCGGCGCCGCCTCGTTGAGGCCGGCCGTGAAGTCGCTGGCCCTGTTGTTAAACGTAATGCCCCACCTAGGCTCCGTGACGCCGGAGCCGAAGGGATGGTAGAGAGACTGTATGGCAGACACCACGACCTCTCCGTCGGCCGCGGCGAGGTAGGTGGTGCCTGGGGTGGGCTCCGGCGACTCCGCCTCCCCGAGCTCCACCCTCCCCCCCAAGATGTCGCAGATGGGGACCTCCCCGTCGTGGAGGAACTTGTCGCGGGCCCAGTGCGCCTTCTTCAAAGCTGCAACCACGTTTTTAATCCTGGCGTAGCTAAACGGGCCCTCGGCGGGTTGCGCCAGCTTCAGCGCAAGCAACACGGCGAACCCCAGGGAGGGGGGCGGCGCCTCATATATCGTCCACTCGCCGTATTCCATCCGCAGGGCGTCCCCCACGGCTGGTTTGTAGGTGGAGAAGTCCTCCACCTCGAAATATCCAAGCTCCGCCACGTCCCGCGCCACCTCGTCGTAGAAAGACATGGGGCTGTCCCTCAGCCTCCTCCACAGCTTTAGAAGCGGCTCGATCCTGTAGGGGGAGCCAGGCATCTTGGGGAGCTCCAGATATATCCTGCCGCCTGGGTCCCTCGCCAGGGGGTCTGCGTTTTTCTCAATGGCGGAGACCAGGGAGGGGTGCATGGTCGCCTTCTCCATGGCGGCTGTGGCGAAGTCCACAACCTTCTCCCAAGGCAGGTGCCCGTGGCGTTTGTGTAGCTCGTATAGACCAGCCACGTAGCCCGGCACAACGGCGGATTGGATCCCCCTACGCGGCGGCTTCTTGGGGACTCTCTTAGGCGCCCAGCCGAAGCCCACAACAGCCTCAACCCGCCCAGCGTGGACCAGGGCGAGGAAGTCGCCTCCGACTCCGCCCAGGTGCGGCAGGGTGTACGTCAACACGGCGGAGGCCGCCACAACCGCGTCAACGGCGTTGCCCCCGGCCTTGTATACCTCGTAGCCGGCCCTGGTGGCCAGATAGCTCTCGGAAGCCACGGCGAACTTGGTGCCTAGATACATGGTAACTCTTATAAACCCCGGTTAAAACATTATCTGAACCCCCGGTTCCCCGCCCGCCAGACGCGCCCGAGTCACGGGCGTGGGCTGAAGGCGGAGCCGGTAGGGCCGACCGCATATCTCAACTCCTCGAGGGCCAAGTGCAACCATCGCTGTGTTTAACAGGGCTCTATGGTGGAGGGGGGTTTTGTGGTTATGGCGTAGGTGACCATGGTGACTTGGGGTATCTCCGAGGTTATTCTTGCAGAGATTCTTTCCAAAACGTCGTATGGAAGTCTTGCCCAGTCTGCAGTCATGGCGTCTTCGCTTTCTACGATCCTTACCGCCACTATGTAACCGACTGAGCGTTTGTCTCCCTTTACCCCCACCCATTTATCATCGCCCACTGTGGCGAAGGCTTGCCACACCTTTCTCAGAAGGCCTGCCCTTTCCAGCTCCTCCTCCACGATCTTTGTGGCTTTCCTCACGATTTCTAGCTTTTCCCGAGTAAAGGGCCCGATTATCCGCACGGCGAGTCCGGGGCCTGGGAAGGGGTGGCGGTGGACCGCCTCCTCTGGCAACCCAAGCGCCTTGGCTATCCTCCTTACCTCGTCTTTGTAGAACTCGCGGAGGGGCTCGACGAGCTCCAGCTTGAACCAGGGAGGTAGACCGCCGACGTTGTGGTGACTTTTTATTCTGTCCGCGCCCTTTACCGCGCCGCTCTCCACCACATCTGGGTAAAGGGTGCCCTGTGCCAGGTATTTCGCATTGGGTATCTTCGACACAGCTTCGGCGAAGACCTCTGCGAAGATCTCCCCCACTATCCTCCTTTTTTCCTCGCAGTCTGAGACGCCTTCCAGCCTCTTGAGGAAGCGCTCGCGCGCATCGACCACCTGCACCTTTACGCCGAGGGATGTGAGGAGCGAAACCACCTGCTGGGGCTCTCCTTCGCGGAAGAGCCCGTGGTCCACGAAGATTGCGTGGGCCCTCTCGCCCACGGCCATGTGCACCAGGAGTGCCGTCACCGTGCTGTCTATCCCGCCGCTTACCCCAACGATGACGTCGCCGCCGGCGGCTTTTCTGCGGACGTCCTCCACTAAGCGACGTATCTGCTCCTCGGGCCTCCAGGTGGAGGCGATGCGCGCCACCTTTCTGAGGAAGTTTTCCAGCAGAAGGCCGCCCTTTGCCGTGTGGGAAACCTCTGGGTGGAACTGGACTCCGTATATATGCCCCTTCCGCATGGCGGCGATGTATCCGTTTTCGCTCACTGCCAACACGACGAAGCCTGGCGGGGGCTCTTTCACGTAGTCTCCGTGGCTCATCCACACGATCTCCTCGGCGTTCCACCCGTCGAAAACCGGGTCGCGCTCAAGCAACCTCATCAAGGTTCTGCCGTACTCCCCCTTGCCGCGCATCACTACGCCTCCAAGCTTCCTCGCAATGAGCTGGTGTCCGTAGCATATTCCAAGTATGGGCTTGCCCAGGTGGAATATCTTGTCCGAGACGTCGGGGGCGCCTTCTTGGTATACTGAACTGGGGCCTCCCGATAGGATAATGGCCTTGACATCGGGGGCCTCTGCCGCCGTCTCCACGTCCTCGGGTTGAACAACCTCGGCGTATACCCCCCTTTCGCGAACTCGGCGTGTGATGAGGTGGGCGTATTGACCTCCGAAGTTTACGACGAGGGCCTTTTCCACGGCTTGGTTTGATTTGTAGGTTAAAAACTATTCCACTGAAAGCACGTCTAACTCAAGTACTTCTAAGTAGCTGTTTAAAACCTCGGCCACGCTGGGGGTCGTCCTGCCACCGTCGCCGTGGATAAACTCCTTGACGTAGAGCCCGCCTTGGCATCGGACGAAGAGCTCAAACACATGAGCCGAGATCAGCCGCCAGGCAAGCTCATACACCATCCTCGTCCGCTTTCTGCGTGGGTGCAACCTCTTTATCCTGCGGGGTGTGTACTGATTAATTATCTTTCCAGAAAGCTCAACCATCTTACCCAGGTCCTCCGCGGCAAGCGGCCTCTCCGAATAGACGAGGGCGCGGTAAAGCTTGATGTCTACCTTCGCCTTTTCCTTGAGCCTCCTAACCTCCTCCCTTGTGGTGAAGCCCACAGGCGTAAAAATCACCTCTTCGTCGACGAGAGGCGGCACATGGCCGCGGTAGCGGATGGGCTGCTTGACCTCCACAACAAGCGGCCTCCCTGGTCCAAGCATCCTAACGTCGCTGTCTTCTCTGCCAGAGACGTGAATGACGTGTTCCGAACCGCCGAAGATATCCCCCACATATCGAAGCTTCTCCAGGAGAGTTGTCTTCACGGAGCCAAATCGTTTTGTCTGCGCCACTCGGCGGCTGAGCTTTAGGTATTTGCCCTCGACAAGTAAGGGGTTCCTTACCACGGTAACCTTACCGGTAAGGAGATCTATCCTTACCACTATGTTTGGGCGGAGCTTATCCACGCGTTTACCAGTAAGTAACTTGAGCATCTCCTTTCCAATACGCCTGTTGATCTCGTGCTTAATAGGTTCGCCGGTTGTTATCAAGAACTTAGACACAACCTCGGCCTCTCTTTTCAACACGTCAGATGGTATAGTTGTCCCGACGGCGAAGGTTTCGAAGTCGACGTCGCCTACGTGTTTCGCCGCCTCACGGGCGTGTTTCTCGACGTCGGTAAGCAGTCCGCCGCAGACGTAACACAATACGCCTTCCACCTCAGTCCCTATGCCTTGCAGAAAGCGCCTTGTGGGCTTGTGCACCTTGGCTAAACTTACGAGGTCATTCTTCACATCTGCCCCCTGCCTAAACTGGGTGACGAGTTGCATGTGCAGTAAGGTCTTTATGGCGGCACCCCTCTCCCAGTTCTCAACGGCGTACCCCATCTGGGCGTAGAGCCTTCCGAGACATGAGTCGCAGAGCGGGTACTCCCTTAAGATCTGCAACGACTTCTCCAGCACATCCACAGACGGCTACTCGCCACTGTTTATATCTGTGGTTGCCGGCCGTAGAGCAGTCTATCTGCGTTTATGTTCACCACAACCACCTGGTGATGTGGGGGGAGACGCCCGATGCCCAACCCGCACTCCGCCTCTAGGCCGTACTCCTCCAGCTTCACAACGTAGGTAAACGGTGGTAAGGGGAGGCATCTCCCCTTGCCCATGGGGCCTATGAGGATGCCGGATACCAAGTCGTGGGCGCCCTTCCTCGCAACGACGCCGGGTAGTCTCTCGCCGGATAGGGCCTTTTTGAGGTAGCCGATGGATGAATCCTCGTCGGGGAAAAGCCTCTTTACCCTCTCCCCCAGTATCTTTACCGTCTTGTCGACGTCGGTTAGGTAGAAAACTGCCTCGGCGTCTCCCCTTACCCCGTTGGATATCAGAAGCGCCGCGACGAGGATCTTCGCGTGTATGTGCGGCTCTTCGTTAAATCTGCGCAGAGACGTGAGGACAAGGTAGCGCCTGATCACCTTGTAGGCATGCGCATTCTCAGCTGTCTCTTCAACGTTTTGGACATCTTCTTGAGGTTCTCGTAGACGGTCAGCATCTCCTTCACGTCTTTAGGAGTTACACCGGCCCCCAGGGCGATTCTGCGTATCCTCGAGGCGTTGAGTATCTCCGGGTTTTTCAGCTCCTCCGTAGTCATGGAGCTGAGTATGGCCTTCCACTTCTTCAGGTTCTTTTGGGATAGTTCGATCTGCTCCTCTGAGATCTTCGCCGCCATCCCGCCCGGCAGTAGCTGGAAAACCTTGCTGAGGGGGCCGAGTTTCAGGAGGCCGTCGATCTGCTTCTTGAAGGTGAGGAGGTCAAGCTTCCCAGACTCTATCTCCTGTAGGACCTCCTCTTCCTCAAACACCGCCTTGATCTTCTCCACCAGCGCGTCTAGGTCGCCCATGCCGAGAACCCTCGCGACGAACTTCTTGGGGTTAAAGAGCTCGAGCTCGTCCACGTCTTCGCCGACTCCTATGAGCTTTACCCTGGCGCCCGTCTTAGCAACGGCGGCAAGGGCCCCTCCGCCCCTCGCCGTGCTGTCCATCTTGGTTATTACGACGGAGTGTATCGGCAGATATTTCATGAAGGCCTCTGCTTGCGCCGCGGCTAGCTTGCCCACCGTGGCGTCTATCACAAGCATGACCTCGTCTGGCTTAACGGCGTCGTGTATGGCCTTTACCTCCTGGAGTAGCGCCTCCTCGTTTCTGTGGCGCCCGGCCGTGTCGACGATGACTACGTCTAGGTTTTTGAAGTTCTGGACGCCCCTCTTTGCGATCTCCACCGCTTCTCTGCCGTCTCTTTCGCCGTAAAACGGCACGCCTATTTTCTCGGCGAGTTGCCTCAGCTGGTCGAAGGCGGCGGGTCTTATGGTGTCTGTCTCGACGAGGCCCACCTTGTAGCCGCGCTTTATCAAATACTTCGCCAGCTTCGCGGCCGTGGTGGTTTTGCCGCTACCCTCTACGCCGAGCAGGAGGATCACGTGAGGCTTCTTGGTGGGTTTGAATTCGGCGGGTTGCTCGCCGCCGAGGAGCTTCACCAGCTCGTCGTAGAGGATGTAGATGAGGTATTCCCTGGGCGGTATGCCGGCGGGGGGCTTCTCCTCCCGGATCCTCCTTACCGCGTTTTCGGTGAAGGTCTTTACCAAATCCAGCGGCACATCTGCCTTGAGCAGAGTCCTCTGGATTTCCCTGGAGAGCTCCTGCAACGTGGCGTCGTCTATGTACTCCACCCCTCTTATCTTCTCTATGAGCTTGCTGAATACCTCGGTGAGGGCCTTCACGTATGGATCGGGGTGCCGGTTTTAATAGTTTATGTAGCAGGGGGGGCCTGCGGCTGCTGGCCCAGAGTGGCGTACCACACGTCGACTTGTTTCATGAAGTTCTCGAGCCTGTCTAGTATGTAGATGCCGTAGTGTGGGTAGATCTCAAATACGAGCTTCTGGGGACGCACCGCGGTCCACCTCATCTTGCGGAGGAACATCACCCTGAAGACGAAGCCTCTGTACTCCATGAGCTCCAGCTTAATCACGCCGCTGGCTAGGTACTCCTCGACGCCGAAGCGGCTGATCTTGTTCTCCCCGGTGGGGATCTCCGACGTCATGAGCGTAGTTATGTCTTTTATCTTCCGCACTTGGAACACCAGCTCTCTCATGTACTCCCTAACCCACAACACGTCGGTGTGGGAGGTGATGATGAGGGGGGCTATTGGGTCTATCACCAGCCTCTTCACCCCAAACTTCTTGACGTATTCTAGTATTATCTTCGCGATGTCCCTGGGATCAGCAGACACTTTCTCCTCCTTCGCGTAGGTCCTGAAGTGGGTCCTCAAGTCGACAAATATCAGCTTGTTCTGGGTCTCTAGGGCTTCTAGGTCCCACCCCAGCGACTCCCTCACGCCACGCTTCACGTCCTCCGACGGCTCGTCGATTGTGATGTAGAGCCCCGGCTCGTCGTATAGCTCAGCCCCCGTCTTCAGAAACTGGAGGCTGAATATGGTCTTGCCCTGCCCAGCCTCCCCGGCCACTAGGTATATCTCCCCCTTGCGGAAACCCCCCTGAAGAAGCTGGTCCAGGTACCAGATCCCGGTGGAGGCTCTGTTGTCGTAGATCTGGTAATAGCCCTGGTAGTCGTAGCTGTACTGCTCCTGATAAGACATACGGCACCCGTGGGGTGGATTAATATATTTGTTTTGTTCACGTATCTATACAGTAGGCGGGCAGTATACTTATCTCAGTTACGGTGCTCAAAAATACGCCACTCGCCCCTAAGCTCAAACACCGCCCTCCTCGCCACGTCTCGCCAAGTCTCATACGCCCTTTCGTAGAGCTCAGGCTCTACAGAAGAGAGAAACAACACGGTGTCGAAGGACCTCTCCCTAAAAGGCGGGCGCCAGAAGTCGGCGACCACCAACTCGCCGAGTTCGCCGCGTTTCGCCTTCGCCTGCGCGAGCATATCCAGCGAGATGTCCAGACAGACCACGTAGGCGCTGACTACCTCAAAGACTAGGCCAACGCCGCAACCTGCATCGGCAACCTTCTCCCCCACCTGCGACGAGATGACCCAGTACTTCCTCCGTTGCTCCTCGCCGTAGATCTCCTCGTAGATGGGGGCCAACCTCTTGTAGAGCTCTAAGATCTTATCTGTCTCCATATGATCACAAGCGATGCGAGGGCAGAGGCGGCGGCGGACATCACGATTAGGTCATAGGCGTGGAGGTCTGTGAGGTATCCGTAAAGCACTCCGCCTAAAAGGGTGCCAAATCCCCACATGGCGTTTACAAACCCCAGGGAGGCAGCACCGCCGAGCTTAGCCGCGTGAGCCTTGGCGATGACGTCTGTGTAGGACGTGACGATTGAGTAAAACACGGCGCCTAAAAACAACAAAGCGGGGTGGACAGCCCCGGCGAAGTATATAAACGCCAAGAGCATGGAGAAAAAAGGCGCCGTGAGGACTGACCTGTTGCTTTTATCGGCGAGGTAGCCGAGGGCCGGTGAAGCGAGCACCTCGGTTATCATGGCCACTAGGTACAGGAGAGACCCCATCCAAGCAACCTCTGCGAATCTGTACACAGAAAGCGATATGTGAACGGTGGACAGGCCTAGGAAGAACTGTGCAAGGCCAAACAGAAACACGTCCTTTGTAAGTGCGATAGTTGTGGCTCTTCTCCTCTCCGGCTTTATGCCGGCTATTCTGTAGGCTATGTAGAGCGTCAATAGAGCGGCGAGGCCTGGAATCAGCGAGGCCTGGAAGACATCTTGCGGCGTGCGATTAAAGTACAGCATTGCGGTGGCCATCACAACGC
>GG746501.1_pt3 | contig 11684 bp, 9 predicted proteins | sample 429518 | NCBI scaffold set GG745617.1 | reverse complement strand
GCGTTTGTATACACGGGTTCCGCCTGGAGGCGGGGCGCGTAGTAGTACACCCTAACCGCCTTCACGTGCCTAGTCCCCGTTGACCACGGCCTCCCACCCGAATGTTCGCCGGCCCACCCAAACTGTTCTTGTTCGCTACTATCCTCACCACCTGCCCGGGGGCGATTCTATACATCGCGTTGCCTAACAGAACTACGCCGGTGCCGTTGCCCGAGTTTTTAACGACAATAGTATAATTTATGTAGATGGGGAGCCTCGTCGTGTTTATCACTCCGGGCGCCTCAACCGCCACCTCTATGGAGGGGGCGTACGCCACGCGCGGCGGCTGAGCCGTGGACGTAGGCGTCGCAGTCTGCGTCTTTGTCTCTGGCTTCTCCGCGGTGGAGGTCGGCGGCTGGGAGGTGGCGGTGGCCGTGGTGGCCGTAGGAGCGGTAGCGGAAGTGGTCGCGGCGCCGCCGGGGGGCGCGGGCGGCTGTTGCAGAGCCAGGTAGGCGAATATAAGGGCGATGCCCAGGGCTATTAACCCGATCGCCGTCTTGTTCATGGCGGTGTTTTGCGGCTCATATTTATATTTCCCGAGCCGTTGAGGAACGTGCGTTGGGTTTTGGTGCTGGTGCTCTTGGCGGTGGCCGTCTACGCCTTGGAGACTGAGCACTTCGTCGTGACGCCCGACGACCAGACCCTGGCTAAGTACCTGGAGGAGGCCTACAGCTTCTACGTAGGCAAGGGCCTCAAGCCCGCCCCTCCCTGCCAGGGGGCTAAGTACCAAGTATTGATAGACTCCTCCAACGCCTATGCCGGAGACACCGAGATCGGCGACAGATGCATAGTAAGGATCGTGTTTAAGCCGCAGTACACGCCCAGGCTCGTGTACCACGAGGTGGGCCACGTCTTTTTTGAATACTATAGACACTATCTGCAGGACCTGTGGGTCGACGAGGCTGTGCCGGAGGCCATGGCGTCGGTCGCCACCGGGGTTTACTACTTCCCCCAGATGTATTTCCAAGAGAGACTGTATAGGGTTAACCCCTTCGCTTTGGGGGTCGACAGGTTGTACGACTGGTATAAATACAGCGCCCCGGTGGCTTGGTATCTTGAGAGAGCTGGCAACTGGGCTGATGTGTTGACGGCGTTTTCAACGCAACAGACCGCCGCCTCTCTCTATGTTAGGTTTCTTCTGGAGCTCGCCAAGGGCGTTTCGCTGGGCGGCGTGACGTATAGACCGGACGTAGAGGTGGTGGAGGTGGCGCCAGGCGCCGTCCGTAAGTACCCGGATCTGCCCGGCTACACGGCTGTTTACTACAACGTGTCTGTGCCGCAGGGCGGCGTGTTGAGGATCTCCGCAGAGGGAGTGGGTACGTGGCGCTTGGCGTCTAACATAGCGCTGGACAGAGACGTGGTGGTGACCAACAGCACCCTCCTTGTGGCCGTTGTCAACAACTCCAGCCAGACCCTCCAGCCCACCCTCGTCTTCTACTTCAGCTCTCTCCAGGCCAGGGTGGTAGACGGCGTGTTTGAGGGAGGGGGCAGAATCTCCGTCAGGCTGTACGCGGAGTACAACTTCGCACGGGTAAACGGCGTCGTCAAGGTCAACGGCACCTCGGTGCAGTTTGTAGACGGCTACGGCGTGTACAACTTCACTGGCACCTTCAAGCGGTACGTCCTGGCGCTTGAATACGGCGGCTCGTGGGCCTACGTATACCTAAACCTATCCCGCCCAGCCATGGCCGTGGCGCCCCCCGCGCTCTACCTAGACAGAGGCGGCCGCGGCGCGCTCAACGTCACCATTTACAACCAAAACCCGCTGGCCCTCCGTTGCGTCTTAAACGGCTCCGGGCTCAGGTTTAGGCCGGTGGACGTGTTTCTGCCGAGGGGCAACGCCACCTTCAGGCTGGAGTTTCAAGCAGATGGTCAGCCGCCGGAGGGGGCCAGGGTGTTCTGCGGCCTGCTGTCCGCCGATGTTGATATACGCAAACCGTCGTACTCCCTTTACTTCGACCTCGACGGCTGGAGCGGCGCATTAACTGCAAGGTTCGGTCAAGACATCAGCAACTACACGGTGAAGGACCTCCCCGCCAACGTCTCCCTGTATTACAACGGATACGTCGCGGGCGTGGTGTCTATACCAAGGCCAACCCTTAACGTGGCTGTTTCAAATCCGCGACTTGAGGGGGCCGCGCTTGTTTACACGCTCTCTATCTCCGTGGTTGGGCCCACGTGGGCTCGGCTTCGTGGAACTGTGAGGGTGGATGGAGATAGAGTTGGGGAGTACGGCGGCGGTGTGTTTAACAAAACCGTGGCTTTACGGCCAGGTGAATCTCGTCGTGTTGAGGTGTCTGTGGGCAGGCTCCTTACCGCCCGTGATATCAACGCGCCGTCTGTAAGAACAGACGTGATGCCCGTCAGCGCCGTGGTTAAAGACGGCGTGGTTTCTCTATTAGCCGAGATACGTCATAACGTGGAGGTTGCGGGCAACGTGGAGGTGAGGTTTGAAAATGTAAACGTAGCCCTCCTGCAACCAAACCTCGTGGTGTTGTCGTATCGCTACAACGACACATACACCATTAGATATGTTTCACTTGGGGAGCGTTATACTGTGACGGTCTCACTGCCGCGGCCTGAGATATCGGTAACGCTCATCAAGGGCGTGGTTTCGCCTAGCGAGTTTTACGGACTATTCAACGTAACGTTGAAGGTTTGTGGGCCTTCTACGGATGCCCGCTACGTTGTTGATGTAGGTCCTGGAGCCGTCACTCTTAACGTAAAGAGGGGGAGGTGCGCATCTAACAACACCTCGGTCGAGTGGAGGGCTCCCTTCAGCCCCACGCTTAATTTCGCCGTAGATACATCGTTTGGAAGGTTGACGTTGCCTCTCAGCGTCCCCCCGCCGCGGGCAGAGGCCCGGCTTAAGCGGTGGCTCGTGCAGGGGGGCCGCGAGGCGGCTGAGGTGACGCTTACGCTGACGGCCCCGCCTAACTACACCTACGTCGTGTTGGGGCGCGGAGTCGTGGGGGAGGCCTCCTTCGACGTTGCAGTGGAGGCAAGAGGCGGCGTTGCCGTGGTTGATTACGGGTTCGGCTACGTCGAAGTGGAGAGGCCGAAGTTGATTCTTTGGGCTAAGCCAGCCGTCGTGGAGGTGGGGGTCCCGACGTCTCTAGAGGTGGAGATCGCGGCGCCCTCCGGCCTATACGTGAACTCCACGTTGCAGGCGGGGCCCTTCTCTAGGTCTGTGTATGTGGAGCCAGGCGGCGCCAGGATCCGCATGGATCTGCCGAGGTTTGCCGAGCCGGGGATTTACAACTTGTCTATTGTTCTTGGACCGTATGTGAACTACACATGGGCGGTGGCTTACCGCGTCGTCAACCTCACGATACGCGCTCCGCCGAAGGTGCCCGTGGGTCTCCCCGTCGTGGTGGGTGTGGAGGGACGCGTGGAGCCTCCCCTGGGCGTAGGCGTCGTGGTTGACGCCGCTGGCTGTGCCGCCAACAAGACCTTCGTGAGGCTTAACAGCTCGTTGGTGTTCACATCCGAGAGACCTTGCGTCCTTAAGCTACGCGCCCACACCAACGTGACCGAGGCCGTGGCCGAGGTGGCGTGGGCTTCTTTGACGGCTGAGGTGAGATACGTCGAGCTGGGCAGGCTGAGGGGGTTGCCGATATTCCCCCTACGTGGCGTCTCCGGGCGTGCCCTTCTGGGCGGCTCCCCCGTGGATGGGCAGGTGCGTGTCGTAGGCGACTTCGACAGGCTTGGCCTGGTGAACTTCACCATATACGTGGAGTACATGGGTGTCGTGAACAAGACCTCGTTTGTGGGCTTCGCCGTGCCGCCGGAGAGCTACGCGGCGGCCAACAAGACGGTGGACGTGCTCCCAGCCGACGCCAGGCCGTACTTCCGCTACCTAGTGGAGCGGGCCGTGGCGACCGGCGACTGGGCCCTCGTGGATAAAATCTCTAGGCTCTACTCGGAGTTCCCCACCCCGTTTACGCTTGCGGCGCGGTTCCTGGTGGAGAGAGCCCTCGCAACCGGCAAGGAGCCGAACGTAGACGCCGCCGAGGCGCTCCGCCGCGTAGAGCCCGTAGTTCTCGGCGCCCTCGGAGGCCTCTTCCTAGCAGTCCTCAGAAGAGGCATTTAGCCGAAGCCCGTCAGCGCCTGGAAGACCTTCCAGCCGCGCTTCTAACCAGCCCCTTTGTTTGTGAGCCATGCCTAGATTGAGACTCAAGATAGTGGACCCACTTACTGGGTTAGCTTGGATGCGTTTATCCTAGAGCTGGACCGAGAGACGTTGGTATCGTCGCTTTTTAGCTTCGTTATGAATGTGGCTATGAGGCGTGTGGCTGTTTCGTCGTCTGGTGTCTTACTTTATGCCATCGGGGTCTGGCCGTTGTAGCAATATGTAGTTGCAACGCCAACGTGGTCAGTTCTGTGATGTTGGAGACCGCCTTCTCCAGCAACGTGGCCATTTCCAGTAGTCTACTGACGGGCGCCACCGCGGCTACCCGTTCGTGGAGCGGTGCGGCTGTCCTCCCTTCTGTTTGTAGCCCCTGTATTTCTCAGCTAGGAGGGCCGCGTTTTTCAGCGCCAGGCAGGAGATAAACGTCTTCAGCTCTGGAAGGCCTTCCAGCCGCGTTTCTAACCAGCCCCTCGGCCAAGAACGCCTCGGCTGTTTCCAGCTCCTCTATAGCCCCCGAGTCTCTCGGCTTTTCTACATCCAGCTTCTTCAGCGTTAGAACTTCATTATCCTCACCCCCTTGCCTCTGGCGTAGGTTTCCACCTCTCTGCCTATCATGACGCCGGTGAGTACAGGGATCGCCGGCTTGCCCAGCTTCTGTTGTGCCACGTCGCATTTCACGAGGAGAGCCCCCACGTCGGCTATCTTCGGCTTCGTCTTCACCTCTACCACGTATACATGCCTGTCGGTCTCCACCAGCAGGTCGACCCCGTCTAGATCCACGTTCCTCTCCCGTCTAAGCACGGCCTCCCCCCGCCCTCTTATCTCCTCCCTCAGCTCCTCCCAGACGTACCGGCTGAACTGAGCCTCAGCAATAGCCCCCAGGGACGTCTCGATGCGGGCAAACCTCTTATCTGCGGCCTTCCATCTTTCCTCTTCCATCTTAATCCACTTCTCGAAGTCCTCTCGGAGCCTCTTCAGCTCCTCCAATATTCCGCCTAGGCCTATCGCGCCGGCTACCGCCATTTTGAACTCCTTGTCTTCCTCCAGCGCTTTGAGAAAGCGCCTCTTCTCCTCCGGCGTCAGTGCCACGTATTATCCGCCCTTCCGCTTTAAAAACCTTGACGCCGCCTGTAGGTGTAGTACGTCCTGGGCCCGAAGTCGTGGAGCTCCACGCCGATTTGGGCGAGCTTCTGCCTTATGTAGTCGGCCAGCGCGTACTGCTTCTCCTGGCGCAGCCTCGCTCTGGTCTCCACTAGCGACTTGACCGCCTCCTCAAGCTCCTTGGGGGCTTGACGTCTCTCCAACACGCCCAACACGTCGGCCATCTCTGTGTATCTCCTAAGCGTCGCCAGGGCCGTCTCGCGGGATATCTTGTCCACCTTGTGCAACACAGTGGAGATTATGTACCGCGCCAGTCCGTAGAGCTGTTGCGCCGCCTCCGGCGTTGAGAAGTCGTCTTCCAACGCGGCGTAGAAGGCCTCTGCGTATCTATCCACCTCCAGCCTCTCTCTGTCCTCCTCCCCCGCGTCGGCGACGGCTTGGCTCAGCTCGTCGTAGGCCGTATATAAGGTCTTGACCATGTCCTCGGCTTGGTTCAACAGCTCGAAGCTGAACTCCATGGGCTTTCTGTAGTGGCCCATGGCGTAGGCCAGTCTCAACGCCTCTCCGCTGTACTTAGAGAGGACCTCGTTAAGCGTTATGACGTTGCCGAGAGACTTAGACATCTTCTCGCCCCGCACCGTGAGGTACCCCACATGTATCCAATACCTGGCGAAGTTGTCTACGCCGAAGTAGGCCTTGGCTATGGCGATTTCGTTCTCGTGGTGGGGAAATATCAGGTCTGCCCCACCGCCGTGGAAGTCGAAGGGGGCGCCTAGGTGCTTCGTGGACATGACGACACATTCCAGATGCCAGCCGGGTCTGCCGGGACACCACGGAGAGCTCCACCAAGGCTCGCCGGGGCTCCAACTCTTCCAAAGAGCGAAGTCCAGCGGGTTCTTCTTCCCCGGCTCGGGCTCCACCCTGGCGCCAGCCACGAGCTCCTCGATCTTCTGCCTCGACAAGACGCCGTAGCCCGGCACCTTCGACACCTCGAAGTAGACCGAGCCATCGGGGGCGGCGTAGGCGAAGCCCTTCTCCACCAGGGCGGAGATCCAGCTGACCATCTCCTCCACGTTTTCGGTGACCCTCGGGTAGGCGTATGCGGGCTTGATAAACAGCTTCTTGTTCAGCTCGAAGAACTCGGCTATGTAGCGCTCAGGCACCTCCCTCCACCTCTTGTACGCCTCGTGGCCGAACTCCTCCCTGGCTTTGTTTATTATCTTGTCGTCTATGTCTGTGAAGTTTATCACCAGCCTCACCTCGTACCCCCTCGTCTCTAGGTAGCGCCTAAACATGTCGAAGAAGACGTAGACTCTGCCGTGGCCCACGTGTACGTGGTCGTAGGGGGTGATCCCGCAGACGTAACCCCTGGCTAAGCCCGGCGTGTACGTGACGAAGTCCTCAACCTGCCTCGTCGCCGTGTTGAAGATCTTCACATCGATGCGAAACCTCAGTGTTAAAAATAGTGCGCATCGGTCTTGAGCCGGCAAGGAGCTTGGCGGGCGACGACACAAGAATAAGGAGAGCCGCGGGGTCTCGTGCGCAGATCGCGGCGACGTTTGTAATGTTTATATATCTGTGTCATCTTGGGGGGCGTGGCTTTTTCTGAGGTTGAGAATAAAGTGAGATCTCTCCTCTCCGGCGCCGAGATCACTAGGGTGAGCTTTGAGGGGCCTAACCTCTGTATCTACGTAAAGAAGCCCTCCGAGGCTCTACTCGATATGGTTGGCGAGGTTGCCAAGACGTTGAAGAAGCGGGTTGTGTTGAGGGTCGACACCGGCAACAGGATGCAGGAGAAGAAGGCGGAGCAGATAATTAGAGAGCTGGTGAGCGACGTCGAAGATGTGGTTTTTGAGGAGGGCGGCGATGTGTATATCTACTTGGCGAAGCCCGCGCGGGAGAGGGAGCTCCGGGCGGCGGCTAGGGAAGTGTTTGTAAGGACTGGGTGGAGGGCCGTCATAGAGAGCGGGGTGCCGCGGGATAAGGTGAGGTTGCCGACGCATGAGGTTGTGGGGGTTCGCCGGATATTCCACGGCGCCTACGCGCAGAGGAAGGAGCTTATGGAGTCGCTGGCCCGGTATATACATCAGGAGCCTGTGGTTAAGGAGGGGCCTATTACCGTGGCTTTTCTCGGGGCTGCCATGGAGGTGGGCAGAAGCGCGATACTTGTGAGCACCACCGAGAGCAACGTCTTGCTAGACTGCGGCCTTAAGCCCGGCCAGTACGATGAGGATTTCCCCCTGCTAGACGCCGTGGATCTAGACAGGCTAGACGCCGTTGTTTTGACCCATGCACATATGGACCACGTTGGTTGTCTCCCCCTCCTGTTTAAGTACGGCTACAGAGGCCCGGTGTATATGACTGACCCCACCAAGTACCAGACCTACATACTCCTTACAGACTACGTGGAGCTGAAGGAGCGGGAGGGGCTTCAGCCGAGCTTTTCGAAGGCCGACGTGGAGGCCGTGATATACCACACCATAACGCTCGACTACGAAGAGGTGACGGACATAGCCCCCGACATAAAGCTGACCTTCTACGACGCCGGCCACGAGATCGGCTCCGCCATGGCCCACTTGCACATAGGCAACGGGAGGTATAACATACTATACACCGGCGACTTCAAATACGGAAAGACGAGGCTTCTGAACCGCGCCGTCTCCAAGTTCAAACGCGTGGAGATGTTGATCATGGAGTCCACATACGGCGGCAGAGACGACGTGCAGCCGCCCAGGGTGGAGGCGGAAAACGCCTTGGCCAAGCACGTGTCTGACGCCGTGTCTAGAGGGGGCAAGGTGTTGATACCGGCGTTTAGCACGGGGAGGGGGCAGGAAATACTCTACATACTTAACAAGATGATCGAGGGAGGACTCATCCCGAGGGTTCCCATCTATGTAGACGGCATGATCGTGGAGACGCTAAACGTCTACCTCATGTATCCCCACTACCTCAACCCAGAGGTCGCGGAGGAGGTCTACGGAGGGGTCAACCCCTTCGCCACCTCCGGGAGCGTTGTTATCGTAGACCGCGCCAAGCGTGTGGAAGACAGGATAAACCAGATAGCCAAGATAACACAGAGCGAGGAGCCGGCGATCATCATAGCGCCGCACGGCATGTTAAACGGCGGGCCTGTTGTGGATTACTTCGCCCAGCTGGCCCCCGACGAGAGGAACAAGCTTGTCTTTGTGTCTTATCAAGCTGAGGGTACTCTGGGCAGGAGGGTCCTAAACGGGGAGCGGGAGTTCGTGGTGAGGAGCTTGGTGGGCGGCGAGACGAAGATCGGGATGCGCATGGAGGCAGTGTCTATACCAGGCTTCTCCGGCCACAGCGACAGAAGAGAGTTGATGAAGTATGTGGAGCATATAGAGCCTAAGCCTAAGAAAATTGTGGTGATACACGGGGAGCCCTCCAAAATCGTGAGCCTCGCCACCTCCATAGAGCTGAAGTATAAGATAACCACGGTCATCCCGAAGGTTGGCGAGAGAATTAGGGCATTGTGACTCTCACGAAGCGGGTCGCCACCCTGGGCCCTTCCACCGACTCCTTGCCGTTTGACGAGTTGACGCGACTACTCGACCTAGTCGACGGCGTACGCATCAACTTGGCTCATGCAAGCCCAGAGGAGGTTAGGGCGCGGATACACGCCGTGAGGACCTACGAAAGAGCTAGGGGGCGCGTCGTAGCCGTCCTCGTTGACCTGAAGGGCCCAAGCATACGGGTGGGAAAGACGCCTCCAGTTGCGGTGGAACCCGGAGACAGGGTGGTGTTTAGGCTGGGGGAGGAGGCCGACGGGAGCTATATACCTATACCAGCGAGGGCTTTTTTCCAAGTCGTAGAGCGTGGAGACGTCGTTTTGATGTTGGACGGGAAGCTGAGGCTTAAGGTGGAGGAGGCCGGGGTAGATGCGGTAGTTGCGGCGGCGGAGTCGAGCGGGGCTGTGACCAGCGGGAAGGCAGTGGTTGTGGAGGGGAAGGACTACGATGCGTCTCTCCCCGCTGACGAAGATGTTGCGGCTTTGAGAAACATTTCGCAGATGAGCCAAGAAGTGGACTACGTCTCTGTAAGCCTCGCCAGGAGCTGTAAAGATGTTGACAGCGTTAAGACCGTGCTGGGCGAGCTGGGGTTCGACGCTCAAGTCGCCGTTAAGATAGAGACTCGGAAGGCGGTGGACAACGTAGAGGAGCTGGCCCAATGCGGAGATTACATCGTGGTGGCTAGAGGCGACTTGGGCCTGCACCACGGCCTAGACGGGTTGCCTCTGGCACAGAGGAGGATCATATCAACCTCTCTGAAATACGGCAAGCCGGTCGCCGTGGCCACCCAGTTGCTGGACTCCATGCAGAACTCGCCCACCCCAACCAGGGCGGAGGTACACGACGTATTCGCCACCGCCTCTGCCGGGGTGGACAGTCTGTGGCTCACCAACGAAACGGCAAGCGGCAAATACCCGCTCGAGGCCGCTAAATGGCTGTCTAAGATCTTAGAGAGAGTGGAGTACAACGTAGCCCAGCTCCCGCCTCCTCAAAACACCCGAGACCGGTTCGCGAAGGGGCTTGTGGAGCTGGCAAACGACCTAGGCGCAGATATTCTGGTATACAGCATGACGGGCACCTTGGCGAGGAGAATAGCCAAGTTTAGGCCGTTGCGGGCGGTCTACGTGGGCACCCCTAGCATGAAGACGGCCCGCGTCTTGTCTCTGGTATGGGCTCTACAGCCAATGCACATACCGGCCGAGGGGTACGAAGACGGCTTGGAGAAGCTGATTGCAACCAGACAAACTGGGCCTTTCGTGGCGACTTACGGCATTAGAGGCGGGGTCCACCTTGTGAAGGTTAAGTTTTAGCTGTAAAAGATTATGCTGGCGTATCCAACTGTCTCATCTCTGTAGCCGCTGGTGTCGCCTGATGTTGCGTGTTTCAACAAAGCCACGTTGTTGTATCCAAGCTCCTTGGCGGCCGTTATAAGAGATGCTATGGGCCCTATTCCGCATATGGAGATGTCAAATTTAGACGCCGCCTCGAACAGCCCCGCCTCGTCCAGCTTCAGTATCTTGCTGATCGCTATGTCGTCCTTCCTCACGGTGACGTCGTGCGGCTCGTAGTGGTTGAAGTCGCTACTGGCTACTACATACACCTTCTTCCCGTAGTCCTTAATAGCCGCGGCGATGGCTCTTCCGAGCTCTCGAGACGTCGACAGCGTCTGCCTCCACATCACTATGGGCACGATCTTTACGTCTCCGAAGTAGTACTGTATAAACGGTATCTGGACCCACAGAATGTTCGTAGAAAAGGGCGTGGGCATCATCCTCGAGCTCTTTGTAGCGGGACACTATCCTCTCGGCAAGCTCTCTGTCTATTTCCACGCGTCCCAGCGGGGTCTCCCACACGCCAGACTTCATTATGGCGACCGGCGCCCCGATTCCGTAGTGGTTAGGGCCCACCACCACAAAGACGTCAGGCTTCCCGAACCCCGCCAACGCCGAATATATCCACGTAGCCACGGGCCCGGAGTACATATACCCGGCGTGAGGCGCCACGCCCCCCAACACGTCGGCTCCAAGCTTTGGGAGTTGCAAAGCCTTGGCACCTAATTCGTGCTTCACAGCCCAGTCCAGCTGTTGCAGAAGCTCCTCTCTGTCGGACTCGTAAAAATACCCAGCAACAGCCGGCTTTCTTACCCGCATCGCATCAGCCTTCAACGCAGTTATTAAGCATTTCCATCCCTACGCCTTAGGCGAGAAGACCGCGATAAGAAAGACTAGGTCTGCACCAGCCGCGTTTCGAACTCCTCCGGCGGCACTGGGAGGTCTTGGTCAGGCTTCAGCTCGCCTCTTTCTCTCAACACCTGCCGGGCTAGTATCCAGAAGATCAGCGCGAGGCTCTTCCTGCCTTTGTTGTTGCAGGGGATCATGAAGTCTATGTACTGATGCGGCGTGTCTGTGTCGACCAGCGCGACGACTGGGATGCCCATCTTGGCGGCCTCAGCAACCGCCTGCGCGTCTAGTCTCGGGTCCACCACAAAGAGGAGATCGGCCTCTTGGTAGTGTGGAAGATTGGGGTTTGTCAACGTGCCCGGAATGAAGCGTCCAGTCAAGGACTTGCAACCCACGAATTTGCAGAACATCTGTACAGGCTTGAAGCCGTAGGGTCTTGTGGTGTGCACCAGTATCCGGTCAGGCTGATACCTCGCGATTAACTTAGCCGCGATTTTTAGACGCTCGTCGATCTTCTTTATGTCAAATATCCTGAGCCCGTCAGGTCTCACGGCAAATATAAAGCCTCTGTCCTCCAGGTATTTATTAGAGAGGCGGGTCCCCAGCCTCACGCCGGCGCTTAGGTACTTCTCCAGCGGCACTAAATACTCATACTGCATCTCCTCTGACATACGAACTGCGCCAATAGTAGGGTAATAA
>GG746505.1_pt11 | contig 12128 bp, 17 predicted proteins | sample 429518 | NCBI scaffold set GG745617.1 | reverse complement strand
GACGGGGGCGGATCTCGTGATCGTAGACGAACATTGGGAGGTCCTCTCTCTCGAGGAGGAGAGAATATCGCTACTCCCCCTTGAGTTGGAGAAAATAGGCGAACCCATGGCGCCCTCGCTCTATGTGAGCTTCGAGGTGGGGCGCCTAGATGACCTCCCCCTCGACAAGTACGGCCGCTTCTCCTTCGCCGTGATATGCCACAGAGGCGTAGACGTCAAGAAGACACGTGAATTCGCCGAGAAGGTATACAGAATCAACTTCGCAGGTGCGCTGGGGATATTCGCAGACTTGCTGGCGGAGGCTCTCAACCTAGGCCGAAGCGAGAGTTGCGGCCAAGGCGGAAAAGTGGTGTACAAAGATCCGGAGGTCTGCATAACCGATGTTTCGTAGGAGGAAGGAGACGAGGACTGTGGTGTTCCTGGGCGTGGGCGGCGTAGGCAAGACCACGTATATATACCGCGTGCTCGGCATAACAAAGCAGCCGCGGGTCACGCGGCGGCCCGGCGTATATCAGCTCGCGGTAGGAAACACCGAGCTATACCTAGTGGATACGCCGGGGCAGTACGCCGTAGAGGTCGCACAGAGGTACTACGAAGCCATCAAGACGTTTGGGACGAGACTGGACCTAATTATCTACATGTACAGCGTAGTGGATCCCGCCACATACCACGCCCTCTGGGATATAGAGACATGGGTCTCCCGCTACCCGCCCCACAGAAAAATCGTGGTTGGCAACAAGATGGACCTGGTCGAGGAGCTGGGCTACATGACCGAGGGGGAAGATGCGGTTAAGTGGCTCAACGCGGTGCGGATCTACTATGTCTCAGCCCTCAAGGACGACCCCCAGAAACTCCTCGCCATAATCGCCGAGAGCCTCGGACTCCCTCCGCCTTGAAGGGCGAGACTTCAAGCTGTAAATAGCTGGAGGAGCCACGGCGCATCGCCCTCCAGAGGCTTCAGCGCCCTCAACTGACGCGCCTCCCTCACGCTCTCCTCCTTCCTCCGCAGGGCCGCCTCATCGCCCCTAGCCGGCGCCTTGACCTCGCTGGGCCTCCCCTCCGCCATATTTACAAATGTGAAGTACCCATCCGCGACGCGCCGCCTCCCCCTCAGCCCGAAGGCCTCCACAACGAACCCCACCTCCACGCTCGTGGACCCCACATATGTAACGCCGGTGCTCACCGAGACTATGTCCCCCACATATATAGGCCTCCTGAAGACGATCCTGTTGACGCTGGCGGTGACGTATATTGTGGGGAAGAGTCTAAACGCCTCGACAAACGCCAACTCGTCCAGCCTAAAGAGGAGGCGGCCGCCGTACATCAACACCCCGTCTAGGGAGTCCTCCGGCATAGCCAAGAAGTGAGAAACGAGGCGCCAGTCGCCCGACGCGGCGGGCCCCTCCACCTCCAACACCGCATCTGCGGCCGACCTCCACTCCTGGAAATACCGACACAGCCCCTCCCACCTTCTTTCACACGCCACCCTCCTCCCCACGGGCTCCGGCCGGCCCTCCCGGCCCACCTTGACAAATATCATACGGCCCACCGTGGGTAGCCTGACCTCCCCCTCCCTCTTCACGTACGACTCCACCAAGGCGCTTACGCTACTACGCCTAACACCCACCACCCACCCCCTGAACACCAACACGTCGCCAAGCCTCACAGGCGCCACAAAATGCATCTTATCCAAGAACCCCAGCACCACGTCGCTCTCCACGAAATTCATGGCAGCCACGGTCCCCGCGTCCACCACCCACTCCAACATGTAGCCCCCATACAGCGCGCCGAGCGGATTCGTATGTCTCTGAGATACCAGACGCCTAGACTCCACCAAAGTTCTTGAAACAGACACATCCACGGGGGAGAGCAGACACGGAGCTATAAGTATAAGCCCCGGCCGGGATTCGAACCCGGGACCTCCCGCTGTCTCGCGGGGTCGCTACAAGGCCTGCGCGCGGCAGGCCCCATACGGGGCTCCGCCCCTGGGCGCTCCGACCGGGCTGAGCTACCGGGGCCCGTCTCCCCTATAATGGTTGGTATTTAAAATTTCAAGCCGGGGAACCGCCTTTCACGGGGCCGCCAGCGGCGGCGCTCCAGCGGCACTCTTAAAGTGATGACACTGGAATTTAAAAATTAATGCGTAGCCGCCTTCGCCAGCTTTTTCTCGTAGTGCTCCACGATTTTCTTCTTCACCTCTTCGAAGTGGTCAGGGAGCTTCTCGGGCTCCAAGCCGCGTTGTAAATAGCGGGAGAACCTCGCCTTGTAGAGCTCCGGGTTCTCTTCCTTGAGCCTCTTTGCGTATTCAGCCACGTGAGCCCCCTTGACCCTGTCGTCGTCTGGCAGAACCTCCTCTCCATGTGGTATCTCCAGGCCGGCGTCCAGCGCGCCTCTGAGCACCGCGAACACCCTGGCCCCGGCGACCGGCCTGTGGAGACCTATGTCCAACACGGCCTCTTCCACGCCGCGGGCCCTGGCCTTGTACCCCACGATAAGCCCAAGTAGATACGCCGCCGCCGTGTTGTTCTCGTCGCCCTTCCACCCAAACTTAGCCAAAGCCCGGGTGTCGGCGCCTGCAATCGTGACGTCTCCCTGCGGCCTAGCCGCGACTACTTGGACGATGACGTGTTTATTGGTCTTCCTCACCACGAGCCTGACCTTCCTAGATATGATCAACCTGCGTCTCTTGCGGTAGTTGGTCAGCCCCTCCCTCCTCCGCCTAAACGGAACCTTGTATCTGGACCCCCTCGCCATGTCACCTCACAGGTTCCTTTGTCAACTTGTGCTCGTTTATGTAGGTCTTCAAGTGGCCGAGGTCGCGGAAGTAGTTGCCCTTAACCATCCTATACAGCTGGCGCCACACGGCGGGCTCCAGCTTGCCCTGTCTCTTCAACGTGTTGAGGAACCTCCTCATGGCTCTGACCTTGTTCTTCCACGCCTCCTCCTCATCTGTCCTCCTGCCCTCGCGGCTACCGGGACCCCTCCTCCTGCCTTGCTTCTTCTTCATGTGTCTAACGCGCCAGCGCCCCCGGGAAACCCCCTTCTCCGGCTCAGCCCATATCAACCCCTCGTTTATCAAGGCCCTCACGTCGTCTTTGGTGACAACCTCGTCAAGCCTGTCCACGGCCTCTGGGGAGATCTTCACCCTGCTTTCCCCAACGCCCAGGATGTCCGCCGCCAATCGCTTCACGTCGACCATACCTACCGCCCAGAGGAGGCGGTATTTAACTCTTTCTTCAACAGCTCCTCAACCCTCTTACCTGGGTTCAACACGTAGAAGCCCAGCTCCCTCGCCTTCTTGACTATCTCCAGCCTCTTCCTAACGCCGACTGTGCCCCCGATCCTAACCGCGTGGATCTTCGGGTCCAGCCGGCCAAGCTCCTCGGGGTTGTGCACAACAACCTCCACGTAGCCGCTGGGGTGCAGGCCGCGGACAGCGGCGGGTTTCCTGTAGCCGGCCTCAACGGGCTTGGGCCACCCCTTCATCTTCCTCCTGATCTTGTTGTCGAGGGTCCTCTGGTTCCTCCACCCGCTGTCTTCAATCCTCTTATACCGCCACTGATCTATGCGCACGAAATCCGGCTTCTTCCTCTTGAGCAGTAGCCTCAGCCTCAGCAGTCTCCGCAAAGCCGGCGGAAGCTCCCTCCTAGGTCTAGAGACAGAGCTAGACACGGAAACCCTCAGACAGGTTGACTATTTAAAATTTAGTAGACGTACGCCAGGAGAACTCCGCCGATTTTCCTCTCCTTAGCCTCTATGTGGGACACGACGCCCTGGCTGGTGGAGACCACGAGAATACCTATCTGCCTAGCCGGGAGGAACTTCTGCTCCCAGTCCACTATCTCGCGGTACTTCACGGGGTACCTAGGCCTGATGGGGCCTATGTCGTTTATCTTACCCAACAGCTGGACGATGTATTTGCCGCCTCTTCCGTCGTCGACATACTCCACCTCACCCACGTAGCCGTAGCGCTGAAGCACCCTCAAGACGTAGTAGATCAGCTTATTGACCGGCCAAATCACCACCTGCCTCTTCCCCATGGCCTCCGCGTTTTTTATCTGAATCAACGCGTTAGAAAGCAGATCAAGCATCACCATAACCCCCCGCCAACCCTAGGCTTTAAAAACATTTCTCTCAGTAGTATTTCTTAAATCCCAGCTGAGGCGCCACTTCGCGGAAGCAACGCCTGCATAGATAAAGCCCGTACTTCCTGATGACTGCCTCCTTAGTTCCGCATCTCACACACCTTATCTTGCTCTTCCCATATGGCCTCTCCTTTGGGGGTTTTGTCGATGGCACGGACGGAAAAAGGGGGCCGTATTTAAAATTTTACGACTGTAGAAACTGCTCGAAGTTGCGTTGAAAGATCTCGTCCAGCTTCCCCGTCTGCATCAAGTTCTCAATCACCTGGTCAACCTCCAGCTTCAGATCCTGGGCGCATTTAGGCATCGCCACGGAGATGTACCCGGCGGAGCCCGGGAGCTCAAACGCTATTTTGAGGTCTGGGAACTTCTTGACAAGCGCCGTGGCTATCGACCTGTCGAGAATTATGGCGTCGACGTCACCCCTCCTCAAGACCTCAACCATGTAGGGATACACCTTGTCGTACCGCCTCACGTTGGCCTTATTCGGCTTCTCCAAGTTTGCGGCAGCCCACTCCTCGTGGGTGGTGCCTATCTGGACGCCCACGGTCTTGCCGTAGAGGTCCTCCACCTTGTTTATGTCGTTGCGGGCGGCCTTAGTCACCACCACTATGGACTCGAGGTAGTAAGGCATGGAGAACTCCAGAACTTCTCCTCTCGCTTGTCCACGTAATGGCGCTTATGACTAAATCCTCGTCGCTTTTTCTGACGGCTCGAGGACGCTGGCGAATCTCATGTCGCGTATCTCCAGCTGGACGCCAAGCGCTTTGCTATCTCTCTGGCGATGTCTATGTCCCAGCCCACTATCTTGTCGCCCATCACCCACTCCCACGGCGGCCACGTGGCGTCTGTGCCTAGGATGAGCTTGCCGCGTTTCTTAATCACGTCCACAGACACTGGACATAGGCTTGAGGCCTGGGGAGTCTGTGTAGATGTTGTAGTTGTGGTTGTCGCCGGGGGCGCTTGTTGCGGCGTGGTGTACATGCCCAATAGATAACCCACGGCGAGTCCTATAATCAACGCGAGAAACGACAGTATCGCCGATTTCATGTGGAACAGATATAAGGGCTGTATAAATTTTACTCCATGAAAATGGTGGTTGTCGGCGGCGGCGTCATAGGTCTCTTCACTGCTTTTTTCCTAAAGCGCGAAGACGTAGATGTAGTCGTGGTGGAGCAAGGCGAAGTGGGCGGCTGGTCTCGCGCCGCGGCTGGGATATTGGAATTCACTCGTTTCGTCATTAACAGGATCAACGTGCGGTCCTACCCTAGGAAATACCTATCTATGATGTTGCGGGGCGACGCGCGGATAAAGACGTGGGACTGGAGGTGGATCTCTACATATTTAAAGGTGTGGGGGAAGGAGCCGCCTCAGGAGATGTGGGAGGCTATAAAGGCCCTGGGCGACTTCTCTCGGCGTCAATACCGGGCCTTGGCAGAGGCGAAAAACGACTTCGACTACTCAGAGGAGCCTCTATACGAGGTGGGCATAGACGTTGGAGAAGGCCATAGAGGAGGCGGGGAGAGACCCCCTCTCTCCCAAGGTTGAGGCTGGTACCTGTTGTGGTAAGGAGGCGCTGGCTTACCTCGACGCAACGAAGCTGGCCACAGACGCGTTTATTGAGAGAATGCTGAGGGAGCTAGAGGGCGTACAGATCGTGAAGAGGAGGGCGCAGGAGGTGGCCGGTAGGGAGGTCTGGCTGGAGGGAGGCGACGTATTACGGGGCGATGCTGTCGTCGTGGCGGCGGGGTACTGGGCGCGGAAATTCGGCGTGCCTGTGGCGCCGTTTAAGGGCTACGGCTTCCGGACCAATGCCAAGGCGGAGAATATGTTCATTGAGATGTCGAAAGGCGTCGCGGTCGTCCCGCTTTCAAAGTGGACGAAGATCACCGGCAGATTCGACCTAGACGGCACCGAGGATCACGGCCCCGCGCAGAAGGTGCTACAGAGGGCCCGGGAGGTGCTCGGCCAGTTCGAGGTTATTGACATGGTCGTCGGCTACCGGCCCTGTACCCCAGACGGGTTCCCCGTCGTGGATAGGATAGGCTCCGTCACGATAGTCACCGGCGCCTGCCGCCTCGGCTGGACCTACGGGCCGGCGTTGGGCAAACTAGCCGCAGACCTAGCCCTAGGGAAGGGGGGCGTCGATGCCCTCTCCATGGCTCGGTTCCGCCGCTAGACGCACACCCTAGCCGTGGGCAAGACAAAAGGCCCGAACCTCCTATACATGCCCCTTAAGTACGCAACGGCGGTTAAAGCGGCCGCGAAGGCGTCTACCAAGTCCCTGTGACCTACGCCGAGACGCCGCAGTAAGAAGCTCCTGGTGACGCCCATGGCCTTCATGCTGGTCAGCGGGTGGATCTCTATCACCTCTGCCCCCAGCCTACTGCTGAGCCCCACCCCCCTATCTGTCAGCCTCCTCATGGGGCCCATTAACGGCGGCAGAAGCTTGAAGCCCATCCTGCGGAGCTCCCTCTCCACCTCCCGCAGGCCCCGGCCCTCCGGCGGATAGGAGAGCGGGGCGTCGACGGCGATTACTGCAGGCCGCATGAGCGACGCCGTTGTGATTATATCGTCGTCGCTATCCGCCAGCGCTAAGTAGAGAACCTCACACCCCTCCAGCACGGCCACGGCGGAGGGCCTACGCACAGAGAGGTCGACACCAGCGACGAGCATATATATTTTAGACCTCGTAGAAATACATGCCCACCGCGGTCGTCACGGGGGGCTCCACGGGGATCGGCGCCGCCGCGGTCAAGGCCTTGGCGAGGAGGGGCTACAACGTCGCCTTCACATACCTGAGAAACGCCCAAGAGGCGGAGTTGGTCGCGCGCGAGGCCTCTGCATTCGGCGTGAAGGCCGTTGCATATAGGGCAGACGCCGCGTCTTGGAGCGACATGGAGACCTTCGCCGAGGAGGTCAAGAGGACGTTTGGGAAAATCGACGCGCTGGTGGTCAACGCCGGCGGGCTCCCCCAGCGGAGGAACCTGGAGGAGTCCGACCTAGAGTACTGGCGGCAGATAATTGACCTAAACCTCACAAGTGCGTACATCGCCACGAAGCTCCTAGTTCCCCTCATGGACAGGGGGGCCGTGGTCTACGTGAGCTCCGTCGCCGCCTACACCGGAGGAGGGCGGGGCGCCTTCGCATACGCCGCAGCCAAGGCGGGTCTCCTCGGCCTCGCCAGGGCGCTGGCTAAGGAGTTGGGGCCGCGGGGCATCAGGGTAAATGCCGTGCTCCCCGGCCTCATAGACACGCCGTTTCACCAGAAGGCTCAGACAGGCGACATAGAGGGGTGGGCCCGGAACATGGTCTACCTCAGACGCGTGGGGAGGCCGGAGGAGGTGGCTGAGGTCATCGCCTTCCTCGTCGGCGAAGACGCCTCCTACATAAACGGCGCGTTTATAGACGTAAACGGGGGGTGGTACGGCTAAATAATACAAACGGAGGAAGACGCGATACGCTCATACGTAGAGGTGGCGGGCTCGGCGAAGATAAAGATAGAGGACTACACAGCGTTTCCCCGCTAGCGGTATCTTGCGATGATTGTAGATATTTCCGCTAGCGGGGTTGGGCCTAGGCGCGGGTTCATCAGCATCGCCTACGCCGCATGGGCCCCCGTCGGGGCAGACGCCACAAAGCCCCCCATCTGGAGATACCTGAGGCCGATGTTTACAGCCCCTAAGACGTCGCGTTCCCACATCTCATCCCCAGCATTCCCCACCCTTAGGCGCATCTTCACGGGGCGGATGCGCCCCGACGCCCCCCTCACCGCAGTGCGGATCACAAGAGGGCTGAAAGTTATGCAGACGCCTGAGGGCGTGCGGGAGGAGGTCCCCGTCTCTGATACCTCGACGACCTGTATCGGCTTCTCCTCAAGCAGTTTCACCACAGTCCTCACGTTCCACTGATGTATGCGGTGCCTCAGCTTTCTGCCCACATCTTCTATCATCTTCTCTTTGGCCCTCTGCGTGATTCTGCCGACAGCCACAACGGCGTTGTGTTCTTCTGCAAGCCGCTCGATGAATTTAGCCGCTTTCTTTGCAACATCCAACTTCCGCCTCCTCTCGCGTAGCTTCTTCAACTTAGTCCTCACCTCGCGGTCGGAGGGGTGGCGGCCCTCCATGATTTTCCTCCGCCTCTCCGTGTAGGCAATCACCATGTGGCCGAGTCTGGTTTCTAGCCGCCACACCTCCTTGAGCGCGCCGCCGACAAACACCGCCGCTGTCATGTTGTTCTCGTTTACGTCAACCGCCACGACGTTCCGCGGGTCTGGATCCGCATTGAAGTCCCTCTTAAAGGTCAGATACGCGACCCAGCGCTTCCCCCTTCTCTTCAGCTTCAGCTCCTCCGCCAGCCTCCACCCGCCGTAGAGATATCTATGCAGTTGCTTATGGCTGGAGCAACGGAGATCCACCCACCTCTCGCCGATTCTCAGCTTGAGCGCCCCGCCCTCAAGCCTCCAGTCTTGTGCGTCCGAAAACGTGAGAGTAACATGCCTGACCTCTGGCATTTCGGTATACGCCTTGCCCCGCTTCTTCGCGTCTCTAAACGATTTAGCCCTCCTCGCGGCGTCGCGATATGCGCCTTTTATGAGGCGGGTCGGCAACCAAGGATGCTCCCGGCGGAACTTGGCGTAGAAGACCTTGTGGAGCGTTGCCTGAGATGCGTTATGTCTAACGGCGTATTCCGCCATCTCCTCAACCATCCTCCTATACGCGTCCTCAGCGCTCCTCAGAATTCGGCGCGTCGAACTGCTCCCGAAGCAGTTAACCGCAACGGTTCTAGTCAGAGTCTTGGACGGCATGCTTCACGCATGAACTTATCTTCTCGTATTTTCTCGACCTCTTGCCATATATTCTAGCCGCGAATGACGTCACAAGCTCTACGAAGTCCTCGACGAGCTCCTGGACGTAGTCCTTGGGCTCCTCTTGAAAAGCGACGTATACCTCTGCGCCGTATGCACGGAACAGCTCTTTAAGGTATTTAAATCCGAAGCGCGTCAGCCTATCTCTATACGCCACAACAACCGCGTCTATTTCGCGGCGCTTCGCCATCTCGACCAACCTCCTCAACCCTCTTCGGTCTTCCTTAAGCCCGCTGGCTATGTCGGCGATTACTGTGTACTCGGCGTTGGGGAAGCTGCGGGCAACCCAAAGCTTCAACAACTCCACTTGTCTCTCCAGATCCTCCTTCTGCGTGCTGGAGCTCACCCTCGCATATATCGCCATGCGGCGCCTCGTTGCGCCGCCGAGCAGTCTCTCCACCTCGCTGTAGGGAATCTCCACCTCCCGTGGACGTTGTACGCGGTAATCGACGCTCTTAATCCATTTAATCACTGTCACTCTGGCCACGCCCAATATTTTTGCAAACTCCCTTTGTGCATAAGTATCTTTCGGCAGCCACCGTATTTAGAAATATCTAGAAGTATTTAAAATTACTCATGATAAGCTAACAGCCTCGGTGACGTTCAGCAGGGTCTACTACGGCGGCATGTGGAGGGGCCGCCCCTCCCCTAGTCATACCCATAGCGGCTAGAGAACACGGCGAGGTTCTGCGGAGCCACACCCTCTGGCAGAACCGGTGGTTCGCCGACGTGGTGAAGCTCTCGCTTAATGACCGCGCCGCCAGGTTCCTCGCCGCCTTCGCCCTCTTCGACTGCTTCGCCTACCGCTTCGACATAGACCTGGGGATGGCGGTGGAGAAGCTGTACATCCCCCGAATCCCGGGCGGCTGCATATACGCAGACGTGGGGCTACCTATGAAGATCTGGAGGGCGGCCTACGCCGCCTACAACGACATGCAAGAACTCGAGAGATGGGCGCCTAGGAGGTTCAGAAAGAGAACTAGATATGTGGAGATAGTGATGAAAAAACTCACGGACTGGTTTTAGGCCTTTACCACAAGTTCGTACTTCTTGGTGCAGAACCACCAATACTTGCACTCGATGTCGGGCTCCTTGAGCCTCTTCTCAGCATCCTGAACTGTGGGCGGAGGCGGGACGATGACCGGGTCGCCGGGCTTCCAGTCTGCCGGCGTGGCGTAGCCGTATTTGTAGCTGAACTGAATAGCGTCGATTATGCGCAGTATCTCGTCAACGTTGCGGCCGTTGGTGTAGGGATACGCGGCGAACCAGGCAAGCTTTAGGTCTGGGTCTATCAACGCGACTACTCTAACTGTCAGGTTCTGCCCAGGCGGCACGGCGTTGAAGATCGACGCCACTTTCATGTCCACATCTGCAATTATGGGGAACGGAACCTTGACGCCGAAGGCCTGCTCGATCTGCCTCTTCCACTCTATGTGGCTGTAGTTGGTGTCTACGCTGAGGCCCAGAAGCTCCACACCCCTCTTCTTAAACTCCTCATACTTCCTAGAGAACGCCACGAACTCGGTGGTACACACCGGCGTGAAGTCGCCGGGGTGGCTGAACAACAACAACCACTTGCCCTTATAGTCGCGGAAGCACTTCTCGCCAGCGTCTGTTTTGAAGCATAGATCCTCCGGTATTTTCATCCCCAGGTATGGACCTTTTACTTCTGTTGCCATGACCATCTATTGTTCTATCTTTTTAAGTATTTCTATCCCGAAGTAATTTCGGAAAAAATAGGGCAGGAAAACGAGACGACGACTCTCCTCGTGCTACGTGCTTTAGAAAACTAAGAGCAGTTTTCTTGTTTTACCAGGCATGTCGTTCTATTATATCGTCAAACTGGCCGGAGAAGCAAATAGACAACTTCAAACCTCTTGAGAAGACGTGCCGTGCTCCTGCCCCAGACGGTTGGCGAGGCATGTTGAGACATACCGAGCAATGGATAGGCGGATAAACACTTATCCGAAAAACCACTGCAACATCCTAGATGAAACAGAAGAAAATTTTTTAAACCTCTCAGTAGTTAGAGGCGCCCCGGCCTCCCCGAGGGAGCCATAGCCGCATCAGCTACTCCAGCCGGTAGTATAGCCCGGACTAGTATGCGGGCCTGTCGAGCCCGTGACCCGGGTTCGGGGGAGAACCCCGCCCAAAAATACCGGCTGTTTTCTATTCCGCCTAAGGCGCCGCAGACTCCAAACAGGCGTCTTACATAATCCGTACGCCAGCTCTCCACATATGTTCTGTAGAGTCCTCTGGCGCGAGCCCAGAGAGCTTGTAAGAGCCACGGATTGCCGTTTTCTATAAACAGCCTGGCCACGGACTTGATCTGCGGCGGGAGGGCGTCTATTCAGTGAGCTTCTTTTCTACGCACCTAAGCCCCCTTTCGCGTTCTAAGCGGAAGTTGGGAATAGGGATAAATATTGTTGTGGTGGGTTTTTAGGTGGAGGTCTATGTGGGGACTTCGGGGTGGATGTATTCCTGGAACTTGGGGAGGTCTCTTGAGTGGTATGTCAATCACAGCGGGCTAAACGCCGTTGAGCTCAACGCCAGCTTCTACCGCGTCCCCGCCGCGGGGCAGGTGGAGAGGTGGGCAGAGGTGGGGAGGGCGCTGAGGTGGGCCGTCAAGGTGTACAGAGGCGTTACGCACTTCGGCAGGTTGTCCGAAAGGGCATTGGAGAGGCTTGAGGGTTTTCTTGGCGTATTTCGTCCGCTGGATCATCTGGTTGATTTCTACCTCTTCCAGATGCCGCCGACTTTCCGCAGAACTGCAGAAAATATGGCACGGGTGGAGCAAATTGCCCGGCTTCTGGGGGCAAGGGCGGCGTTTGAGTTTCGGCACATAGACTGGCTCCGCGACGAGGTTGTGAGGTGGGCTGAGGGGGTCGGCTTCACGCTTGTGTCTGTAGACTCGCCTGACAGCACGTGGATAGTCTCCACAGGCGGCGTCGTTTACTTGAGGATGCACGGCAGAACCTTCTGGTATTCGCACCACTACGAGGAGGACGAGCTGAGGGCCGTGGCGGAGGACGTGGCTAAGCTGAGACCGGAGAAGGTGTACGTCTTCTTCAACAACGACCACGCCATGCTTGATAACGCCAGGGCTATGTACAGCATTT
>GG745907.1_pt6 | contig 12156 bp, 16 predicted proteins | sample 429518 | NCBI scaffold set GG745617.1 | reverse complement strand
TATGTAGCCTCCCCAAACGCTTCGACTTGGAAGACATGGGGGATATAGACGTCGTGATAGGAGACGCGGAGGAGACTTGGAAAAGAATTGAAGAGACCGCTAAGGCTTTAATCAACCAGCGCCAACTCCTCATAGCTGACGGCGACCACTCTCTGTCGGCCTTTACATACCAAGGCTTGGCAGAGGGGAGGCGTCTCGGCTACATTGTGCTAGATGCTCACCTAGATTTACGTACAACCTCCGAGGGTTTGACAAGCGGGTTAATCAAGATTAATCCGCGAATATGCAAAAGAGGCGCCGATTACCGTAATCGGAGTTAGGCCGTGCAAATCCACAGTACATGTTTAACCTATCCTTGGCAACCTCCGGATCCAAAACGTGAAACAGCATCCTCAAGACGCCTTCTATTTGCCAGTCTCGGCTCCACACGTAGAACTCGTACCCCTTTATTGCTCTGACGACACGAGTCTCAGGGTCGTAGAAGCCGGCCGAAATAAGCTCCTCAATAGGCCTACCCTTGTACCTACTCGGCACGCTCATGTGTCTGATATATAGGATACTTTTAACTATTTAGAAAAACTCCGTCAGCGGTTTTGCCGACCTGCCGAGGAGCCTCAAGGGGTCTGCACCCACCCTCTCGACGTATAGCCTATACCCCTCGTCGATGGGCCTCAACACAACTCGCCTCAGGGTTTCCCGGATCTGCCAGTTCCCCACAGACACGTAGTAGCCCTCGCCTATCCACCTGACGATACCCACAGAGCCCCGCCTGCCCATAGAGGCCAGCTTCTCCAACACGGCGACTCTAGCCGCCTCAAACCCGCCGTCCATGGTGGACCGAACACCACGCACGTCCTCCCTCACCAATATCTCCGCAACCCCGCCACCTGACTGCCACCTCTCGAGGTAGGCAAACCTGAGGGGCCCTGGAACAACCGCCACAAGGTATCTGTTGTCTAGGTACTCGCCGTAGCCATAGAGCGTCTGCGGAACTTCGGGCAGATCCCTCACCCTAGACGCCAGCCAGTCGCCCACCGCCACGTCCACAGCCGTTATGCCCCACCGCGATGGGACGAGCCTCCTCCTGTGTCTAGCGCCGAGGAGACCAAGGGCGAACGCCCTCTGGATGATGTAGAGATCTACGCCCTTTGAGTAAAGCTCCACAACGGCCTCGCCAGCGGCCACGTCCTCTGCGATCAGCCGGTCCAGCTGCCGGGGCACCACGGGGTTCTCCACCACCCTAGCCCTCTCCAGCGGCGCCCGGGGCCCCATCGGCTTCTCGCGCAGATCGAACCTCACCTGCGGAGCCGGCGGCTTGGCCAGCCTCATCTCCACGTCTACGGGTCTCGCCGACACGGCCACGTATGGGAGCTCCCCGAGCTCCCACGGCGTCTCGGCGCGCCTAACGCCAAAGGTCACGTAGCTCCGAAGCCTCGCGATCTCCTCAAGCGGAAGCCCCCACAGGAGGCTGGGGTCCTCATACCGCTTGGCCTCCTCTCCGAAGACCTCCGGCGGCTCGCCGATATAAACCGCCACCTGTGGCCACCCGTACTCGCCCACCACGGCGGCGGGAGGAGACGAGCCGAAAACCTCGGCTCCTGCCGCCTTGCTGAGCGCGATTTTAAAGGCGGAGATCCTGTCTTTAATGGGGCACCTCGGCAAGCCGCATAACAGCTTGCGGCCTTGGCACTTTACACAGATGCTCACGTTAAGTAGGGAGGTCTATAAAAAAGAGCTGTTTAAAGCCCTGTCGAGATCCTCAATGAGATCCTCTGGGTCCTCAAGCCCCACCGACAGCCTGACCAAATCCTCCGTGATGCCGAGCGCCTTCCTATCCTCCTCAGGTATGGGGGAGGCGGCGCTGGCCACCGGGTAGGTAGCGATGGTCTCCACCCCGCCGAGGCTGGGGCCGGGGGTTATGATCCTCAGCGACTTGAAGAACTTCACCGCGGCGTCTCTGCCGCCTCGTAACCTGAAGGAGACCACGGCCCCGAACTTGTCGCCGAAGAGCCTCCTCGCGGTGCCATGGTTTGGATGGGTGGGCAGACCGGGGTAGATGACCTCGCTCACCTTGCCGTGTTCGGCCAAAAACTCGGCGACTGCCATGGCGCTTCTGCACTGCCTCTCGAAACGGACGAAGAGGGTCTTGACGCCCCTCAGCGTGAGGAAAGCCTCAAAGGGTTGCATGATTCCGCCCAGCATCGCCCTCCAGAGCCACAGATCCTCCAGGTGCTCCCGCCGCGCCACCACGGCGACTCCACCAACCACGTCGTTGTGGCCGGCGAGGTACTTGGTGGCTGAATGCACCACCACATCTGCGCCGTAGGAAAGAGGAGCGGCCAACACAGGCGTGGCGAAGGTGTTGTCCACCACGACCACAGCGCCGAAGTCCTTAGCCGCCTTAACTACCGCCGGCACATCCAAAACCCTCAACGTCGGGTTCGTTATGGTCTCCAGAAACACCACCCTGGGTCTAGCCTCCTTGATCAACTCCACAAACACGTCTGTGTCTGGAAACCCCTTTCGTAGCCTTACGCCGAATTTATCAAGCGAGCCGAGAAGCCTAAGGGTGGCTCCATAAGCCTCCATGGTCGTCGCAACCGTGGCGTCAGCGTTTAAAAACGAGAAGAAGACGGCCGAGAGAGCCGCCATGCCGCTGTTGAAGGCAAGGGCGTCAAGCCCGCCCTCCAGCCTGGCCACCACCTCCTCCAGGGGCCTCAGGGTGGGGTTCTCCTCCCTGCTGTACTTAAGGTCGAACCCCCTGTCAGACTTGGCGGCCTCCCCCTCCATCCTGAAGACCGCGGTCTGGTAGATTGGGGGATGCAACGAGCCGTAGGGGTCTACATTTCTGTACCCCCTCACGGCCACGGTGCCCCTACGCATTACACCTCCTTTTAGCTTCCTATATAAATCTTTACTGCCCTATAGTATAAACATGGAGATATAAATATAATAAAGGCAATTTATAGGATATTAAAGGGCGAACCTTTGATTATCTATAGAGAAGAGTGCGTAGAGAGTATGCGAATTTCAACCTCCGTTTTTATTTAAAAACCTGCGAAACAAGGCCCATGTGGTTAGAGAAGCCCTGGTGCTAGACAGCAACGACGACTTGGCCCCCCAGCTGGCAAAAATGCTCTCAGACAACGGCTACGTGGTTAGGGTGCTCGCCACGCGGGAACGGGCGAAGATATTCGAGAAGGAGCCTGTCTACATACACACGCTGACTGAGAACTACGAAAAGGTCGTCAAGGAAATCGATTTCTCACACGTGGAGATGGCCGTGTTTCCCTCGCCCAACGAGATGTTAAACCTCTCGCTGGCGCGGTTGGCTAAATCCCAAGGCGTCCCCATGGTGATCATCGTGGCGAGAAGCGCCTCCGTCGCCAAGCAAGCGGAGGACGAAGGCATAACGGCGATAATCACCTACCACTGCGTGGTGTCCAGGTTGCTGAGGATGCTCAACCTCAAGTTCACTAGGATTATACCAATAAAGGGCGGCGTCGCCCTCCTCGAAATGCTGGTGACATCCGACTCCAAAGTGCTGGGCCGCTCCGTAGGGGAGCTGGAGGAGGAGACGGGCGCCAAAATCGCCGTGGTCAGAGACGACGGCTTCATATCGGCGAAAGACGCCGAGATACAAGAAGGCGATTACCTAATCGCGGTGGGGCCCCAAGAAGACCTGCAGTCGTTGGCGGATTAGCCGGTGCCCCGGCGAGTAGATTGAAACTCGGCGTAGACGCGGTCAAGCACGGCGTATTTCAGCTCGTCCTCCTGGCGCGGGTCCTTCAACACGCCTCTAACGACGATGATCACACCCCTGACTCCGATCTTCTCAACGTCTACGCTGAGCCTCTCCAGCCCATACTCCTTAGCCACCTGCCCCACCACATCCTTCACCCTCCTCAGCTCCTGCCAACGGGGCACGAAAAGCCTGATCCTGACCTCATGCCCCTCCGGCGCCTTGACCCGTCTAAACGGCCTCCGCAACAATACGGTGTATGGTATATAGACGTACTCCCTCCTCGGATCCCTCACCACCACGTAGGTATCCTCCAACGCAGTGATGTAGCCGCGCATGTCGTCGAGCTCCACGTAGTCGCCCACGTGGAGATCTAACACCCTGGTCACGAAAAGACCGGTGAGGTACTGCTCCAACACGCGCCAGGTCCCCAGCATGAGGATGCCCATAGCTATTACAAACACGGCAAGCACTAGGAAGAACAGATTATGCATCTGCGTCGCCGGCGAGGCGATCGCCAAGAAGAGCGATATGGAGAAGAGCAACGCCAAGAACTCAATGAGGTACATCTGCTTCTTCGTCAAGGCCTTGGAGAAAAACCTCTTCACGGAGTACATAGCCATTAGAAACACCATGACTGCCGCGACGCCGCCTAAAACAACGGAGGTGAAGTCCACGTAAGAAATACAGCTTTTTTAAATATCAGTACCTAACCCCTCCAAACACCTTCTTCAATATGTCGTAGAACTCAGACGCCTCGTCTTGTTTATACAAGGCGTGGTATATGGCGTCAATCCTCTCGCGGAGCAACTTAAGCTCCGCCGAAGCAACCAAAACCCTGGTCTGCAACACAGCGTCTGGGTTCACCGAGATGCTGTCAATACCCGCCCTCACCAAGAACTCCACCAGTTGCGGATACACCGAGGGGCCCTGCCCGCATATAGACACGGTGCGCCCCATCTTGTGGGCCCTTTTGATGATCTCATATATGGCCTTCAACACGGGGGCCTCCCGCTCGTCGAAATATTTCGGGTTGATCCTCACCAGGAAGTCGTTGTCGCGGTCTACCCCAAGCACCAGCTGGGTCAGATCGTTGGAGCCTATGGAGAAGCCGTCGAAATACTGTGAAAACTCCTCAACCATAAACGCGATTGAGGGCACCTCAGCCATGGCCCACACCTTGAAGTCGCGGTCCCGGTGTAGCCCCTCCTCCTCCAGAAGCCTCGCGAACTGCTCGGCCTCCCACACAGTCCTCACAAACGGCGCCATAACCCACACGTTGGCGAGCCCCATCTCCTCCCTCGCCATCTTCACAGCCTTGAGCTCAAGCCTAAAGGCCTTCTCGTACTGCGGCGAGACGTAGCGAGACACGCCGCGCCAGCCCAACATGGGGTTGCGCTCCTCCGGTTCGAACTTCTCGCCTCCTTCCAAGCTCCTGTATTCGTTGGTCTTAAAGTCGCTGAATCTAACCACCACGGGCCTCGGGTAAATCGCCGAGGCGACCTTGGCGATGCCCTCGGCCATCTTAGTCACAAACTTTTGCTCCTGCCCCACAGACAATAGATAAAGCGGGTGTTGCCCAACCCAGCTGGAGATGACGAACTCAATCCTCATGAGGCCAATGCCGTCAAACGGGAGGTCCTTATACTCGTCTATCTTCTCCGGCTCGCCCAAGTTCATATACACCTTGGTGCCCGTGGGCACGGCGCGGTATATATGAAGTATGATCTCCCTAGGCGGAGCCGCCGCGGCGGCCTCCGCGGCCTTCTTCTCCTCCGCCTTCGCCACGGCGCCGGCCAACACCACGCCCTTGCCCCCATCTACCGTGTAGACCTCGCCCTCTTTCAAGGCGGAGGTGGCGTTGCCTGTCCCAACCACGGCGGGTATGCCCAGCTCCCTGCTGACTATGGCGGCGTGCGAGGTCCTGCCGCCTTCGTCTGTCACTATGGCCGCCGCCAGACGCATGTAAGGCACCCAGTCTGGGTCTGTCATCTTAGTGACGAGTATGTCGCCTTTCTTCAGCTTCTTCTTGGCGTCTTCAAGCGTGAGACATATCTTAGCGGTGCCCACCGCCACCCCGGGGCTGGCGGCTATGCCCTTAACCACCACAGTCCCCGCAGGAGCCGCCTCAGCCCTCTTAGGCGCCTCCTCCCTCCTAGACCACACGGTCTCAGGCCGTACCTGAAGCACGAAGAGGTTTTGGGGAAACTGCATGTCTGCATCAACGGCGAACTCTATGTCTACGGGATAGCCGTAGTGTTGCTCAAGCTTCAGGGCCATCTTAGCCAGCTCCACCACCTCCTGGTCAGTGAGGGCCGGCGCCTCTGCCTTCTCACGCGGTAGCTCAACCTCCTTAGTGAGCCCCGCCTCGTCCCTCACCACAGCCAGCCTCTTCACAGAGATCCTCTTTTCCTCAATCTTCAACGTAGGTTTGTCTACGACGAACTCGTCCGGGGTTACTACCCCCCTTACAACGCCCTCCCCAAGCCCCCAGCTCGCCTCGATCACAACCTTGCTTCTGTCTCCGTTGGTGGGGTCGAGGGTAAACATCACCCCCGCCGACCTGGCGCTGACGAGCTTCTGGACCACCACCGCCATCAAGCTCTTCTCGTGGGGGATCCCCATCTTATCCCTGTAATAAAGCGCACGCGCAGTGAAGAGAGAGCTCCAGACTTTCTTCGTGTAGTGTACCACGTTCTCCACGCCCCTCACGTTGAGGTAGGTGTCTTGCTGCCCGGCAAAAGACGCCTCGGGGATGTCCTCGGCGGTGGCGGAGCTCCTCACGGCCACAGCCACGTTTTTCACGCCGGTTATATCGCAGAGCCGCTTGTAGGCCTCGGTTATTTCCGCCTCCAGATCAGAGGGCAGAGGCGAGTTCTCAATCAAGCTACGTATCACAGAACTCGCCTTCTCGTACTCGTCGGGCTCGCCTTTAGAGATGAACTCCCTAAGTACCTCCTTTATCTTTTCCCTCAACCCGGTGACGTTGAGGAAATAAAGAAAAGCCTCGGAGGTAACGACGAAGCCGGGCGGCACCTGGACTATGCTCGCCACCTCGCCGAGGTTAGCCCCCTTGCCCCCCACCAGAAGGATGTCTTTCTTCCCCACCTCGTTTAGCCACCGTATGAACCGCATGTGGGCGAGTACACCGCGGTATATAAGTATAACTCACTATATAGTACTATATAATATCATTATATTTATCGACCCATCCAAATAAAACACGAAAATAGATCTATGAAAATCCGTTACACAACTTTGAACCGGAGCCTTGTGAGATTTGCATACTTCTTATATACGGAGCGAAACACAGCTCTGGATCTCGGCGGCTTCACGGAGGTCACAACTCTGGAGAGCCTCCTGCCGCAGTATACACACCTCCGGATGCCCCCGCTGTATATCAAGTAGTCGATTCCGCAGTGAAGACACCTCCCGACCTCCGGCAACTCGCCAACCTCCTCAACCTCCACAGGTACCCAGCCCCCCACCAGCACAAGCCCGTCTACATAAGGCGCGAAGTCCCCCGCACCCTCAAGCGTAGTGGCGACGAGCACGTCAAAAGGCTTATGTACAGCCTCAGCCACGTTCCTCACGGTGTTTACAAGCTCCTCGACATTGCGGGGCTCCAGCAACACGAACCTCGCGCCCTCTCCATATCCCCCCCGGGAGAACCGAAGCTCCTCCAACACCCCGTCTGCACCGCCGGCGAAAGCCGCGTCTACCCCGTCCTCCCCTAGCTCTCTGCTGACGAAGACCTTCACGCCGAGGGCCTTAGCCATCCGCACGGTGGTCGCCACGGACATGAGGCGGGCCACCGCGGGGTCGCAGTCGCCGAAGGGCTCGCCAAGCGCAATGGGAGTCCCGTCGACGGGGGATTTCGAGCAGAGCCACGACCCGGCGAACACGGCGACGGGGGGCCCGCGCACATAGGCGAGATACATGGCTTATAAATCATGGGGTAGATAAAACTGTGCTACTTCTCGCCCGGCTGTTTGAAGGCCCCAACAACGGGATGGCATACGCAGTGGCGCCGCTGGAGGACAAATACAAGGTGATACCCACCAGAGACCCCATCGCGGACGCCCAAGTCCTCAAGGCCAGGGGTGAGGAGGTGTTGATACTCTACAGCCTCTCAACCCCCACATTCGTGGAGCATTGGCGCGAGGTGGCAGAGGTCGCGTCGAGGTTTCCGGTGGCGGCGGGCGGCCCCCACGCGGCGGGGGACCCCATCACCATGGCGAAGCTCGGGGTCAAGTACGTGGTGGTGGGAGACGGCGAAGCCGCGTTGCCCGCCATTGTGGAGAGGGAGCTGGGGCTGAGAGACGAGCCTCCTCCCAATACCGTGGTTATTGAAGACGGCAGGGTGAAGACGGGGCGCCGCGTCTACGTCGAACTTGTGCACAAGACGTATAGCGAGGCCTTGTCTATCTATCCGCCCATAGAGATAATGCGGTCGTGCAACTACAGATGCGCCTTCTGCCAGACCTGGACCCAGGGCCCCGTGAGGTACAGGCCTGAGGATAACGTGGTAGCCTTGGCTAAGATCTACGTGGCCAGGGGACACGGCGACATTAGGTTCATCGCGCCTGTGGGCTTCCTATACGGCTCTGAAGACGGCAAGACGCCCAACGTAGACGCTTTGGTGTCCCTCCTAAAGGCCGTGAGAGAGGCAGGTGGGCGGCCCTACCTCGGCACCTTCCCCTCCGAGACCCGCCCCGAGACTGTGACTAGGGACGTACTCAGGGCTATAAAGCCCTACGTCGCCAACCGCCGCCTCTCCTTGGCCTCCAGACAGCCTCAGAAAGACTATTGAAGGCCATGAAGAGAGTCCACGACGTAGCCGCCGTGGAGGAGGCGGTGAGGACTGCAGTCTCCATAGGCTTCAGGCCGGTGGTAGACGTCATAGGCGGACTCCCCGGCGAGGAGGAGGAGGACGTGGCGTCTACAGTGAAGGAGATGGAGAAGCTGATATCTATGGGGGCTCTAATACGCATGCACTACTTCATCCCGTTGCCGGGCACCCCACTGTGGGGACGAAGACCAGCCCCGCCGCATCCGCTATACGGCGACTTCATCAAACGCCACAGGAAGAAGGTGGAGGGCTACTGGGAGGAGCAGATAGAGCTGAGCAGGAAGATACTGAAGACCTACGAGGAGCTACGGGCCTACCTCCGCACGCCCCTCACGACGCCGAACTCCTCAGCCAGCTGAAGATACCACATGGCGATTCTCCTAGCCAGGTGCCACACCGCCGAGGACGCAGGAACCCCAACCACTTCCTCGGCGACCTCCGGCACTATCCTCTCGGCGACTTCGCGCGCCAGCCGCTCCACCACCTCCTCCGCCGAGGATCCGGCCATGCCCCTAATTTCCTCAAAGACGGCGGAGGTGGGGAACACCTCATCCACCCGCTCCCCAAGGCCGCGCTCCTCCAACTTTCTGAAGTAGGCGAAAACGAGCTCGTCAATACTGCTGGTATTGATACCCATACTGCTCGTAGTACCTCCTCACAGCCTCCTCCCTCCTCCGCTCGCGCCACTCGGCGAGGCCGATTTCCATCAGCTTCGCGCCTATGAGGCCGATGACCAGAAGCACAACGCCCCTCACCACGCCGATTCCCAGGTAGTAGGGGTCCGGAACGCCCTGTATCTTCAGTTGCCCCAGTACCGGCGCTGTCACGTTGAGGGTGGTTTTAGGCACGTTTGCCGTGTAGAGAAGTAACGCGTTTACCACTGCGAAAACCACGAGGACCGCCCCGGCCGCGAGGAATATCACCGCGGTGATGAAGGGCTTCACGGTAGCTTGTAACCTCTCTTATTTATCTATTGCCTTGATGTCGGCACATAGGTCGTGGAACCACGGCACGTCGACGTTGTCAAGCCTCCACCTCTGACGCACGAAGCTCCGCTCAGGCGTGGTGTAGACACCGCGTCGATACGCGTAGTACCCCGTCAGCGCTATCATGGCGCCGTTATCCCCCGCGTATTCGTCGGGCACCACCTTCACCCCCGCCCCGTGTTCCTCCCCAACGGCCCGCAGTATCTCCCTAAGGCGCCTGCTCCTAGCCACGCCGCCAGCAACCACGAGCTCCCTCTTCTTAGTAAAGGCAAGCGCCCTCTCCGCGACCTCAGCCAACATATAATACGCGGTTTCAACCAGCGACTTACATACAACCGGCAGGGGGACTCCCCTCTTCACCAGCTGAAGGGCGTAGGTGGCGAGCCCGGCGTAGGACAGGTCCTGCCCCACTATGGGCATGGGGAAGGGCATTATGCCGTCGGAGGATTCGGCGCATTTCTCCACCGCAGGTACGCCGGGGAACCCCAGCCCCACCTCTCTCGCAAATACGTCTATGGCGTTGCCGATGGCCACGTCCAGCGTCTCGCCGAATACCCGGTACCGCCCGTCGGAGTAGCCGGCAATGACCGTGTGGCCCCCGGAGATCAGAAGCACCAACGGGTCGCAGGCGGCCGTCGCGTACCTAGCCACCTCGATGTGAGCAACGCCGTGGTGCACAGGCACCAGCGGGACGCCGAGTTTAATAGTCAAGGCGCGGGCCAGCACCGCGCCGATTCTCAGTGCAGGCCCAAGCCCAGGGCCCGCCGCATAGGCCACCACGTCTATGTCCCGAAGATCAACGCCGTATGTGCCCAGAAGCTGGCGCAGAAGCGCCGGGGCGTGGCGGGCGTGGTGCTCCGCGGCCTCGCGGGGGTGGATCCCGACGCCGCTCGGCGGTATGTAGGTCCTCCCCACCTGGCCCAGGATCCTCCCGTCTTCTACGAGGCCGAGGCTGAAGGTGTGTGCGGTGGACTCTACGCCTAGAACAAGCACTACCTCTGGAACTGGGTGAATCCGCACCGGCCGCAGTGCCACCGAGGCACCGGCTCTCTGTGGAAAGCCATGACGGAGCCGCACTTGGGGCAGAACTTGTTCTTGAACCGGAACACCCCCTTCTGCAGGTCTATCTCGTACCAAGCGGCGGCTCGCGGCAACTTCTTCTCCTTCTGGGCGGGGGCCTTCTTAGACATACTACTTCTTCCTCTTCTTCCTCCTCTTCTCCCTGCGCTCAGCCCTCTTCTTTCTAGCCTCCTCCAGCAGCTTCTTGCCCTCCTCGCCGAGGTTCCTAGCCAGTACGTACAGAGGCTCAAGGGCCCTGGCCAGCTTCGAATCGCCGTAGATGTGCACCTCCGCCACGGACCTCCCGAGGCCGTAGTCGGTCCTTATCCTCCTCACAAACACGTTCACCACATCGACGCCGAGTTGCTTCGCCACCCACTCCCTCACCGCCTGCCTAGTGGGGGTGGAGGACTTTGGATGCGCCGCATCCACCAGCACCTCCCTTCGCCCCAGCAACTTGTTCTCCCTGATGTTTAGAATGTTGAAAGACTCCGCTGACACGAACGTTGAAAGGGGTCCGTTAATAAATTTTTACCTCCTCCGCGCCTCGGTCCTCAGCGCCCTGCGCTGTAGGTAGTCCACAAGGCCAACCACAAAAGTCGCCGCCACAATGGCGATGGCTTTGTCAAATTGAAACTCCTTGTTCACCGGCGCCAGATATATAAAGAGCTCTCTCGCGAGGGCCACCAGGGCCACGTCTATGATCTTATACACAACTATTCGCTTCTGTTCGATATATGTTATAAAGGTGTCGATGAGTTCGATGAAGACAATGACGAGAAAGATGTCGGAAAGCGCGTTGTAGATAGCTTGTGCAAGCACGTCGTGATGTGCCGAGGCCGCCGCGTAGAGCTCGGCGAGGCGGGAAAAGGCGAGATAAAGCGAAAGAACCAGCAACAACGCCGTTAAAAACAGGACTACGACATACGTAATGTACTCCCCCTTCCGCAACAGTCCTAACAGATCCACGGGTTTTTAAAGAGAGAAGTTTAAAACTGTGGTGCGCCACGTCGCCTACCGCAAAGCCGCCGTGAAGGTGGCTCTGCTCTACCCCTCCACGTATCGAGTCGCTATGTCGTCTGCTGTGTACCACATGCTGTATTTTAAGTTGCAAGACGAAGGGTTCTACGTCGAGCGTTTTACCGCCGACAAAGGACCCCACGGCGTGGAGGACGGAACCCCCCTTGCCCATTTTGACTACATCGTGGCGACCGTACATTACGAACTAGACTACGTAAACCTAGTCAAGATGTTGATAGACGCCGGCATACCTCCACGCGCGGCGGACCGGAGGAGGCCGAAGCTGGTCGTCGGGGGGCCGCCCGTCGCCGCCAATCCGGAGCCGCTGGCTGAGTTCGCAGACGCCGCGGCCGTGGGGGAGCTTGAGCCTCTGTGGGGCCCCCTGGTGCAGTACCTGGCCACGGGCGACGAGGCGGAGGGGCTCTACTACCCGGCAAGGGGGCCTCATCCCGTGGAGGTCAAATACGCGAAACACGTGGAGCCGGACTACCGGAGGA
>GG746321.1_pt19 | contig 12811 bp, 13 predicted proteins | sample 429518 | NCBI scaffold set GG745617.1 | reverse complement strand
CGGCGTTCATCGTAGGGGCCGCGGCGACTCAACTCCCTGCGAGTTATCTCGGCGCCCGCTACGGCCACGACAGAGTGGCAGGAATTGGCATGGTTATCTTCGGAGCGTCCTCGGTACTGATGAGCGTCGCCCCTTGGTGGGAGTGGGCCCTCGGCTTTAGGGCGCTGGGCGGGGTTGGAGCTGGGCTTTTCTTCTCCACAGCGGGTGCCGTCTTAGTCGCCCTGCGGCCCAACGCCGTGGGGTCGGCGTTGGGGTGGTACAACGCCTCTTTTAACCTAGGGAGTTTCGTGGGTTATTACTGGGGCTACGTGGCCTCGGCGGTTGGCTGGCGACTTGCTCTGGGGGCTCCGGGGGTCTTGGCGGCGGCTCTAGGAGTGGCGCTTCTTAAAGGTCACGGCTTCAAAACCAAAGCCTTTGTCAACTGGAAAACCGCCCTCTTCGGTTTGGCCTCTTTCCCCTTTTGGGGCGCTGTGTACGCCGCCAATAGTCTCACTGCCACCTGGATCCACCTATACCGGAATGTAGGCGAGGATGTCGCCGGCGCTATATCCTCCGCCTCTATGATCTCTGGTTTCTTCGGCGGATTTGTAGGCAGGCTCTACGACCGCGCTAAGAACAAACTCTATATCTTCCTCGGCGCGCCGCTTACGGCAACTCTGGCGTACATTACGCTTCCTTACATCTCATTGGGAGCGGCGCCGTTGTTGATATTTCTCTATGGGTTGTCTTTTTCCACCTACATCACAGCCGTCTACGCCGTTGCCTCCAAGATCTCGGAAAACCCAGCCGCTGCGTTGGCAATGGTCAACGTGACAAACATGGCGCTAGGTCTCCACCTCAGCTACGTCTTCTCTTGGCTGATGACGGCTGGTCCTATGTATCCATGGCTTCTCTTGTCTATGTCGGCTTTTTCCTCTGCCGTATCTACATATATAGTTCTAAAAAGATTAAAGATTTATTAATAGAGATTTGACGCCCCGGAGTGAGGGTGGTCGTGGCGTTGGGGGGCAACGCGTTTAACAGACCAAACGAGGCCATAAATCAAGAGACCCACTTGAAAAATGTAGACGTAGCGGCCAGAGTCCTCGCAAGAATTGTCGAAGACGGACACCAAGTGGTAGTGACACACGGCAACGGGCCTCAGGTAGGTTACTTAGCAGAATTAGAAAAAGACAACGAAGCGTTTCGTCTCGATGCCCTAAACGCCATGACGCAGGGGATGCTCGGCTACTTCCTTGTCTCTGCGCTTGATAAATACTTAGGCAGGGGGAGGACTGCGGCTTTGGTGACCAGAGTCGAGGTGGACTGCGACGACCCGGCTTTTAAAAACCCTACAAAGTTCATAGGTCCCTTATACGGCAAGGAACAGGCTGAGGCCCTCGCACAGAGGTACGGGTGGCAGTTTAGGCAAGACCCAAGAGGAGGCTGGCGTCGCGTCGTCGCGTCGCCTACGCCGCTCAGAATCGTGGAGATAGAGGCTGTAAAGAGGTTGCTGGACGCGGGTTTCGTCGTTGTGGCGGCGGGCGGCGGCGGTATACCGCTCTGCGGAGACAGAGGCGTAGAGGGGGTTATAGACAAGGACTTGGCCTCTTCTCTCCTGGCTCTGGAGCTCGGCGCGGACTTCTTCATGATGCTGACCGACATAGACGCCGTCTACCTAAACTACGGGAAGCCGAACCAGAGGAGGCTAGACAGCGTAGGGGCTGACGAGCTGGAGAGGTATTTCGCCGAGGGCCACTTCCCGCCGGGCTCCATGGGGCCGAAGGTGCAGGCCGCTATAAACTTCGTGAAGAAGACCGGAAAGAGGGCGGCCATCGGGGCGCTGGAGGAGGGGTACGACGTGTTCAGGGGAATAAAGGGGACCCAGGTGACGCCTTAGAGCTCGTTTATTGGCTTTTCGTATTCCTCCCTCTTCATGAGGTCTCTGATTTTCACTACGCCGCGTTCCAGCTCTTTTTTGCCGATTATGATTAGGTACCGCGTGCCTATCTTCAAGATGTATTCAAAGGCCTCTTTTAGGCTTTTCTCGCCCAGCTCCACAGCCACGCTGAAGCCTGCGCTCCTCAGCTTCTTCGCAACTGCCACGGCCTGCGGGTACGCCTCATCGTCGAAGATGTAGATGTAGTAGTCCAGCGGCTTCTCCACGTTGTGGAGCCCCACGGCCTCCATAAGCCTCTCAACGCCAATGGCGAAGCCCAGCGCCGGGGTTTTTATGCCGCTGTAGAGCTCCAGCAGGTCGTCGTATCTGCCGCCTCCCCCGACCGCCAGCTTGTACTCCCCGGCGAACGCCTCGAATACAATCCCGGTGTAGTAGTCGAGCCCCCTCACGATGGACATATCGAACCTAAACCCCCCAAGCCCCGTCGATGCGTCTAGGTACTTCACCAGCTTGGCGTAGTGGGCGCCGAGGCTCTGGTCCAGCCGCGTCAGGTGGTCCGCGGCTTCTTGCAACGGCATTTCGCTGGTCATGTCGTATATCTTCTCCGCCTTATCCCGCGGGACGCCGCCGCTGGTCATCACGGCCACCACCTCCTCCCGCGGGAGCTTGAGCTTTTTATCTAAGGCGCGGTAAATTACATCTCGGTAGGCAGAGAGCCCCAGGGCTTCCAGCATCTTGTCCACGGCCCTCCGGTCGTTTATCTTAACCACGTAATCTACGGCGCCGGCCGCCGACAGGGAATCAGCCAACACATGCAGAACCTCCGCGTCTGCCCTCGGGGTGGACGACCCCACAAGCTCTATGCCGAATTGGTAAAACTCCCTGTAGCGCCCATGTTGCGGCTCGTCGTATCTAAACACCTTGGTGAAGTAGTACCACCTAACGGGCCTCGGCATGTCTAGGCTGTAGGAGAGCGCCCTGGCGACTGGGACCGTCATGTCGAACCTCAGCCCCAGATCCCTGCCCGCCTTGTCCTTGAAGTAGTAGATCTCGTTGATAACCTCCTGCCCCGCCTTCTTGGCCAGCACCTCGAAATGCTCGACAACTGGCGTCTCCACCCTCCTGTATCCAAAGGACTCGGCAACCCTAGACAGAACATCCTCCATATGTTTCAACGCGTAGAACTGCGGCGGGAGCCAATCCCGCATGCCGCGCGGAGGCCTCCTAAGGTGGTCGGGTAGCCCGCTCATAAGGCGATTCTCTCCACCACCTCCTGTGTGACGGAGACCCCCCGTTGTTTGATAGCCGTTAGTAGCCTGGGGAAGAGCCTGTTGGACATGCCGACGTATTCCGGGGGCGTGACACCAGGCTCCAGGTCCTTGATAACATACTGCATCCCCACTGCCACGTTACCCGTCGCTATCTGCATAGCCGTCCAGCCGCCGTGTGGCCTCACGAGCACCTCGTAGACCACCCTCTTTTCCCCCCTGACGCCTACCACCTTCATATATACCAGGTCTGGCACGTCGAATTTAAGCCGTGAGAGGAGTCTCGCCGTCACCGCCCGGGGCGGCGGCTCCCCCTCCTCCGACATGAGGCCTAGGTCTCTGAGGAGGCGGATCTTCTCCACGTGGCCTGGCCACCTAAGCGTTTTTTCGTACATGGTGGTGACCTTGCCAGCCAGCGTCTTAAGGAGGGTTCTGAGGCCGTCTGTGTAGAACGCCTCCAGCGTGCCTGCGGGCGAATTGACTTGCTCCACATCACTGAGGGGGTCAACCACAACGGTCTCCCCGCCTCTGATAAGCCTGGCGGGTCTGGTGTACTCCTCGATCAAATCCAGCGGGCTCCATGTGATGGAGTAGCCCAGCGGACCCACCGGCCTCTCTGGTATGCCCCCCACGTATATGCCGAGCTCGTCAACGTGTCCCAAGTCGGCCACGAGCCTCCCCGCCAGCACGTTGCTGAGACCCGGCGCCACGCCTGCGTCAGGCACGTACCTAGCCCCCGTCTTCACCGCAATCTCCTGCAACGTGAAGGGGTCCTCCGCGTAGAACGATACGTCGATTGTGTCCAGCCCCGCCTCAAGCACACGCCTAGACGCCTTGTACGCCACGTGCCTGGGAGGGCGTTCACCACGAGGTCGTAGCCGCATAGGGGACCTCCAAGGCGTCTTGCTGAACGGCGGCGGGACAGCCCCTGGCCCTATCCACCGCCACCACCTCATGTCTAGCTGAGAGGGCCTCGTGGAGGTACCTGCCTATGTGTCCGCATCCCAGCAGAAGTATCCTCACAACTTTCCCGATTTACGGTATTTTTATCTATGAACACCATGAGCTCCGAGGTTACGTAATTAGCGACATACCCCGCCGCCACCCCAACCACATACGCCGCATATATCCAAACGCCGAGTAGGTGGAGGATCAGCGTTGTCGCGTAGTTCACCCCGTTGCCCACCGCGGTGGCTACGTGGTACTTGGCCCAACCGGCGAGAAGCGGCGTACGCCGATTTGCGAAGGTCCACCGCCGGTTGAGAAGGTAGTTAGAGGTGAGGCTCGTCTCTATGGCGAGGGCGACAGACACAGGCTTTGGAAGGAAGGAGGTGAAGTGTATCACGGCGAAGGCGACGCCGATTCCCGAGGCGCCCACCGCGGCGAACTTGAGGGGACGCCACCTGGCGAGGGCTAAGACTTGCCTGAGGTAGTCCGCTATGTGGCGGGTGCCCAGCTTGGAGCGGCCCCGCGTCCTGAGGCCGAAGAGGTATGGCACCTCCACGACGCACCGCGGCTTGCACTGGACGAGGACGTCTAGGAGGATTTTGTAGAGCCCCGTGGGCTTCACGTTGGCCACGCACTCTCTTCGGTACGCGAAGAAGCCGGAGACGGCGTCTCTCACGGCCCTCGCCTCGGGGAGGAGGATCCTCGCCAGGAGGACGGCGCCGCGGGACACGAGCCGCCTATGCCAGGGCCATCCCTCAACCCCGCCGCCCTTCACGTACCTCGACGCAACGGCGAGGCAACCCCTCTCCGCCGCCTCGGCGAGCTTCGGCACAAGCTCCGGCGGATGTTGAAGGTCGGCGTCCATGACCACCACCACGTCTCCCCCCGCCGCCCTGGCCCCCTCCACCACCGCGCTTGAAAGCCCCCGGCGGCCCTCCCTCACGAGAACCCTCACGGGGTACCGCCCCGCCAGCCTCCTGGCCACCTCCGCGGTCCCGTCCGGGCTCCCATCGTCAACCACGACCACCTCGTAACTCCTCCCCGCCAAGGCCCGATCCAGACGCTCCAGTAGCTCCGGCAGGTTCTCAGCCTCGTTGTACGTGGGCACCACTACGGAGATCATGTGCGCCGACGCCGCAGTCTTTTCATCTTGCCGCGATACACACAATTTTAAATATCTCTATAACCGCAAAATATTAAAACGCCGTATTCCATTTATGTGTGGATCTAAAGCGGGTTTTTGCAGAAAAAGTGGCCTTCGTGTACGGGCCCAGCGGCGCCGGGAAGACTGTGCTTATTTCAAAGGTTGCGTTCGACTTCGCCAAGGAGGGCAGAAGAGTGCTGTGGGTAACCTTCAACGAAGGGAGAGACACCCTTCACGAGACTTGGAGAAGCTTCGGCTGGAAGGCCGAGGAAATAGTTGTTTACGACTACCCCTTCGTGCCGCAGTATAGAGAAACGTTGTTTAACCAGGTGGTGGACCTCGCCTACAAGGAGAGAGCCGAGGTCTTCGTCATAGACGGGGTGGAGGCGATAGTTTTCGACCGCGCCTCGGCGGATGCCTTGACCAAGATCGGCCTCCTCAGCGTCATAGGCATAGAAGCGAAGTACAACCCGCTTGGCGACATCTCCGACGTGATCATAAAGATGGAGGCTAGATATACAAACTACGCCGCCATTAGGCGTATTAAGATACAGAAGGCGCGGGGCTTGGAGGTGCCGAAGCCCATCTACTACCTAGCAATACTCCCCACAGGCCCCGTCTTGCTAAGCGACGAACACGTGCCCTCAGCGGAGCAGAGACACGTGCCGCCGCCGGGCCTCCTGGCGCACCTCCGTCAAGGAGGTGCCTCTAGGCTCACAAATAGCCTTATACGGCCCCTATCAACGGCTCTCAGCTACAGTGGTGGACTCGCCTAACTCCATCGCGTATATCCACAAGCACTACCAATTGGGATTCTTTAAGAGAGCGAAGCCGCGGCTGGTCTCTCCGTTTGAACACCGACGCCTAGAGCACTACGCCCAGAGGATACTTTCCCAGTACGTAATTACACTCGACGCAGAACAAGTGCCGAAATGGTTTAGATCTTTCAGAGACCAGAGGGCGGTTTGGGTGGATATCTACACAACGCCGCCAGACGTCGCAGGCTACGACTACGTGTTCTACGTAGACAAGGAGAAGATAAGAATAGAGCACTCGCCAGAGCCCCCGCCGCAGATTGAATTACCTCTCAAGTAGTTTCAACACCTCTCTTGGCTGAAGCTCCGCCTCGATGGGCGCCCTCCCTATGAGCTTCAGAAGCTCCTCTTCGTAGGCTGGCTTCTCCTCGGATTTATAAAACACTCCTATGGGTATCTTCCCGTAGGGGTCTAGGGTGGGCCACTCAAGCGCCTTTCTGTACGCCTGGAAGTAGTCGGAGGAGTCGTGGCCAGACTCCTCAAGCTTATAGACGCGTGCCCTAAACCAGTCGTAGGTGTTTACCCGGTTGAACGTGACGCATGGGCTTAAAACGTCCACCAAGGCGAAGCCTCTGTGCGTCAGCGCGGATTTCATGAGTTGCGTGAGGTGGGGGACATCTCCGCTGAATCCCCTGGCCACGTAGGTGGCGCCGGCCGCCAAGGCGAGCGCGAGCGGGTTGACGGGCTCGTCCACGGAGCCGAAGGGCGTCGTCTTCGTCTTCGTCCCCCTGAGCGTGGTGGGCGACATCTGCCCCGTTGTGAGGCCGTATACCTGATTGTTAGATACTACATATGTGATGCCCACGTTTCGCCTCGCCGCGTGGATCATGTGGTTTAGGCCTATGCCGTAGCCCATCCGGCGTAGCCGCCCCTATGACCATGTTTATCGCCGCTATTTCGTCCTCAGGCTGTTCCACGGCCACGCCGGCCTCGGGCCCCACTCCGCCCGCCCGTGGATGCCGTGGCTTGCCGATAGGATAGGCTTCGTGAAGTGTGATACCGGCTGCGAGCCCAAGGCGAGGGCCTCGGTGCCAGACATCAAAAGCTTGGATTCGCCTACCTTCTTAACCTCGACCGCCGGCGCATATCTGCCGCTGGCGTATTTATACGCCTCTTCCAAAACCGCTATGTTGGCCTCTGCGATCTTCTCGCCTCTCTCTCCAAACTCACTCTTAATCTGCTCCGCTATATATTTCGTGTCGAGACCTATAAGCGCCGCGAGGCCGCCGAGAGCCGCCACGTTCCTCATAATTCTATTTCCATGTCTCGTGGCTATTTCCGTAAGCGGTATCTCCTTCTCAGAAATCACGTGCCTAGCCCCCGACCTGTACGCAGAGAGAGCCGCGTCGTTAAGCGCAATCAACACGTCGAAGTTTTTCCACCTGCCGTGGCTGTATATACGTCTATCGGATGCTCTGATCTGGTAAAACATTGTGGGGTTGCCCTTTATGATGGAGCCGTACTGCCTGTAGGCAAAGACGTGGTAGCCGAGTCTCGCAAACACGGCGGCCAGCGTCCTGCCTGTTGTCTCTATGCCCTCTCCCTGCGCCCCGGAGATCCTAATAGTTAAGTCCATGAAGACGCTTCGATTTCTAGTTAAAAACCTAAATTATAGATAATGCAGGAGGGGGGTGAACTGTTTATAAACTTTTCCCAACGACGCAGTTCCCGCAGTGAACTTTGGTTCCTCACGTGAAAAACGTCGTGAACCTTCCTCATCCCTTAAAAACGGCGAGGAACGTAGTCCCATGGAAATCGTGGTAATAGGCAGGGGGCCCCGCCCAGGCCTGTACTACGTCGCCACGGCCCCCCCACGTTGCGGCCAGATCACGGTAAAACTCATGGAGCTACCCACAAACGCGGAGCCGCCCTTCAAGGCCGACCTCCTCAAGACCAGGCGGGGCACTGCCCTCCTCAACACAACCCCCCTCGACCTAGACGAGTGGCTTCTGGAACACCTAGACCAGCTCATAGAGGGGGAGGTGAAAGACGGCGTGCTTGAGGGCGTGGTGTGCAACAAGAAGCTACAGGTTAAGGTGCTGGACCCCTCCGTCTCGGGTCCCGTCTTCGCAGTTGTGCCGGTCGCAAGGAGGAAAAAAACACCGCCGCCCCTAGTACTTACGTTACTTGCATATAAGATTCAGATCGCAGGTTAACCACCGATCATCAAGGTGTTCTGATTGTACGACGGCTACGGCGAGACAATAATAACAGCAAAGACTGTGTTTGGTCCTAAAGGATGACTATTTATTTAGGTGTTGTCTCCCCTTTATGCCTGTAGAGAGGACGCTTGTTCTATTGAAGCCGGATGCAGTTGCGCGGGGGCTGGTGGGGGAGATAATTGCCAGGTTTGAGAGGGTTGGTCTTAAAATAGTCGCCATGAAGATGGTGAAGGCTACGCCGGGGCAGATGGAGCGCTTTTACCCCTCGTCTGAGGAGTGGTTTAGGTCAGCCGGCAATAAGCTGTTGAAGGCGTATCAGGAGCTCGGCATAGATCCCAAGAGTAGGCTCGGGACGGACGACCCCGTGGAGGCGGGCCGCCGTATAAAAGACAACTTAATAAGGTACATGACGTCGGGGCCCATAGTAGTCATGGTGCTTAAGGGAAACAGGGCCGTGGAGGTGGTTAGGAAGCTGGTGGGGCCCACTGCCCCTCACGCCGCGCCTCCGGGCACCATCCGCGGTGACTACTCGGTGGATTCCCCCGACTTAGCCGCTGAGGAGGGAAGGGTCGTCTTTAACCTAGTCCACGCCTCAGACAGCCCGGCCGAGGCTGAGCGGGAGATAAAGTTCTGGTTCAGCGAGGAAGAACTGGTTGACTACTAACGATGCGAAAACCAGAAGGGTGCTAAACACTAGAGGCAAAGCTGGGAGGCAACTGACTCCTCCTGTATTAGAAAAGCACGTAGACCACGAGGGGCATCACCAGGCCGAGGGCAGTCGACACGAAGGCGGTGTACGAGGAGGTGATGTTGTCGGCAATGGGGCTCGGCGCCTCGGCGACCATCCGCAGAGCCCGTAGGTAATACGGCGTGGCCATGGCGCTGTTCACCACGATCCACAACACCAGAAACGCCGCGATTGCGGCGGGGTACGACAAGGCGAGAAGAACCAGAAAGAGCTTTGGCCAGAAGCCGAGAAGCGGCGGGAGCCCGAGTAGGGAGAGAATATTAAGCACGTTCAAGGCGCTCCTCCTCGGCGGGAGCAGGTCGGAAAACGCCGTGGTCAAGTAGCCGAAAACTCCCGCCTTGGCGAGACCTGAGGTCAAGGCCTCCAGAACCACCACCAAAGCCGCTAGGTCGGCCGCAGAGACGTATATGCCGAAGAGTTGCGGGGTCGTCGCCGGCTCGCCGAGCCACCACACGAGGGCGACTGCCGCCAGCGCGTAAGACATGTGCGCGATGGAGGACCACGCCATGACTCTGCCGAGGGTCTTCGCCGTAAGGCCTGCCACGTTGGCCACAAGCATCGACGCCAAGGCCACCACCAACGCCGCTAGGCCGACCGCGCCGTCTCCCGGCAGAGATCTAAACAGCGTAAGCAAGACGAAGAGTGCGGTCACCTTGCTAAACGCCGCAAGAGCCGCCGCGCCTCTCGGCGAGCCCAAGGCGTAGGCATCCACAACCCAGGCGTGAAACGGCGCGATCCCCAGCTCAAACATGAAGCCCAGCACTGCCAGGTAGAGTCCTTGGACCCAGCCGTAGGCCGCCAAGGCGTAGCCCAGCACGATGAGCACCTTCCCCACGCCTGAGAAGACAAGATACTTCATGGCTCCCTCCACGTTTTCCCGGGTCCTCTCCATGGCGAGGAGCCCGTACACGGCGGCTGTGGCAAGCGCCAGCGCTATCAGCCCGTACACAGGCGGCGCTCCGGCGTAGTAGACATACGCCGCCAGAACCGCTGCTGAGGCGGAGAACGCCAGGGCAAAGCCAAAGGCCCCCATGCGCCAGTCCAGAGACAGAGACAGCGCTACGACGGCGATCACCACGCCTATTGGCAGGCCGAGATACGCCGAGATGGCGAGCAACATCGCAGACGTCGCCGCGGCCACGTAGCGCCCCTCCAGCCTGCCTGCAACCACCGCGGTGGCAGACAGCGCTAGGATCAGGTAGGCAAATAGGTCGATCATAGCACCACCAGCAGAAGCAGTGTTATCAATATGCCCACCACGCCGTATAGCACGTAGAGGCTGATGTTGCCCGTTATCAGCCTCCTAGCCCAGTTTGACAACGTCTCGAAAACCCCCGGAATCGCGTTGTGGTACAAGCCGTCAAACAGCCCCCTGTCGAACACCACGTAGATAAACCTAGAGAACCAGAGATACAGCAGTGGGAGTACGCCGTCGTAGAGGATGGGCAGATAGAACCTGCGGTAGGCCACCTCCCACAGGGGCCTCAACGCCTCGGATCTCACGCCGGGGAGCCAGATGTACAACACAAGGCCTGTCAGGAAGCCCAGCAACACCGCTATGAGGGCCTCGGTTAGTGGGAACTTCACAAACACGGCGAAGTAGGCGCCTAGCGCCAGCGTGGCCGCCGCAAGCGCCGTGTAGGGTAGCCACATGAGAAGCGGCGCCTCGTGCACCTCCTCAGGCTCCTTCCCGTGCACAAAGGTGAGGCCGATCAGCCGCAGGCCGTAAATCGGCGTGATGAACAGAAGTAGATAAAGCGCCGGCGCAAGCCAATCCACGTGATACACATGTCCGGCCTCCAGCACGTTTTCCAGGGCCAAGTCTTTGGTTATGTACCCCACGAAGGGCGGGATGCCCACGAGGCTTAACATGGAGAGAGCCATGGCGATGGCCGTGGTCTTCATGTGACGCCACAGCCTGCCCACCTCGCCAATGAAGCGCGTGCCGGCCTCGTGGATCACTGCGCCGAAGCCCATGAAGAGAGACGCCTTAGAAACGGCGTGACCCACTATGTGCAGAAAGGCGAAAAACAGCAAGCCCTGCAACAACTCGTGCTCGTGCAGGCCGAGGAGCCCCGCGGCGCCGGCCGCAGCCGCAATTATGCCCAGATTCGCCGCTGTGGAGCCCGCGAGCACAAGTTTAAACTCCATGGCCGTCAAGGCGATTATGGTAGCAACCAGCGCCGTGGCCACCCCCACAACTGCCACAACCCAGAAATACAGCTCCGCCCCGGGCACAAGCAGAAAGATAGGCGTAGTCACGATCAACACATAAACTCCAGCCTTAACCATAGTAGCTGCGTGGATAAGCGCAGAGACGCTCGTGGGGCCCGTCATTGCTGTGAGGAGCCACTCGTGGAATGGGAACTGCGCACTTTTGGTGAAGGGTCCGAGGGCGAAGAAGAGCAGTGGGACTACCCCCAGCGTCTTCAGGGCCCCGGCGTGTGTGAGAGCTGTAAGCGAGACTGTGCCTGTGACTGCGTAGAATAAGGCAATCGCCACGAGGAAGAAGGAGTCGCCGAAGCGCACTGTCAATATGGCGCGGAGGCCGGCTTTGCTCGGCGTCCACCAATAAGGCACGCCGAACACCTTCTCCTCCTTGCCGACCCACTTGTCGTACTCGTCTCTGTACCAGTGGCCTATGAGAGCCCAGGAGGCCAGCCCAACGCCCTCCCAGCCCGCGAGGAGGAACCAGAGGTTGTCCGCATACACAATTATCAACATGGAGGTGGCGAAGAAGCCGAAGAAGAACCAGTACCACCCGGGCCTGTAGTCTCCCTCCATGTACTTCACCGAGTAGAGCGAAATCGCCGCTATCAGCCACGCCACCAACACTCCCATGGGGAGGCTGAAGTGGTCCAGCCGCACGGCGATTTCGGCGCCTATCGAGCCTATCCAGGAGACGCTGTAGACGCCCGCCTGAATAGACGTATATACATACGTCGCCAGCAACGCTGAGACGAAGGTGCCTAGGGTGACCGCCCACGCCTTGAACTTCTCGGCTGTGCTAAACAGAGAGATGAGGGAGGCGACGAGCGGCGCGAAAATGGTGAGAAGTACTACTTCCATAGCCCCGCCACAACTATAGTCTTATATATATTGTCCGCCAGCGCGCTGGAAAACGGCGGCAGAAAGAGTAGCACGGAGAGGAAGGCCACGACCACGATAGACATGAGCGCTATGTCCACGGGTCCCCGGTCCTCCCGCTTATGCGGCCCGAAGAACACAACGCGGATTGTGTTGAAGGCGTAGATGCCGGTGATCAACAGCACAACGGCGTATGGGATGTAGTACATGTAGCCCTGTATGAAATACTTCGCATAAGCCACAGTGAGGACGATTTCAGATACCATGCCCACGGTCAAGATGCCGGCGAGGTTGAGGAAGCCCACTATGGCGGCGCCGGCCAGCTCGGGCCTCCAGCCGTAGAGCCCGCCCATCTTCTCGACGTCGCGCGTGTGGAGATACATGATGAAGTAGCCCGCCGTCATGAAGAGGACGGCTTTGCCGAGGCCGTGGCTGAGGTAGAAAAGGGCGGCCGCTGTGTAGCCGTGTGGGTTGAACAGCGCGACGCCGAGTAGGAGGTAGCCCATTTGGCTTACTGTGGAGTAGGCGAAGAGTCTTTTGATGTCTTTCTGTAGAAAGGCCATGAGGCCGCCGTATATCGCAGTGGCAATTGCGTAGTAGACTAGCCACTTGACCCACTCGGCGTTTGGCACGACGTACATAGCTACAGAGGCGATTAGGTAGCCGCCGATTCCCACGAGCACGGGCGACAGAAGAGCCGACAGGGGGGTGGGCGCCTCGGCGTGTACGTAGGGGAGCCACATATGTACGCCTAAGGCCG
>GG746498.1_pt7 | contig 12970 bp, 19 predicted proteins | sample 429518 | NCBI scaffold set GG745617.1 | reverse complement strand
TCGTGGGGTGTGGCGAATTTTTAAGGCCGGTTGTGGTGATGGGGTCGATGTCAGCGTTCAAATCCGCAGTCACCGATCCTCATCTGCCTGTCATCACCGTGGCTGTTTACTTGTCTGCATTTAAAGTTAACTTAAATGTGGTGTGTGTCTACGTCCTTTGAGGTGAGGGTTTCGCCTAGTAGGGCGCTGAGGGTTGAAGCGGATAAGCTTCAGTTGGGGCAGAGCAAGGTGGTCGGCAGGGTGGAGGTGAGGGGGGATGGCGTGTATGTTGATGGGAGGCTTGTGACGTTTAGGCGCGCGTTGAAATGCCCTGTGAGGGTGGGCGGGCTTTATCTGTGTAGCGACCCTCCGGAGGTGCCTAGGTTCTTCTACCGCGACGTGTTTATGCCAGATTACGGCGATTTGCTGAGGGTCTCTGAGCTGTATGCCACGGATAGGCTGAACGGCGGTGACTGCCTTGCTGAGTATTTATTCTCGGTGATAAGGGGCTCCCCCTTTCTGTGGGATATATACCGCAGGAGGGAGCCCGGTGTGCCGCGTAGGTGCAGGGAGTTGCTGGAGGTGTTGAGGGCGAGGGGGCTGAGGGAGCGCCGTCTCTACACGCCGCCGAGACTAGACGTGAGGACCTCCGCCCTGCTCGGCCTGTTGAGGTTTGGGGAGGCGCTGGAGCTTGTGGAGAGGAGCTGGTTCGGCTTCGCGGTGGCGATGAGGTACGGGATATACAGCGCCTTGAGGTGGAGGTTGCCGCCTGGACCCGACAGTTGGCTTCTCTTGTTTGGGGTATACGCGGCGCTTGATCCGGTGGCGGTGCCCGGCGGCGTCGCCGTGGATCTGGGCCTGCTGAGGGCCTCGCCTTACGTGGTGGCGCGGGTAATGGGGAGGTGGCTTGTGGCGTTTAACTCGGCAGGTCTGTACGTAGCTGCCGGCAACTTCAACATGATGGTGGATGGGGGGCGGAAGAGGGCTAGATACGCCTCTTGCGACATGGATAGATGTACGGTGGGCACTCTTCTCTTTAATCAATGCGTAGATATGGACTGCGGCGTGGTGAGAACTGCCGATTTTGAATTTAAGGGGGCGGTTAAATGCCGAGATTTCGGCACGGCCTTTTTCGCAGTGGAGCCTTGTAGTTAGTGTGTCAATGTATATAAATGACTCGTAGAGGGGGTTTGTGCCGAAGGTACCTGTAAAGGTCGTGACGTTCGACGAAATAGTCGAGTGGAGCAGGAGGCTCGCCGACAAGATCAAGGAGAGCGGCTGGCAGCCAGACGTGATCGTCGCCATCGCCCGCGGTGGGTACGTCCCCGCGCGTCTTCTCTGCGACTGGCTCGGCGTCGGCGACCTCGTGAGCATACAAGTCGTCCACTGGCCCTCGGCGGCGCAGGTGGCGGAGAAGGCCTACGTGAAGTATCCAGTTAACGCTGATCTGAGCGGCAAGAGGGTGCTGATCGTCGACGACATAGTGGATACGGGGGACAGCGTTGAGCTGGCCAAGAGGAGCATCGAGGAGTGTTGCAGACCTAGGGAGGTGAAGACCGCCGCGTTGCAGGTGATTACAAGCGTGGCTAAGGTCGTGCCGGATTACTACGCCATCGAGGTGAAGGAGTGGGTTTGGTTCGCCTACCAGTGGAACGCCGTGGAGGACGCCGCCGGCTTCATAATGAAGATCGTGAGGGAGACGGGGAAAACGGAGTGGTGTCTAGACGAGTTGCTTCTGGCGCACCTCGACTGGTACGGCAACGAGTATGTGGAGAAGAGGTTCGGGTACATACTCTACGCCCTCGACATGCTCAACAAGAGGGGTCTGGTTAAGGTGAGGAAGTGCAGATCTGACTAGAGCTTCCTCACGTCGCGGTACGCAAGCACGAGGACCACATCTCCTTTTTTCACCCCGCCCGGGGGGATTAAGGCCACTCCGCCGGCCTCGGGTTCTGTGAAGCTGTGGTGCCTCGCCTTGAGGGGCGTGGCGTAGAGGCCGCCCTCTGCCGCCTCTAGCTTCACCCTAACGATCTGCGCCATCTCGCCCGGCACGTCTTGTGTGACTGTGGCGTAGTGCCAGTCGTGGCTTGGGGCTCTCGCCGCGTTGGCCATGTGGCGGAGCACAGGCTCCACTATTCTGATAACGCCGTGGAGCGCGCTTATGGGGTATCCAGAGAGGCCGAAGATGGGCTTCCCGTCGACAACGGCCACGCTTGTCGGCCTTCCGGGCTTCATGCGGAAGCCCCGTAATCCCTCGTACCCCAGCTTGTAGAAGTGGTCTATCTCGCTGGGGCCGGCGCCGCCGGTGATTATCACTGCGTCGTACTGAGCCAGATGCCTGTCGACGACGGCTCTGACCTCCTCATGGACGTCGCTGGTCACGACCTTCTCGCGGATTTCGACATACGGCATAAAGGTCTGTATGTACCAAGCCACGAGAGACGCCGTGGATTCGATCACCCTCCCCCGCATCACGAGCTCCGCGGCGACCTCGGGGTCCACCGGCGGCACCACCAGCTCGTCGCCGGTGGCCACTATGCCCACCTTCACCTTCCTGTAGGCGTAGAGCGTCGTGATGCCGACGTCTAACAAGCCGACCACGTCAAACGGCGTTGCCACGAAGCCTTGTCTCAACATGACTGTGCCTTTACGCACGTACGAGCCGGGCGGGTCCACGTTTGCGTATTTCTCAAACCTCCGATCTACCACGACGTGTTCCCCCTCCCTCTTGGCCGCCTCCTCGGGCACGACGGCGTCGGTCCCCTCGGGGAGGAAGGCCCCCACGGTGACGTAGACCGCCTCGCCGGGCCTCAGCGACAGATCCCTCTTGTACTGCCCCACGAGGACCGTGCCGACTACCCTGAACCTGCCCGGAGTTGCGTCGGAGCTGACGGCGTAGCCGTCGTACGCGGCGCGGGGAAAGGGAGGATAGTCGTGAGGCGCCACTACGTCTCTAGCGACGACCCGTCCAGCCGCGTCCCAAACAGCCACTTTCTCCACCTCCTCCACCCTCCTCACCATTGGAAGAACTTCAACAACCCTAGAGATGGGGTTTAGGCTGAAAGATACCGCATAGCCCCCAAGCCGCATCAAGTTTAAAAACATTCAGCAAATACAGAGCGGTGATGCCGTCAGGGTTACGGTGAGTGGTGACCGGAGGCGCTAAGGCTGACTTCATATTTATAAAACGTCCAGCACGGGGTGCCATGGGTAGGCGGAAGAGGAAGAGGAAGGTAATCCTAAGGCCGAGGAGGACGTTGCCGAAGATCTTTACATGTCCACACTGCGGCGCCCAGCTGGTCACCGTTAAGAAGACGGAAAACGGCTACTTGGTCATATGCGGCAACTGCGGCATCAGGCACGAGTTTGAGGAGAGACCGGGCTGGATGCCGGTGGATTACTACAACGCTTTCGTCGACCTCTACCTAGAGGGGAAAATAGCCCCGCCGCAACAAGCCGAGACGGAGGGCGGGAAGGAGGGAGAGGATAGAGGAGGCGATGAAGCTGTATGAGTATCTGGTAGAGGGCGTTAAGCACTTCACCTTGATAGACCCCGACAAGTCGGTGGACTACCTCAGAATCGCGAAGCTCGCCCTAGACGCAGGTACCGACGGGATTCTGGTGGGTGGCTCGCTTGGCATCAGGGAGAGCCAGATGGCGCAGGTGGTCCGCGACATAAAGACGATCGCGCACGTGCCCGTGGTTCTGTTCCCCGGCTCGCTCACTCAGCTCACCGAGGAGGCAGACGGCGTCTTGTTCCTCAGCGTGTTGAACTCGCTGGACCCCTACTTCATCGTAGGGGCGCAGGTCCAGGGGGCCGTCCTCTTGGCTAAGCACTTCCCCCGCCTTGAGGCGATCTCGACCGCGTATATACTGGTGGGAGACGGCGGCGCCGCCGGCTTCATCTCAATGAGCAGGCCCATACCGTATACGAGACCAGACATAGCTGCGGCGTATGCCCTCGCGGCTAGCTACATAGGCTTCAAGGCGGTGTATCTGGAGGCGGGGAGCGGCGCGCCTCAGCCAGCGCCGCCCGAGATGGTTAGGGCCGTGAGGAAGGCGTTTCCGAGAATCCTAATAGTCGGCGGCGGCATCAGAAGCGGCGAGGCGGCCTCCGCGGTGGCGAGAGAAAAACCCAACGTAATAGTGACGGGGACCCTGGCGGAGGAGCGCCCGGAAAAACTCGGCGAGATAGTGAAGGCGATAAAATCAGGCCTTTAGCTTAACCCTCCGCCAGTGCCTCCTAGCTGGGGACCTGGTCACCCTCCTCTTGGTCTTGGCTATTACCCAAACCGGCGGGTTCCTGTTGGAGTTCAGCGCGGCGGCGAGCCTCAGCTTCTTGCCAAGAGGCTTGTTGCGGGCCATGGCCTACGCCTAAAACACGGCTTTAAAAACCTTCTCTCTAGAGACGGAACCTGTACTCTTTACGCATTTGGCTGTAGATGGCCTCCAGTATCTCCTTTAGGGTGTCTTCGTCTATGGGTATCTTAACCCGGCCCGAGGAGGCGAGGGCGATGAGTTGTTGCTCAAGCGCCTCCGCCAGCTCCGGCCGCACTATTCTGATGTTGTCGAGCCTCGCGAGGGCTCCGGGCGTCAGTATCTTCTTCAAAGCCGCCCGCCTCTGGGCGGCGGCTATCTGAGCCTGCCGCTCCAGCTCAGCCCTCTTCTGCAACTCCTCCAGCTTCCTCCGGCGGAGCTCCTCCAGCTCCTCGTCGCGCGGTTGCTCGAACCGCTCCTCTGCCATTACTCCTTAGGCGGGGCCAGGTACTTAGCCAGCTCCGGCCGCGTCTTCACAAGTTCCTTAGCTATTTTGGCGGCGGTTCTGTCTACAAGGGACCTGCCCTCCGGGGTCAAAACCCGCCCATGTTTTGTCTTGGCTACAAAACCAGCCTGCTCCAGCTGTTGCAGTATCTTCCTAATCACGGCGCCTCCTGCCTTTCTTGTCCTCTCTGGCCGCGTCTTGTCGCCTATCTTGGCCCGGTAGCCGTAAGCCGTCCTCAAGCTCCCCAGCCCCACGGGGCCGTTGAGATACAGCTTCCTCATCAAAGAGGCGGCCCTCACGTACCACCAGTCAAGCGTCATGGGGGGTCTCTCCTTGTTTGCGCCGGTCTTCGCAAAAGGCGCCCACACGGGTGGCTTCACCTGCGGCACGTTCTCCCGTATGTACTTGGCAAGCTCTGCGATCAACACGTCTGCAGGTACGTCCTTAACCGAAGTCACGCCAGTGCTATACCCCCCATTTATAAGATTTTCCGCCCCCAGATAAGGAGAAGAGTTTATATACCAGCCGCCAGCCGTAGGCGTTATGAAGTTCTGCCCAAACGACAGGAGTCTGCTGGTGCCCGTGAAGAAGGGCAACAAGACGGTACTGCGCTGTCCCAAATGCGGCTACGAGGAGGAGGTGTCGCAAAACGTGAAGAACATCTACCAGAGCAAATCCGCCGTTGAGAACAAGAACCCCATCATCGTGGTTGCGGAAAACACGGTGAACCTGCCGAAGGTCAAGACGAGGGGATGCCCCAAGTGCGGACACGACGAGGCGTATGTATGGGTTCAGCAGACTCGGGCTGCCGACGAGCCCCCCACCCGCTTCTACCGTTGCACCAACTGCGGCCACACCTGGCGCGAGTACGACTGACCGCCTCCCACCCCCTAAAGCTTTAAAAACCGGGGAGTTGTAAATGTCATGGCCAAATACATACTTACTTACCTCGACGCTAAGGAATTCGCCTACATAGTAGACTCCATCTCGGTGCTTGTGGAGGAGGCGAGCTTCGTCGTCAGAAGCGACGGCCTCTTCCTCAGGGCGCTTGACTCGTCTAGAACCGCCATGGTGGACCTCTCGCTCCCGAAGGAGGCTTTTGAGGAGTTCCCCGAGGTGGAGCAAGAGCTTAAGATAGGCATGAACTTCAAAGACCTGAAGAAGATCCTGAGGCGGATCAAGAAGGGGGACAAGATCTCCATGGAGGTCGAGGAGGGGAGGGTCCGGATCAAGCTCGTGGGCAAATCGGTTAGGTCAGTCACTCTGCCGTCTGTAGAGGTGGTCGGCGAGGAGTTGCCGACGCCCAAGGTGGTGTACACAGCTATGGTGAAGACCGCAAGCGACATCCTCGCCACAGCCGTAAAAGACGCAGACGCCGTCGCAGACGAGGTGAAGTTCGAAGCCAACGAGGAGGCGTTGGTGATAGGCGCCTCCAGCGACAAGGGGGAGGTGGAGGTGCGCCTCGACAGAAACAGCGAGTTGGTGTATGAATTCGACGTGAAGGAGCCCGCCTCCGCCAGATACTCCCTCGAGTACCTCCTCGACATAGTGGGGAGGACCTCCAGGATAAGCGACATCGTCACCATAGAATTCGCCACGGCGAAGCCCCTCCTGCTGACCTTCGACATCCCGGCGGGGGGCAAGATATCGTACTTCCTGGCGCCCAGGGTGGAGTGATCGTTGAGGTGTTTTTCCGCAACTTCTACCGGAACTACGCCAAGTTCGACGTAGACGCGGTGGAGAGGCGGGAGTTCGCCTTCCAGCCCTTCGGCGGCGGCATGGTGAGACACAAGGCGTTTAAAACCTTGGAGGAGCTGAGGAGGTTCGTTACAGAAAAAGCGCCGAGGCATATATACCACTCCGCGGCGTATTACGAGAGGCCGGGCGAGGAGGATATGGAGCGCAAGGGCTGGCTGGGCGCAGACCTCATATTTGACATAGACGGCGACCACCTAGACACCGAGGCCTGTAGAGAGAGCAAGCTGGTGTCGCTTAGGTGCTTGGAGGACGCCAAGGAGGAGGCCAACAAGCTCATCGACGTGTTGGAGAGGGAGCTCGGGCTGAAGCCGAGGCGCGTGGTGTTCTCGGGGAACCGCGGCTTCCACGTCCACGTAAGCGACGAGGAGGCGCTGGCCCTTGGAGCCAAGGAGCGGAGGGAGCTGGTGAACTATTTAAAAGCCGCTGGGTTCGACCCCACCCGCTTCGAGGCGAAGCTCGGGAGGAGGCGCGTAGTTGTGTATGAGGAAGAGGTGGCGGGCAACCTCCTCAGGCTTAGGCAGGGGGTGGAGGATCCCCGCGCCCTCAAGGTGGAGATAGACGAAGTCGTGACCCAGGATGTGCACCGCCTAATCAGGACGCCCGGCTCCCTCAACGGCAAGACGGGCCTCGTGGCGCTTCCGCTCACCACCCAGGACCTCGGAAAGGAGGTGGAGACCATCGTAGACAGGGCGATAGCGTTTAGAAAAGGCAACCTCAAGGTCAAGTTTGAGGAAGACTTCGCGGGCGCGGCTCTTTTCGAGAAGGTGGAAGCGCGGCGGGGCGATGTGAAGGTATTACCGGCGTATCTCGCAATCTATATAACACTTCAGGAGGTGGGGAAGATATATGATTGAGAAGCTGAGGCTCTGGCTCACCGCCGAGATAAACTCCCGCTTCTTGGCGGACCCGCCCTTCAGCTCATACGCCGAAGCCGCCGAGGAGTTCATAAGAGAACTCGAGAAAAGCCCGCTCCCCCAGAGCCTCCTTGACAAGGTGAAGGAGCAGACCGTCTCCACGCTCCTCGCCGTAATAGAGATCAGGACGAGGAAAATCATCTGGGAGCTGAGCCAGGGCAGGTTGCCGGGGAGGATGACGGCGGAGGAAGACAGGCTCGTGCGGCCCCTCGTCAAAATCCAGCAGGCCGGCCCCCAGAGGAGGCGGGTACAGGACTACGTGGCGGTCCAATTCCTGGTCCCGCACCCCGCCATAGTCACCGAGGACTTCCTCCAGATAGGCCCCTTCGCCAAGGGGGACTTGGCGAAGCTACCCGCGAGGGATGCGAAAGACCTCGAGGAGAGGGGAATCGTGAGGAGGTTCTTAAGCGCGTAAAGTTTATTTGCACCCCCTTTCCGGCGAAATTATGAAGTTTCCCAAATCAGTCAATATATACTGCCCCCGTTGCAACGCCTACACGAAACACAGCGTGTCGAACTACCACGCGGGGCAGAGACGCACCTTGGCGGAGGGCCAGAGGAGATACGAGAGGAAGCTGAAGGGCTACGGCTCCTCGCCCAAGCCCAAGCAGAAGCGCTTCGCCAAGATCAACAAGAAGGTGACTCTGGTCTTCACGTGTAGCAAATGCGGCTACAAGATGATTAAGAGCCTGGGGAGGATGAAGAAGGTGGAGCTGGTGTAACATGCCCCCCAGGCTCAGCAAGGTCCTAATCCCCCAGCCCCGCTCCAGGTTCGTAAAGATCAGATGCCCCGACTGCGGCAACGAGCAGGTCACCTTCTCACACGCCGCCATGGTGGTGCGGTGCCTAGTCTGCGGCCGCGTCTTGGCCCAGCCCACGGGCGGAAAGGCAAGGCTGGCGGGGCACGTGGTTAAAGCCCTGGAGTAGCTCCGTTTAGGTTTTAAACTCGTCATTTATCCCCCCTCTATGAAACTTGTTAGGAAGGAGTTTCCAGACGTGGGGGAGCTGGTGATTGGGACGGTGAAGAAGATCGCGGAGCACGGGGCATATGTCTACTTGGACGAGTACGACCTGGAGGCGTTTGCCCCGACGCAGGAGGTCATCCAGTCGTGGTTTCACACCATTAGGGATTACGTGAAGGAGGGGAACAAGACGGTGTTTAAGGTGATCAGCGTGAACCCGAGGATGAGGGTTGTGGAGGTTTCGCTTAAACGCGTGCGGGTAGATGAGAAGGAGAAGAAGCTGTTGCTGTACCGCCACAAGGTGAGGGTGCTGAAGATGCTGGAGATCGCCATGAAAAAGCTAGGTAGGTCTCCTGAGGAGGCGCTGAAGGCGCTTTGGTATCTGGAGGAGCAGTTCGGCGACCCCTTCAAGGTGTTTGAGGAGGTGGTTAAGACGGGGCCGCATGTGGTGGACGAGCTTGAGCTGGATCAGCAGTTGAAGGAGCTGATTGTGGAGCTGGCGAGGCAACAGGTGGAGGTTCCGCCCACTAAGATCTCCGGCATACTTAAGGCAGTAAGCGTGGAGGGCGACGGCGCCGAGAAGATAAAGGCCGCCCTCTTGGAGCTGGCGAAGACAATCCAGGAGAAGTTCCCCGGCGTCTCTGTGCGGATATACGTGGTGGGGCCCCCGAGGTACAGGATCGACTTAACCGGCCAGGCGCCGAAGCAGGTGGAGGCCGCCTTCACGGAGGTGGGGAACCTCCTGCCGGCGCTTCAGAAGAAGTATAAAGTAATCGCGGCTGTTCAGCGGCTGGAATGAGGTCCCTCCTGCGGCGGTGCACCAACTGCGGAGCCTACACCCTGTCTAAGGAGAGGTGCCCCCGTTGCGGCGGCCCCGTCAAGGTGCCGCACCCGCCTAAGTTCAGCCCCGAGGATAAGTACCAGAGGTACCGCATCCTGCAGAAGCTCCTCACCGGGGCCCTGCCCGCAAGAGAGGAGACCAAGGAAAAGATTCTGAAGGACTACGGGCCCCAGCAGTAGCTACTGGGAGATTTCGTATACGACCACCCAGCCGTATGGCCTAGACACATATACAAGCCTCAAGGGGCCCGTAGGCGTGGTTATAGACGGCACCTTCTCGGTCGCCCCCGTCAAGGGATCAGCCACCACGTCTACGGCTCGTGTGGTCCAGCCCTGGATTGCATAGACTCCTATGCCTTGAAGCCTCCCTGTTATGTCCACTGGCAAGTAGACGTTTCCGCCTATTAGCCCGAGTTTTCTAAAAGACGTGAAGGCGTCGCCCTGCCATATGCCTTCAAACATCCAGGGCAGGTAGCTACTTAAGTTGCCGTAGATGGGGAGTAGTCTCTCCTTCGAAAACAGCATGGCGTATAGAGTTCTGTTTAGGTTAAGCGGCACGGGGTAGTAACTGTTGCCTATGGTGAAGTAGGCGTAGTTCTGATTTGGCGGCGGGCCTGGATACGACATAACTCTGGTGTAGATGTAGTCCTCCGCGTTCATGTCGCCGGCGCCAAGCACCTTCCTAGCGTTGGGCACGTTCTCAAGCGCTATGCGGGTCATCCAGTAGGACTTGAGGAAGTCGCCGCCGGCTGGGTTTTCGTGTACGAGGAGTGGTATCTGTCGGCCGCCGATGTTAATGGAATATACGGCGTAGGGCATTATGGCCAGGATGTATTTCGTGCCGAGTTCCTTCGTGAATACGGCGGCGCCTACCTGGGGCGGAGCCATGAGGCCTAGGCCTATTTTGCCTATCTGCGTGGCGTTGATGGTGGAGTTGTCGGCGAGGCTGGTCTTGTTGCCTATCACCGAGATCCAGTAGCCGTAGTCCCACCAAGACGCCACCGGCTCATACGCTGGGAGCCGCGTCTTCAGCCACATTAAAGCGTCGAGAAAATCCTCGCTTGGATACCCCACGGCTGACGTGACTATCTGCGTCGGTTGCTTAGCCACGGCGAAGCTTGAGGTGCTCAGCATCACCAATGCTACCACTGACGCCAGCAACACAAGCATCCCTAGCCTCCTGTTTTCGAGGAGCTTGGCTATCCCCACCGCAGCGGCTATCGCGGCGGCCGGCGCAAGGAGGACTAGGAGGCGGACCATGGTGGCGGCGGCGTAGCCAGCCGTCGTTAGGTAAGTGAGGACTAGGAGGCCGCCGGGCGTGAAGAGAGACGGAACGGCGGCGATTATGAAGGGGATCACTGGGCCGTATCTAGAGGCTATCTGTATAAATGAGGTGGTGCTGTGCTCCGCCACGCTGGCGACAATGGCGGATCTGCCGACGGGCAGGAGGGTGGCTAGGAACTTCCCGCCTATGAGCCCCATGGCCAGCGCCGCGGCGAAGACCGCCACGCCCACCGCGGCGACGCCGAGTATCGCCCATACGTACCTCCTCAGAAGCTCTACGGTTTTCGTAACGCCCAGCTTAGCCTCAAGCACCCACACAAACGCAGTGGCGAGGAGGCCGAAGGTCGGGAGAATATTAAAGGCGCTTGTCAGTGCATGAGGCCCGTATCTAGGTATAAACGCGACGAAGAGCGCGTAGACTAAGTAGAAGAGGAGATAAGCCAAAAACAAGTTTTTAGAATTAAAGAAAGGCTCAGGCGGCTTAGGCGTCTGCGTCTTCTTCCCCCGCGTCTTGACCTCCTCCCGGGCCCCAAAGGCGAGCCTTAAGTAGGCGTAGGCGGGCAAGACAAGTGCGTAGAGCCCCACCAGGTTCCACACGTAGAAGTGGGCCCCCCACGTCCAGGCCACGTAGCCCAACGCGGCGCCTGCAAGCGCCCCGGCCCAAGGCCTCTTGAGGCCCTCCAACAGCAGGGCGAGGCCGAGGGGTATGAGGAAGAGGCTAATGGGCTCGTCGTCGAACCACGCGGCGAAGCCGCGCTCCAGAAAGGCGGGCATGACGGCGGCGAACAAAGCCGACAAAAGCCCAACCCTCAGCCCACCGTTCGGCACACCCAGCCCCTCCCCCACTCTGTAGCCGAGGTAGAACATGGAAAATACGGCTAGGGCGTTCATTATAGCTGGGGCCGCGATTACGGCGTGCCAGAGGTCTACGCCGAACGGTCTCAGGAGGAAGTACACAAAGAGGCCGTAGAAGGAGGTGCCCGGCAGTAGCACCTTGCCCCAGTCAACGCCGTAGGGGTACCAGAACTGGGTGAAGTGCGCCCCGCTCCACCACCAGCCGGCCCCGTGTTCAAGCGTGTACTTGGCGAGGTAGTAACGCACGTATGGGTCAAACTCGTCGAGCCACCAGCCCCAGAGGAGGACTCTGTACATCCTCGCGTAGAGAGCGATGGCGAAGGCGGCGAGGAGAGGAGGGACGAATAACAATAACCTTTCTTTTTTATCCATAACGGGGGGAACGGCCCCCAATATATTTTTTACCTGCCCCTCCTCAATCCTACGGCGACTCTTATAGGTCTTCTCTCAAGGGGAGATAGGCAGCGGGGGCACACCCCGCCCCACATCTTTATCACGGCCTCCACTGTTTTCGGGTCTTCCCCGCTATAGAGCACGAAGCCACAGGAGTCGCACTTCACAACAAACACCGGCTGAAAGGACTCCCCATTTATTAAAGTTTCCTGTGTATTACTAGCATATAGCGGCCACTACGCCGTCGTAGTAGGTGAAGGAGAGGGCGTCGACCTCGTCCTCCTCCAGGTGGGGGTACCTCAGCCGTAGCCACCTCCGCGACCAGCTGGCAGTTAACTCATCCACTAGATGGACGGCGCGGCAGCCCAGCAACGAGGCGGCCTTCTTCACGTCGACATACGGGGAGGATCCTATATGCACCTCGAGGGCGTCCGACTTCCTCAGCACCTCCTCGACGGTGCCCCAGTCCAACACGGCGTGTAGCAACGGCCTCCCGTTCCAGACGTAGGCGAGGCCGTTTTTGGAGGCGCCTAGGTCAACGCCGAGCTTCCCGCCGCCGAGCACGCGCGGTAACGAGGTGAAGAGCTCCCTGGCGACGCATCTATAGTCGCCGCAGTGCAGAACTATGTCGCCTCTCTCTCTGTAACCCGCGTCCACCACCGTCACGTCGCCCCGCTCAAAAAGCGCTACGTCGAACGCTATTCTCCTCACCGCCTCATACACACTCCTCCTGCCGAGGTAGCCCAGCCTCAACATGTCGAAATAAAACAAATAAATAAATACCTAAAGCGCCGTATGCCGCTGTTTGGAGTCATCGCGGCGAAGCTCGCCAAGAGGCCGGTGGCGCTGTGTGACGCAGGCGACGTGGACGGCATCGCGTCGGCTGCCCTCTTCAAGAGGCGGCATCCCAACGGCTACGTGGAGCTCGCGGGGCCCACAGACGTGAGGAGGTGGTGGGTTAAGCTGGTGAGGTGGGACTTCGTGGCGGACCTCCCCTGCCCCGGCAGGGCCAAGATCAGGGCAGACCACCACAAGACCAACAAGCCCTGCGCGGAGGCGGAGTTCTACGACCCAGAGGCCCCAGCCTCCGCGGTCCTAGCCGCCAGGGCCCTCGGCTTGGAGGAAGACGAGGTGGCGAGGCAACTTGTGGAGGCCGCGGTGCAGACAGACACGGCCAACGTCACAGACCCCAAGATAAAGCTCCTGGACCTCGCCGTCAGTAC
>GG745997.1_pt3 | contig 13152 bp, 11 predicted proteins | sample 429518 | NCBI scaffold set GG745617.1 | reverse complement strand
TACGGGCTGTCAGGACTACGTGTGGGGTTATGTCGTTAAGCAGGGAGTCGCCCACTATGGCCTCCCTGTCGCCGTTTATCAGCAGCGCTATGTGGCCTGGCGTGTGGCCTGGGACCTCAATAACCCTGGCCGCCTCGTCGCCGACCCTGATCTCGTCACCTTCGGCCAGCGGCCTGGCCAGCTCGGCGAGCTCGTCATAGACCCTGGCAAGCCTCGGGGCAGGGTGGACGCCCCTCATGGCCTCAAGCTCCTGGGGCGGGACGCCGTACTGGCGGTAGAGCTCAAGGACCCCGTTGAAGTAGGACTCGAAGCCGTCCCTGGCGGCCCTGAGGTCCTTCTCGCCTATGTAGACGGGGGCCGGGCACAGGCTGGCCAAGAAGGGAACAGCTGTCGCGTGGTCAACGTGGAAGTGCGTCACCACGTAGGCCTCAGCGTCGCATGGCCTGAGCCCGAGGGCCCTGAGGCCCCTGCCCAGCGACTCAAGCCCCTCAGCCCAGTACATGCCTGGGTCAACCAGGACGAAGCTGCCCGAGGGCTCGCTGACGAGAGCGTAGGCGTTGACGTGCCCGAGGACCGCTATCGGTATATCGACCTTAACCCTCAGCGCCTTCAAGCTCCCAGGGCCTGCCGCGTGCCTCGCTCTTTCAATTATAAAAAGGGTGTACGTTAGCTGGCCTTAGTTAGGCAGTTGCCGAAAGGGTGCTTGGACACCACCTTATAAGGCTCCGACTCCTATCGTGTTACAGGAGGTGAAAGAGAGTGAGCGTCCAGAGAGGCACTCAGGTTGAGGTTAAGGGGGTGAAGAGGATGAAGTTCGAGGTGACGGAGAGGGATGAGGAGAAGCTCGAGTGGTACATAGTCAGCTCCTTCGCCGAGGGCGCATAATCCTCACCTTAAAAACTCGGCCACACGGGAAGCCCTGGAAGCGGGCTTGAGGTTCTCGCTGCTGGGCCTTGACGCGCTGTCACCGTGGCTGCTTGAGCGGGCCGTGTCAAGGCTTGGGCTGAAGAACCTGGGCTACGCCCTCTCGCTTTCAAGGCCCATACCCCTGCGCTCAATGCCCCCCATAACCCCTGTGCAGTGGACCAGCATGGCCTCTGGGGTCAACCCGGCCAAGCACGGCGTCTGGGGCTTCACCAAGTACTACAGGGGCCCCAACGGGGAGCACCTCTCTAAGCCCTACACGTCGCTTGACGTGATGTTCCCAAGGGCCTTTGAGGACGCGGCTCTCATGGGCCTTGACGTGGCTGTCGTCAATTACCCCCTCACTTGGCCCCTTAGGGGGCTGTGCTGCCTCAGGAAGATGACGGTCGTGGGCGACACCTTCCTCGCCCCAAGGGTTGAGTTCAGCCCAGAGGACCTCGGGGGCAGGCTCGGGAAGTACTTTCCCACCTATGACGAGGTTCCAAACCCCTACAGGAGGACTGAGATGATTATAGAGGGAACTCTGGGAGCTTCTGAGCGAGGTGGACGCCGACGCCTACTTCGTGGTCCTCCCTTACCCTGACCAGGCCTTCCACAGGGACCACCGCGAGGTGCTCTCAGTGGGCCCCAGGTCAGAGGCCGTGTGGAGGGCCATAGACGAGCTGGCCGGCGAGCTGATTAAGAGGTCGAGGAGCTTCATGCTGGCCTCAGACCACGGGGCAGGCCTGCACAGGACCTGCGTCAACGTGCTGGCCCCCCTCATGAGGGAGTTCAGGGTAGGGCTGCCAAGCAGCCTGAGGGGGAGGCTCCTGCTCAGCCTGGTGAGCGTCCTGGACGAGGTATCTGTGGCCCTGCCCCCAGCCATCTCGCCGAGGGAGCTCTCAAGGAGGCTCCCTCGGCTCAGGGAGGCGGTGGGCGGCGAGCTTGTGGCGGTCGCCAGGGCCGCCACGCATGAGGGCGCTGGGCGGCGGAGCGAGCTCTCGGAGCAGCCCTTCACCTATGACGCTGGCGGGCTCTCAATAGATAGAATACTGTACTTCAGGGGGGAGGCGGAGAGGGAGAGGGGGCTCAGGGCCCTGGAGGCATCCAGGGCCTCCCGCTACCCTAGGGTAACCAGGCTTGAGGAGAGGTTCAGGGGCGCTTACCTCCCCCCGTACCCTGCCCTCTTCGTCGAGTCCGTTGACGAGGAGAGGTACTGGCCCGTCTCCAGTAGGTCGCTGGCCCAGCTGAGACATGACATGATGCCGGACCACGAGGTCAACGGCGTCCTCCTGGTCGTAGGCGAGGAGGTCAAGGCCTCAGCGGCAGAGACCTACGACGTGGCCCCCACAGCCCTGACCCTCATGGGCCTCCCTGTCCCCAGGGGGTCGGACGGCAGGAGCCTAGTGGGGCCCAGGGGGGAGTTCCCTTACGACGCGGCCGTGAGGCTGAGGGCCAGGATGGGCAGGTAAGGCCGGAGGCCCTCAGACCTCTGCTAGTTATGTTCAGGTTTATAATATTAAAGGTCTTGAATTAAAGCCGTTTATACCCGGGGCCTTCTTTAATTATAGTGAGGTGTCTGTGTTGAGACCTAGGAGGTCTATATCAACTGCCGCCCTTGCAGCCATAATAATTGTCATAATAGTAATTGCGGTCGCAGGCGGCCTAGCATACTATTACGTCAGTAAGCACCACGTAACGCCCACAACTACTACCACGACAACTCCGACCACGACAACCACCACGACAACAACGACCACCACTTCGACGATAACGACCACAACAACAACCACCAAAACCACAACAGTGACCACAACAACGACCACGACCCCATCTGTGGTCACGATAACAGTCGCTAATAGCTACAGCACGAGCGAGAACGCGGCCTTCAACGCCAGCCTGGCCGCCTTCGAGCAGGAGTACCCATGGATACACGTTAAGGTTCAGTACGGAGCCTCAGTAGGCGCAAGCGACTACCTCAAGGCGGCCCAGGCAGGCAACGCTCCAATAGTTATAAGGGTCACCAGCGACGCCGGCGGCGCCCTCTTCGCCGCAGGCATACTCGTCAACCTGTCCCAGTACCTGCCTCCGAGCTACTTCAGCCAGTTCAACCCTACGGCCGTTGAGGACTGGACCCTCAACGGGGCCGTCTACGGCCTGCCCGACAACATAAACTACATAGTCATGTTCTATAACAAGAAGTTCATAACTGCCCCGCCCAACACCACTGACCAGCTTATTCAGATAGCCAAGCATGTCAACAAGACCGGCGTCTGGGGCATAGCCTATGGCGTCTGCGGCACGTGGGGCTACAGTTCGCCGCCTGGTTCGCCGGCTTCGGAGGGCAGATATTCACGACGGTCAACGGTAAGATATACCCAGCCCTGAACTCATCAGCTATGGTCAACGCCCTTGAGTTCTGGTACAACCTGACCTACAACCTCAGGGTCAACTACCTCGCCCCGAGCCCAGGAGCAGGAGGGGTTGAGGGCCAGCTCTTCATGGCCAACAAGGCGGCCATAATATTTGACGGCCCGTGGGACCTCATGACCTACTTCAATGCCCTGGGATGCAACCTCGGCGCCGCCCCGCTGCCAGTGGTCAGCAGCACCGGCCTCTACGCTGCGCCGCTCATAGGGAGCACTGGCTGGGCCATAACTACGCCTCAGGCCAACGGGGTGCCTAAGAGCCAGTGGAACGCAACGCTCCACGCCGCCCTGCTCTTCATAGAGTTCATGAGCAACTACACGCATGAGATGAACCTGTGGAACTACGCGAGGGACATACCTGCGCTTAAGAGCGCCTACAACTATGCCATAAGCCAGCTGTCCCAGCCCGCCCCCAACCAGACGGTGGCTTGCCTCAACCAGGTCATGAAGGGCATACTTGAGCAGAGCCAGCACGGCCAGAAGTTCCCGAACGTACCGCAGATGGACTACTACTGGCCCAGCTTCCACCAGTACGCCGTCTGGTACTTCGCGTACAGGAACCTGAGCGCCGTCCAGGCGGCCCAGGGCATGGAGAGCTACTTCATCAGCCAGCTCCAGGCCAACGGCCTCCTTGATCCGGTCCCCATAGCGGCGCTAGAGAATTTAATGGTGGCCGAGCTCCCTGCCTCACGGTACTGAGGCAGGGAGCTGATGCCGCGACTTAGCCCAAAGGTTGAAGGTTTTCTTTACTTCCTGCCCCTTATAGTCACCGTTCTCTTCCTCTTCCTCTACCCCCTGCTCTACGCCGTCTACATATCATTTACTAACATGGGCCTCCTTCACCTCTTTAACTATCGCTTCGTCGGCCTCCTCCAGTACAAGTTGATGTTGAGGCAGGGCTACCTGACGTCGCTCCTCATAAACGAGGTCGTCTGGACCCTGGGGAGCCTGATACCCATGATGGCCCTGGGCTTCGCCCTGGCTCTGATACTCAACCAGAGGGACCTCTACGGCAGGTCGCTCTTCTACGCGATCCTCATACTCCCCTGGGCGTTCCCCGGCTTCATCTCCCTTCTAGTCTGGAGCGGCATGTGGACCGATCCCTACGGCTTCATGAACAGGTACCTGCTGCCGTTCCTGCACCTGCCCCACGTAAACCTGGTCCACTCAGTCTGGGGCGCCTGGACCGGCCTGATAGTTACAAACCTTTGGCTCAGCTTCCCCTACTACATGACGGTCTTCTACTCAGGCCTCCAGAGCATACCGTCGGAGCTCTACGAGCTGGCCGACGTTGATGGGGCAGGGGCGCTGGCAAAGTTCGCGAGGATAACGCTCCCCTCGCTCAAGAAGACCATAGCCTTCGTCTTCATAACGAGCTTCGTGTTCACGTGGAACAACTTCTACCCGATATACGTCCTCACGGGCGGCGGCCCCGGCATCCCGAGCAAGCCAATAGTATCCACGGAGACTTTCATAGTCTACGCGTACCAGGAGGCCTTCTCCTACAACAACTACGCCTTCGCGGCGGCCCTCTCAATAGTGTCAACGGCTATAACCATGGTTCTGGCCGTAATAGTGCTGAAGTTCACGGGCATCCTGGAGGGGCTGGTCTGAGGTGAGAGCATGCCCAGCAGGAGGGCCAAGCGCATAGCCCTCAAGGCCCTGAGGCTGGCGATCTCGTACATAGTCCTCATAGTCATGGCCGCTTGGTCCGTGCTGCCCCTTTACTACATAATAATGACGTCATTCAGCAACGTCGGCACCCTGGTCTCCCTGACGATCTCAACCCTCATACCTAAGCACATAACCCTTGAGGCCTATGAGAAGCTGCTGACGGGCCGCTTCATACCGAGCATAAGGGTGCCCAACTTCCCGCTGTGGGTCCTGCACAGCATAGAGCTGGCCGCTGCCACGGCCCTCTTCAGCGTCGCCCTGGCCATGCTGGCCGGCTACGCCCTCTCAAGGCTTGACATGCCGGCCAAGAAGAGCCTCGCCACCTTTGTCTACATAATAACGTTCCTGCCCGTGACCGCCACCACGGTTCCCCTCTACCTGCTCTTCGCCAGGCTCCACCTGCTCAACTACGTTGGCCTGGTCCTCGCCTACACCCCCGGCACGGCTGTCTTCGCCGCGTTCCTGGCGAAGCTGTCAATAGACGCCATACCGCCTGACTACGAGGAGGCGGCCATGATAGACGGCCTCTCAAGGTTCGGGGCCTTCGTGAGGATAGTGTTCAGGATGGCGGCCCCGGTCGTGGCCCTCACGGCCCTCCTGGGCTTCCTGGGCGCCTACATGGACTACGCGACGGCCTACGCCTTCATAGGGAGCAACAGCAACGCCTGGACCGCTATGCTCGGCCTCTGGTACCTGGCGGGCCTCTTCAACTACGCCTCGGCCCCCGCCTACAACATATTCGCGGCGGGCGCCGTGCTTATGGGGATACCGCTCATGGCCCTGTTCCTGGTCTCCCAGAGGATGATGACCAGGGCCTACAGCAGCCTGGCGGGCATCAAGTGATATTAACTTGAGCCCTCCAGGGTCAGGTGAGGGTCATGGAGTACGTCAAACTTGTTGACGTCTGGAAGACCTACAGGACGAAGGCCGGCTCAGTGACGCCGCTGAGGGGCGTCAACTTTTCAGTGGACAAGGGCGAGCTGGTGGTCGTGCTGGGCCCCTCGGGCGAGGGGAAGACAACGCTCCTGAGGGTCATAGCCGGGCTGCTGAGGCAGGACAGGGGCCACGTGTACCTGAGGGGGGAGCTGGTTGACGACGTGCCCCCAAAGGACAGGAACGTGGCCATGGTCTTCCAGAGCTACGCCATATACCCCTTCATGACGGTCTACGACAACATAGCGTTCCCCCTGAGGCTCCAGCACAGGCCTAAACAGGAGATAGACGCGAAGGTCAGGCAGGTCGCCAAGCTGCTGAGAATTGACGACATACTTTACAAGAAGCCCGGCCAGCTGAGCGGGGGGCAGAGGCAGAGGGTGGCTATAGCCAAGGCCCTAGTCAAGGGGGCCGACATAATCCTCATGGACGAGCCCATGGCCAACCTTGACGCCCAGGTGAGGGTCTTCGCGAGGGAGGAGCTGAGGCAGCTTCACAGGGACCTCGGGACCACCATAATTTACGTGACCCACGACCAGGTGGAGGCCCTGTCCCTTGCCACCAAGCTGGCGATACTTCACGACGGCGTCATACAGGACTACGGCGACCCCGTGGAGGTCTACAGGAGGCCCAGGAACTCATGGGTTGCCTCGTTCACCGGCAACCCTCCCATGAACCTGTTCGAGGCCAGGGTCCAGGGAGGCTACGTGGTGGCCAAGCAGGGTGACATGAAGGTCGAGGTGCCCGAGGCCTACTCGAAGCTGGTTTCAGAGGGGGTGGAGGTGGTGGCCGGCTTCAGGCCTGAGGAGGCTAGGGTCGGGCAGGGCCATCTCTCGGGCAGGGTGACTATGGTCGAGAGGGTGGGGGCCTACACGGTGATACACGTCGACGTGGGGGGCCTGTCCCTGAGGCTCCTTTACCCCTCCATGGCGCCGATCTCAAGGGGTGACGTAGTGAGCTTCGAGGTGCCCTCCTCGGCGCTCTCCCTGTTTGACCCCAAGACGGGCCTCAACCTCCTCAGGAGGCCCTGACGGGCCTCACGGAAACCGATTTATGTCCGCTGCCCTCCTGAGGGCCGGCGAGAAGCTTGTCCCAGCAGCCGGGCCAGCAGGCGCCTGGACCTCAGCAGGCCTCGGCGGGCCAGCAGGCCCAGGCCAGGCCAGCCCCTGCGGCCGCTAAGCCGGCCGCCCCTGCCCCTCCGCCCCCTGTCGTGCTTCCTCCTCCCCCGGAGGTGGACCTCGGGGCGGCCTCGCTAGCTAAGCTACTTGACGCAATAGTAGGCCTCAAGAGGAGCGGCCTCCTCGGCCTCCTCTCCTACATAGCTGACAGGGCCGACGAGTCCTTTCTCGCGGCCGCCACGGACCCTGCCCTCATGAGGCTCCTTGCTGTGCTGGCCTCACTGCAGAGGGGCGTATCTAAGGTTGACGCTGACGACCTCTCGAGGGCCCAGAACAACTTGGAGGACCTGACGTCATGTGCCTTCAGGGCGCTCGGGAGGATGGACGTGAGCGAGGAGAGGAAGCTTGGCCTCCTGGGGGCCGCCGATAAGCTCATGGACCCTGACGTGCAGACCTCGCTCTGGGTCATCCTCGAGGTCGCCAAGCAGCTGGGCAGGTGCGTGAGGGAGAGCTCAGGGAAGCGATGAGAGGGCTTTATGACATATAGTGATATTTAACATATACATTAAGGCCTCGGACACCCCTAAGTACCAAGGGCCGCTTGCTTGAGGAAGACGGCTGCAATTGCAGTGATTCTGACCATCATGGCGTTCTCGCTCATGCCAGCGCTGGGCGTTGGGCCCCCTACTGCTCCTTCTGGGGGGCCTTCTCCTTACGGCTTCAGGGACGCGGGCCCAGCGCCCCCTAACCTGACGGTCACAGGCGTCATCTACGTGCCCCTGAGGAACCTGCCTCTGGTCTTCTATTACGCCCAGGCCGTCAGCGCCCCGGGCTCACCTCTCTACCGCAGGTTCCTGACCCTAAGCCAGGTCAGGGAACTGTTCTACCCGACGCAGGAGTTCAACGAGACGCTGGCGCACCTCAGGTCGTATGGCCTAAGGGTCCTGTTGACGGCTGCCGACTCAATCATAGTCTTCCAGGGGCAGGCGTGGCAGGTCGAGAGGGCCCTTGGGGTCAGGGTTGACATCTTCACTAACGGCTCCGTCTCGTTCTACGAGGACGTGGGGCCTGTCGTCAAGGGCCCCTGGGCCTACCCCTACGTCTCAAACGCCACCATGCTGGTCTTCGACAGGCCCCAGTTCCTCCTCACGGCCCGCGAGGCCGCTGCCGTACTCTCAAGGCTTGAGGGGGTCAACGTCTCCTTCCCCCTCCAGGCTTACCCAATGACGGCCCTGGCCCAGGCCTATAACGCCACTGCCCTCTACTCCCAGGGCTTCAACGGGAGCGGGGTGACGGTAGGCGTCCTCGAGTTCTACGGTGACCCCACCCTGTCCCAGGACCTGGCCTACTTCGACGAGGAGTTCGGCCTCCCGCCGGCCAACGTGACCGTTGTGCCGATAGGGAGCTACAACCCCAACCTGGGAGTCATAACTGGCTGGGCCCTTGAGGAGGACCTCGACGTTGAGGCCGTACACTCAATGGCCCCAGGGGCAAGGATCGTAGTCTACGTGGCCAGCGGCGAGCTACCCCTCTCGGCGGCCATAGCCTTCATCGACGGGCAGGACCAGGTCTCCGTGGTGGGCCAGAGCTTCGGCGTGCCCGAGGCGTTCCTATCAAGCCTGGGCTGGTCCTTCTTCTACTACAACGTCTACCTCTCAGACGTCTACTACGCCCTGGGGACGGCTGAGGGCATAACGTTCGTGGCCTCCAGCGGCGACGGCGGGGGCATGGGCTACAGCGCCGGGCCAATAGGGGACGTGCCCTACCCGGCCTCGTCACCCTGGGTGTTAGCGGTAGGGGGGACCACTACGTATATCAGCGGCGACAGCAGCCTTCAGACCGCCTGGTCCTCCATGGGCTTCGACCAGCTGCTCCAGGCCCTCGGGGGCAGCACTGGCGGTTACAGCGCTGTTGAGCCCATGCCCTGGTGGCAGGAGGGCGTAGCGCCAGCGCCTCCCCAGGGCTTCCCCTACGGCAGGGCCGTGCCCGACGTGGCCGCCCAGGCCAGCCTCTTCCCCGGGAGCCTGATGGTGGGGGAGGGCAACCAGACCCTCGTCGTGGGCGGCACGAGCGAGTCAGCTGAGCTCGTTGTGGGCCTCCTGGCCCTGCTGGCCCAGGCCTCAGGCTCGAGGCTTGGCCTCATAGCGCCCCTGCTCTACGGGCTCTACTCCTCAGGGGACCTCGACGCCTTTGAGCCTGTCGCCTTCGGCTACAACGTCCCCTGGACCGCCGGGAGGGGCTACAACCTCGTGACCGGCCTCGGGGCCCTCAACGTTGGCGAGCTGGCCAAGTACCTTGAGGCCGGGGCGGGACCCGCCAGCGGCCCCCTGGCAGAGGTCCTGGTCAACGGCAACTACACCGCCTTCATGGCCCCAGGCCAGCCAGTTAACGTCAGCGTTAACGTGGGCGGGCCCTACGCCTCCAACTGCTCTCTAGAGGCTTATGTCATAAGCCTTGAGGGGGTGGCGGCCTCGGCGACCATGAGGTACAACTCTACTCTTGGCCTCTGGGAGGCGGAGCTGACGGCGCCTTCCAATGCGTCAGGGGTGGTCTACGTTGAGGTCAGGGGCGAGTGCGGTGGGGTCGCCGTCAGGGGCCTTGACGAGGCTTTCCTCGGCTACTTCGGCTCGGCGGTGGCCCCGGTCCCCCTCTACCCCTACGCCCCCCAGCTCGGCATGCCTGTGGCCGTGTTCCCGGTGTCCCCCATGGGCAACATGTCGTTTTCGGTAGCCTACAACGTGACGGTGCTCGAGTACAGGCCCCTCAACAACACCTACGGCCAAGTCATTTCAGTGCCGGCTATGGGCGGCAACGTCACCGAGCTCCACTTCAACGCCTCCCCCGGCTACGCCGTGCTCTGGCTTAGGGGGCCCGTCTACGGCTTCGTCCCCTTCTTCATAGGGTCCTCGCTCCAGTACTACTTCATGGTGCTCCCCCAGGTCTTCTCCCAGCCCGGCTCAGCCTACCCAGGCGGGTGGGTCCTCATAGAGGGCCTGCCGGTGCCGCCCGTGGAGACGCTCTTCATACCCTCTAGCGAGGTAAGCGGGGCCGTCTTCTGGGCGGCCGCCTACGGCTCCAACGTGACGGCTGAGCTCGTGGCCCCCAACGGCACGGTCCTCAGCGAGGCGAGCCTACCTATGACGTACCAGGGCTACTACGCCGGCCTCCTGAGGGTCCCCCAGGGCCTGTCTCCCGGCTACTACCTGGTGGTCCTCAGGTCCTCCTACAACTCCACTGGGGCAGGCATGGACATAGAGGGCTACGGCGTTGGGATGATATACGTGGCCCCCGGGCTCAGGGCCTCCGTTCAGCTGTTCCCCTCCGCCCTGCCCGAGGGGGGAGGGGTGGAGGTCATGGCGAACATAACTTACCCCAACGGCACGCCCGTTAGGTTTGGCCTCTTCTCGGCCACTCTGCTCCCGGCCGCCCTCACGGGGCTCTACGAGAACGTCAGCTACTCTGTGGAGGTCCCGCTGCAGTTCAGCGACGGCGTCTGGGAGGCCGAGGCGTACCTGCCGGGCCCCTCGTCAATTGGCAACGCCACTTACTACGAGGGCTCCTACGGGGGAGAGTGGGCCGTCGTGGTCACGGGCGAGGGCGCCTGGGGTGACCAGCTGCCCTACTCCTCGGCCTACGCCTGGCTGGGCAGGAACGTCGTTTACCGGGGGGTTAACCTGACCTCAGGCTTCGAGGCCAGCGGGGCCGTGTTCGAGGACGTGACAATAATGTACAACGGGACCATATCGTGGAGCCTCATGGAGGGCCTGGTCAGGGTGGTCTCGAGCAGGCTCACGCTGTCCTACGTTGACTCACCGGGGCGTGATAGTGGCAGTTAACAGCAACCTAACGCTCAGGTACTCAACGGCCTCAGCCCTGATACTGATAGATAGCAGGGCCAGGCTGGAGTACTCTGACGTAGGGGAGGTCATAGTGGGCCCTGGCTCCAACGTGAGCGTGGCTCTCTCAAGGGTGGGCAAGGTCGTTAACGGGACCGCCTGGAGCGCCCTGATGAACGCGATATCCCAGGCCGAGCTCCTGGGCCTCAGCGGCCTGGAGTCCATGAGGCCCCAGCACGTGACCCCGAGGGTGATAACGACCACCCCTATTCAGGGCGTAACTAAGACTCAACAGGTGGCCGCCCTGAGGGAGGTGAGGCCTGGGCAGGGCTGGGCGCTCACGGCGGCCGTGGCCTTATCGCTGGTAGCCCTGGCGGTAATGATAGCAGCCCTCACGCTCACCAGGAGGAAGTCCTAGGCCTCAGCCCGTTGCCTAGCTGCCAGGGCTGAGGCCCCTTTCACCTCAGCGAGTGAAGTCGTTCTTAACATATAAATAACGCCTATCGCCCGCGCAGACGGGTTCCACTGTTGAAGGTCGGACGGCCGCTTGCTGTCGCTGCAATACTCGTATTCACCCTCGTCGTAATCGCGGCCCCCTTAGCTCTCTCCCAGTCAGTGATGGTGAGCTACTACGGCTACGTGATGAGCCTTCAGCTCAACGTCACCTCGGCCCCCCAGCTGCTCGAGCTCCCACTCTGCTCCAGGCCGTACTCCTACGTGGCCTATGAGGCCAACTTCGGGAGCCTCTACGCGGAGTACGTGAACGGCTCGCTCCAGGCATCCGTGCTTGAGCCAGGGCTCGTCAACGTGAGCGTCTACGGGCCGCCGTGCTCGGTGAGCGGCGCCCTAGCCACTTACTGGATATACCTGCCCCTGAGGGCCAACGTCCACATAGCCAACGGCAGCGTGCTCGTTTACTTCAGCGGCGCCAACGTCACCCTGGTCAACGCCTCGGAGCTTGAGGCAGGCCCAGGCAACCTGACCGTTGAAGTGACCGTGGAGCCTATGGCCTCAACAACCTCGACAGCAACCGCAACGACCTCAACAACTACCTCAACGTCTACGAGCACGGGCATGACAAGCAAGTCTACTACTCCCCTAACGACAACAGTTACGAGGCATCCGGTCGGCGAGACTTACGTTTACGCGGCTGTCGCGGCCGTCATAGTAGTTATTATAGCGGCCCTCGCGGCCCTCCTTATGAGAAGGAGGTCATAAGCTTGAGGCCCGCTAAGGTCCTTGCAGCCGTCCTCATGGTCCTCATGGTCATCCCCTTCATTGCGCCCATAGTGGCCCCGCAGGGCCAGGCGCCCTGGCTCAGCGTGGCCTCAGGGGACCTCGCGGTGCTTGCGAGGTACAACGTATATGTCAGCTCCCTCAACGCCACTCTCTCAGAGGCCGTGAGGCTTTATGAGCAGGGCAACTACAGCGGCTCAGAGCTGCTGAGCCTTGAGGTCATGAGGGAGGCATCGGAGTACCTCGCGGTGCTTAAGCCGAGGCCGGCCCCCTGGGCTGAGGCGGCTACTTACGTCGCGTTGGCCTCGTACCTCGCAGCTTCTCTGTCGTTCAACTCCACCTACTCCTCGTCGCTTAGGCAGGTGGCCCTTGAGGCCTACGAGCTCTATGAGCAGGGCAACTACAGCGGGGCCAAGGAGCTTAGCCTGAGGGCGCTGGGGCTCGCCGCCTCTTACTCCTCGCTTTCCGCCTCAGCGGGTCTCGCTACATCACTTGACGTAATTAAGTCCCTGGCCAATGATGACGTGTCGCTGCTCAACTCAAGCGCCAGCGGCGAAATGGTGATGAACGCCTACAGCTACGTTCAGCCGCTGTGGAAGCTGATAGCGGGGGCTAACATTACGAGCCCGGCCCAGGTAGTTGGGCTCCTCAGGCTCCTCCAGGTCCTGAAGGCCAATGCTAGCCTCGTGCAGCCCCTGCTGAACGCCAGCCTCAGGGAGCAGGTCTACAGGGGCGCAATGGCCAACATAAGCGAGGCCTACTCGGAGCTCCTCAAGGCCGAGAGGGAGGTCGAGGGGCTGAACCCAACCTATGCCGCAATCCTAGGGGCGATGGAGAACGCCTCGTCGTTCCTCCTCTGCATCAAGGGCGCCCTGGCCCTCGAGTCACGTGCGGTGGAGCCGCCCGCGCAGTCCATGCAGTGCAACATTACCCCACCCCCACAACCCAACATAAGCCTGATATCTGAGCTCTACGGCAACGTGAGCTTAATCAAAAGCTATGTGGGGCAGGTGGCCTCAGGGC
>GG746512.1_pt17 | contig 13433 bp, 19 predicted proteins | sample 429518 | NCBI scaffold set GG745617.1 | reverse complement strand
GACACAGCCTCCCTCCAGCAAAGCTGTAAACGACTTCTTACCCCTAACAACTTTCGCGGTGCCCGGAAGCGAGTTCACGAAGTCATTAACCAGCTCAAGAGTGATCTTGGAGGGGCCCCTAGAGGTGGTGATCGCCACGCGGCATGCCATAGAGCCACCTCAACAACGAGGCGCCGATGTTCTGCTTAATATGCTGAGGCGGTTACCTGCTCTCCTCCCTCCAACGCGCCTTCTGGGCCTCTACCTCCCTCAGCTCCTCAGGCGCCAAAGCCTTACCCATTATAGTCTGGGGCGTCCACGCGCCGCCTGCAAAGACAAAACCGCACTTAGGGCATCTCCAAATCCCAAAGGCAAGCCTCTCCAACCTCACCAAAGACCTGCAACTGGGACACCTATGTTTACCCCTTTGCTTAACCTCTATAGCCGTCACCTTGCGGCGTAGCCCCATGCCATATCTAGCTCCGTATCTGCCCGCCGGCCCCGCAATTTTTGTATGGCTGAAAGGCATAAGCACCCCTTGATCTAAGGCCTTAAAAACTTTATCCCAAAACGTCTTTCAAAGCCGACGCGAATCTCTCTCTGCCTCTCCAGGCCAAGTCCAGCGCGGTTTCCAGCTCAGCTTGGGTGAAGTGGCCGGCCGACTTCTGCAGAGCCACGATTCTGTCCTCGGAGAATGTGAAGGTGATGCGGCCGTCTAGGCTGAGCTCCTCCTCAAACGTCGGGTCTAGGAGCAACACGCCTCCTATCTTGCCGACTGAGACGGCGACGGGGACCTTGGCGACTTCCACCTGCAGAGGCGACTTGTTGTTGCGGCCAAGCTTAATCCCCGTCTCGTCTTTAACGACGGCTGGCAGTTGCGTGTTTCTCAAAGCGGCGACGGCGGCGAGGTTCGCCGCATCTACCAAATTGCCGTCGTCGTTGATCACGTATAGATCAACCCACAGCACGTAGGCCTTGCCGCCCTCCACCGCCAGTTTTTTGAAATCCACATACCCGCAGTGTCTAATTCCGCGGTCTACCACTCTCGCAAGCTCTATGGCTGATTCATCCGGAGGCCCCACCTCGGTGTAAGGCGAGGCGTGGGGCAGGACCTCCGCGCTCACTACCAACACGCCCTCGTCGGGGGCGTCGGGAAACGGCTGGCCCAGACCCACCTTGACGCCGGCAACGACATGTGTCCTCCCAAGCCTCACCTCCGCGGAGCCGTCTGCCGTCTTCACAACGCCGACTTTTACCTCCACGTCTCTAACCTGCTCCGGCCCCCTCCCGTCCACCCTGTACCTCGTGGAGAGTAGTCTCTTGATCTGCTCCCGGCGCAGATAGCTGATGAAACGCTTCCCGTATGGGGATATGGATGCCATTACCTCCCGTAGATCTCCTCAGCTATTGACATGTATCTATTTTTCAAGGCGTCGCGCGCCTTCTGGTAGACGTACTCAGCGCCCTTCACCGCCAAGCCTATGGCCTCTAGGAATTTATCTCTTGTCCAGGCGCCGTCTAGTTGAAGCAACGTAAACCGCTTAAGATTCGGCATATAGCCAACGGGGAGGTCGCCCTCGCCGTATTGATCCTCGAGGCCGTTCAAGTCAAGCACCACGGTGTTCTCCACAAGACCTACCGAAACCCCTATCACTAGGTCTCGCATATATATGCCGGCGTCGGCCAAGGCGAGCGAGGCAGCTGTGAGGGAGGCGACGCGTGTTGAGCCGTCTGCTTGCAGGATCTCTATAAACACGTCGATTCTGGACCTGGGGTACTGCTCAAGCACCACGGCCGGCTCCAGCGCCTCCCTCAACACCTTGCTTATCTCGATCTCGCGCCTGGAGGGCGTCGGGCTTTTACGCTCGTCCTTGGTGCTAAAAGGCGCCATGTGGTAGCGGACCCGCATAATGCCGCGGTCGGGCAGGGCGAGGTGGCGCGGGTGGGCCTCCCTAGGCCCATACACCGCCGCGACGGCCGTTGTCAGCCCGTAGGAAACCACGGCGGACCCGTCTGCGTTGCTCACAACCCCCACCGCCATGTTAACCTCGCGCATCTGGTCAGGCGCTCTGCCGTCAGCCCTCAAGCCGTTTTGAAGCAGAGGCACAGGAGATTTCTTCATACAGCCGCCTGTTGCTTCGTTTTCTTATAGTTTTCTATCTCCGCCTTTACCCTGTCTGTGAGGCCCATGACGTGGCTCTCCGTCTCAATCTTCTTTATGAGCGAGGCTAGGAACACCTCGTCACGTGGGTCTTTACACCTAGCCCAGACCCGCCCGTTTTGGCCAACCACGATGTCGCACCCCAGCTCCATCAACGTGTTCAGCATGGTCCCCTTCTTCCCTATCACCCGCGGCACCTTTACTGGCGCTATCTCAGCAACTGTGCCTCTCTCCACCTTCCCGACCCTCTCCTCCTTGAGGGTCAGTATGATGGGGTACTCGTCCGTCAGATCTACGTCTTTCACCTTAGCCACAACGACATCGCCTATGTTGAGAAACGTGGTCAGGGGCGTGGTTTCCAGGTCCACGTGTTTGTGCAGGGCCTCGCCTACGGGTAGATACGCAGGCATAAACGACTTGACGTCTACCTCCCACCCAGTTGCCAAGACGTCTGTGACGTAGCCCACGACGAGGTCCCCCCTCTTCGGCCTGTACACGCCCTCCAGCGGCACTATAACCACGCCGTCGTCTCTAAACTCCACGAGGCCCACAACCAAGCTTCTGTATTTCCCGTTGTCGAGATACACCGGCCCCTCAACTCTGCTGTCGGCTGTGGCCACTGCGTCGCCTGGGAATATCAGCTGACGAGGCGTGACGAAGTACATCAGTACACAATCTCTATTATCCTTATATCAACATCTCCATGTGTGGCGTCGTTAACCCTGGAGATCAAGACGTCTTGAAGACCTGCCGGTAGCTCTAACAGGGCTTCCCAGGAGCCGTCGGGTCTGTATTTCTCATTCACTATTTTTGCCATCTTAGCCACAAGCCCCTTGACCTTTTGGGCGTAGGTTGACGATACCGACACGGCGACTCTGGCCGTGGCCACCTTAATCGGCAACACCCTCTGGAGCTCCTTTAAGATTCCCTGTACCTGCTCCTCCACGGACTTGAAGGGGTCTATGGCCACCCTTGCTTGTTCGAGGGCGTTTTCCACCCTTTGAGGAGGCACTGGGGTCTTTGTCCTCACGTCGATGCAGTTGCGCGAGATCCATTCGACAATTTGTCTCTTTTTCTCGTCTATTAGCTTCTTCCTCTGTTCCGCGGTAAGCGGGATCTCCCCCTCCTTGATTATCGTCTCGGCGATTTTCCTGACATCTGTGGTGCCGAAGACCTTCTTCAAGGTCTGCTCGGAGGCGCGGAGGCCCTTTTTGGCGTCTTTGTAGATCTCCTCGTGTATGAGGATTTTGTCTATGCCGAGGGGCTTGCCCGTCTTGTAGTCAAGCGCGGCGTCGGGGTCGATCAAGATCTCGAAGTGTTCTCCCCCCTTGTCAAGCTTGGCGACGGCGACCTTCTTAGTCATCGCGAAGCTCTCTGGACGTATTTATAACTTTACTCCAGACACTGCGCCACCTCCACGATCTTCGTGGCCACGTCTATGGCGTCGGCGCCGAATACATAGGCGTTGGGCTCTACGCCGCTACCGCCCGAGTCGTACACCACGTCGAAAACGCCGCTTCTAAACGCGGTAGCTACGTTAGACACGATCTCGTCCTCGCTGTTGCTGGGCCCCACCTCGGCCACGGCCATTTTTCTCTCAACGCACTCCTTGGCGACGTATGCAATGTTGGCAACCGCTTTTATCTCTGGACGCAACTTGTTCACCTCCTCCACAAGCCTCGCCAGGAACCGCGACCCGCCGGGCCGCGGCCTTTCTCTAGCCACAATCCGGCTCCCCTCCACATATATCCTCCCGGGGAAGCCGACGCCGCCCTCGGGCCCCAGCTCCACCACGTTAGATAAGACCTTGGGCACCAGCTTGTGGCAGTTCTGGCACCTCTTTAAGACTTCAAGCGCGACTTCTACCCTCCTGGCGGTTTCTGTGTAGACCGCCAGATCTCTGCAGATCTCGCAACTCTGCAGGGTGGGGTATGCGGATCTGTGGAGGGGGCACAGCCTTAAAGAGGATAGGAGGGTCACGGCGTAGTTGTTTATGTAGCGGAGCATCTCGTCCACAGCCACCGAGTCCGCCAGCGCCAGCACAGACCTCGTCAAGCTCTCCAGCTCCCTCCTCCCAACCGACCTGAGTAGCCTCTCCTCGTAGTAAGTCTTTGGGTTCTTAAGGTATGTGCTAACTGCAGGTTGCGAAATGCCTAGGAGCTGTCCTATGCGGCTCTGTGAATACCCCCTCTCGGCCAGCTCGTGGGCTATAAAGCCCTTCAGCGGCGATATAAACACCTCAACGACGAATTCAAGCGGCAACACAAAACTACATTTTTAATTATTTTAGAGTTTAGCCGCCATGATAGAATACGTAGAGGTGGGGGTAGGCAGTAGAAAGGTCTCCGTCCGACTTGCAGAGGCGACCTTCCTGGTGGGGACCGGCAAATCGCTCTTCCTCGAAATCCTACACAAGGTGGTCTCAGGCGTGGGGAAGAAGCTCCCCAGGCTGGGCGGCGACTGGGGTCTTTACATACAAAGCGGCGACGTGTCCTACTCCGTGGCCGCCAGCAGGAGGCGCATCAGGCAAAGTATCTCTGTAAAGGGCGAGGAGGCGGTGTTTGAATACATCCCGGCCAAGCCGGCACACAGGCTGATAAAGCCGATAGATATGGCTATTGCGTCGGCCGACGTCATAATGCCGGAGGTGAAGACCGAGGAACACGTATCTGTGGTGGCTGAGGAGGACATAGAGCGTCTGAACAGACTCGTAGAGGTCGCCAGGAAGAGGCTTGGCGTCAAGACGCAGATGCTGGGGCCCTACATAAGCCCCCGGTCTCTCATAGATGCAAACGCTAGGCTGACGTCGCTGGACCGCCACGGCAGAAACCTGGCGGGGGTCCTCTCCTACCTGTCGCTCCGCAAACCCACGTCGTACGACGCGGTAAAAACGGCCTTCAGGAAAATAGGCTTCTCAGTAGCCGTGGGCCTGGCCAAGCCCGGCAAAATCGGCGTAGTGGTCTCCACCAGAGACCTCAAGATGCCGCTGTCGAAAGCCCCGTGCTCCGCCAAGAGCTTCCTAGTCATAGCAACAGCGCTGGAGCTCAAGCCGGACCTCCTCCTGGTCGACAACTTCGACTACTGCCTCACCCGCAAGACAGCGGAGGCGCTGGCGGCGCTCCTGAGGCAAAAACCCACCAAGCTAATAGCGGAGATACACAACGAGGAGGTGGCAGAGTGGTTGGATATCCCTAACAAGTCTGTGGTGGAGGTTAAGCTGTAAACGTAAAGTATACGTCTACGTCACTAGAGTCTTAAGTTCGCCTAGGATCTTCAGCACTTGTCTCAGCTCCTCGATTTCGCGTTTCGCCATCTCTTCGGCCTCCTCCAAAACCTCGAGGGAAGGCCCCCCTACGTCGAATTCATATATGACGTAATTCATGATGGACCGAGCCCCCAGCCCCTCCAGCTCCTGGACAAACTCCCTCAGCTTCCTGGCTGTGTCTTCAGGTAGGCGTTCCATGCCGGGGCAAACATCTATCTTTTTAACGCTTCTCTTAGAGATGTCAGAAACGTCCTCATGTCTCCTCTCATGGCCAGCGTCTTCCCCCTAACCTCTACGTATACAACGTCGTCTCCGTGCGAAACCTTTAACACGCCTCGGTACGCCTGTTGTTTGTCGAACTTCACATATAGCCTCGACTCCTCGATTCCTGAAAGCATGAGGAGGAACTCGACGTCGTCGAGCCGCGTTATTATGGACCTTAAGGCCTCGAAGGCGTCGCATTCCGTCAACTTGACCTCGACGATATGTATTACGTTGCCGTGGTGCCCCCGCGTGGATTTCATGACGTATCGCCCCTCTACAACGTTTCTCAGAGCCTTCATTACCTTGTCGGGGTCCTCAGTGGCGTGGACGTACACACGGGCTATGAGCATAGAGACGGGGCATGACACAGAAGACGCGCGGCTTAAGTTTATAAATAAGCAGAGAACCAACCGCCGTGAGCATATACGTGCTCCAAAGCGGCAAGGCGGTGCTGGAGTGCGACATGGAATACGGCGAGGGCAAGGAGATCACGTGTGTCGTGAGCGGCGTGAGCCGCGAATGCGTGGAGGAGGCTGTGAAAAGAACGGGGTACGGCGGCTACATGACGCCGGAGGGGAGCCGGCTTTACATATCGACCTCCATCTTCAGGGCTGGGAAGACGCCTGGGGAGCTGATAAAAGAACTGGCTACGTTGCTCCGCCTCTGTTAAGCCTTCTTGGGCACCTTAGCCAGAAGCGTAGCAACCTCGTCGGCTGTCATTTTCCTCATCTTCTTCTCCTCCACAGTGGCGTAGGCCACCTCTATGCTGTTGCTGTCGGTGATCTCAACTGCGGAGGCTAATGCCCTCACGGCCAGCTCCACACATTCACCGATCTCCAGGTCGTGTTTGTAATTCTTCTCTAGGTATTCGGTGATGGTCCCCGACTCAGCGCCTATCGCGGTTGCTAAGTAGCCGATGTACACGCCGGAGGGGTCCGTCTGGAAGAGACGGGCTCCGTGTCTATCTATGCCGGCAACTATGAGGGCCACGCCGAAGGGCCTCGCGCCGCCAAACTGGGTGTACTGCTGCTTCAGGTTGCAGATGGCCTTCGTGAGAAACTCGACGTCGATTGGCTCGTCATATATGAACCTGTGGCTCAGCGTCACGTCGCGGGCGTAGTCTATCAAGATCCGGGCATCTGCCAACAGCCCAGACGGCGAGGCGGCCACATGCTCGTCGATTAGGTAGATCTTCTCCAGAGAAGAGGGGTCGAACAACGCAGATATCTTCCTCTTCTCGGCGGCCAACACGACGCCGCTTTTACACTTCACGCCGACCGTAGGCCACCCCCTCTTTACGGCCTCGCCGGCGTACTCCACCTGGTATATCTTACCCTCGGGGGAGAATATGGTTATAGCTCTGTCGTAGCCCGCCATAGCTGGTGGGAACATAGGCAAGCCAAGATGCGACTTTAAAAATATGCCGGTTGATCACACAACGCCGTAGTTGCGGGGAGGCGCAGTAATATTATAAACTCCGCGGGTTTCTTCGTGGAGCGCGCCATCTATGGGGTTGCAGTGGGGCGTAGGCGCGACATAGTGCTTCTTTTGCAGAGGGAGGGGCCCTTATCGCTTGCCAAGTTGCGGTCGTCGCTGGGGATCTCGGCGTCTACCCTCTTGTTTGAGCTCTCGGCGCTGGAGAGCCTGGGGGTCATTAGGCGGGAGGACTCCCTTGTGTATCTCACGGAGCTGGGGGAGAAGGTGGCGTCCATCATATCGACCATGGAGCCTCTCAAGTCTCTGAGCTTCCTCTCCGTCGTCGGCCTTAGGCCGTTGGTGGTGTGGCTCCTCATGTCTCCATTTCTACACATAGCCGCGTCGGTTTTACTGATGGGCTGGGTTGCCGCCCTCATGTTTGGAGCCCTGCAGAACCCCCCGCTTGCGCTACTCGGCGTCGCGTATGTGGGGTACTACCTACCCCTCTCTCTGAGGCTCCCTCTTCACTACGCGCTAGCTCTTTCGCTGATCTCGGCGGCGGCGCTGGTGGTTGCGTCGCATCTCTTGACGAGGAGAAGGGTTACGCCGCTTAAAGCCGCCGTGGGGCTGGCGCCGCTTGCGCTCTTCCCGGCTGTCCACCTGACGCTTGTCTATCTGGCGCACACGTGGGAGTTCCCCTACCTAGTCACTTTGTCGCAGGTTTTGCTTTTCCTAGCCTTGTTGCTTACGGCTACTATGTACGCCGCGGTGCACTCGCTGGAGGTGGGCACAACCTACGAACACGCACTCATCCGCACGCTACTCATCTTCTTCGTGCTTCCGGCCTTGTTCTACCTAGCCCCCCTCCGCTGATGCCCTACACGCCGGCAGAGGACAGCTACCTAACTCTGGAGGCGCTGGAGGAGCTCAGCTCTGGGGATCTCTGCGTAGACGTGGGGACGGGGTCCTGCATGCTGGCTGAGGCGTTGCTTGGCAAGTGTAGACAGGTGGTGGCCTTAGATGTAGATCTGGAGGCCTGTAGATCCTGCCCCCGGGAGGTAGATGTGGTGTGTGGCGACGTTGCGGAGGCGTTGAGGAGGTGCGACGTATTGGTGTCAAACCTCCCATATCTGCCGCCCGAGGAGCCCCTAGACATTGCCATACACGACCTTGGCATTGTGCCGAAGTTGTTGAGGTGGGTGGCGGCTCACAGGCCGCGGCTCGTCGTGTTTACCTTCAGCTCGCTGGGAAGGATGGAGCATTTGATGGATGCGTTGAGGGCCATGTGCCGCGTGACGAGAATATCGAAGCTCCACATGTTCTTCGAAGACATCATCACAGTTGTCGCCACCTGTCCCCAGGCTGACACTCAAAACGAGAACGGAGCTGGTCCTACCCCACCCTAAGGAGTTCCCCTGGGGCGGAAGGCGCCCCCGTCTTCATCGGCTGTCGTGGGGCCCGGACCAGCGCCGCGGGTCACTGGGGGTTGCAGACAAGGTCTTGACATACACAACGGGCTGTGGAAATTCGTCTTCTTCGTAGACTCATCCGACAAAGTCCCTCTTTCTAAGCCCTCTTTTCATCTCCTCCACATCCTACCACGCCGCCCCGTTGGGGTGGTTTTCCACAGCTTGTCCAGCCCTCTCTCCGCCGCATAGACAGCCCCCCTCCGCAGTCCTCCGATACGCTTCCTCCACGGCGTTCAGGTGGCGGAACCCGGCCCGACCACAACCCTCCTCAGGCGTCCCATGGATCCGCCTTCTATTGATGAACCAACAAACCCAACCCCCTAAAGGGCAAGGCTCGTTTTGTAAGCGCCGGAGGGAGGTCGGCTGAAAACTTATAATGTCCGAATATGTGTGGCGACGTGTCGTCTATGTATGCTTATGAGGCTCTCCCGGTGGCTGAGTGGTTTCGACGTAATAGGGAACTTGCCGGCTTCCACAACCCCACTAGGGCGTTGTACCAGACGGTTAGGGAGCTGGTGGAGAACTCTCTCGACGCCACGGAGACCTACGGGATACTTCCCACAATTTACCTGAGGATAAACATAGAGGATGAGCAGAAGAGCTGGGTGTCTGTGTACGCTGAGGATAACGGAATCGGAATTCCCGGCGCCGAGATACCAAACGTCTTCGGCCGCGTCTTTTACAGTAGCAAGTACAGGATAAAACAACATAGAGGCGTCTTCGGGCTAGGCCTCAAGATGGTGGTTTTATACGCCCAAAGCACGACAAATAAGCCGGTATACGTCAGATCCGCCGCGTTGAAATCCGACAAGATATATGAGTACCAGATAATGATAGACACAAACAGCAACAGCCCCATCATACTCGACAGGAAGGAGTACCCCAATAAGTACAGATGGCACGGCACCGCGGTCAAGGTCTACCTAGAGGGGAGCTGGCTGGCGGCTAAGAAGAGGATAGAGGACTACCTTAAAAGGACTGCGATTATAGCCCCATACGCCGAGATAGCGTTTAAAGGCCCCGACATGGAGCTTTGGCTAAAGAGGCGCACCACCAAACTTCCCCCGGCGCCTAAGGAGGGGTTGCCGCATCCAAAGAGCGTTGATGTGGATACGTTGAAGCAGATGGTGGCTGAAAGCAGAGGCATGACCCTCCTCGAGTTCTTGATGGAGAACTTCGACGCCGTGGGCGAAGGCACGGCTAAGGTGTTCCTCGAGTGGGCAGGCTTCAACCCAAATATGAAAGTCACGGCTATGACGCCGGAGGAAATGGTGAAGCTTGTGGAGAAGATGAAGCAGTACGGCGGCTGGAGGAGGCCGCGTTCCGAGTGGCTCTCCCCCGTAGGGGCTGAACTTCTGGAAATAGGCGCCAAGGCCATCCTCGGCGCCGAGGCGGTCTTCGCGGTGACGCGGAAGCCCGAGTCCTACGGCGGCCACCCATTTATAGTAGAGGCCGCGGTGGCGTGGGGCGGCCAGATACCTCCCTCAGACAAGCCGGTTCTGTTGCGTTACGCCAACAAAATCCCGTTGCTATACGACGAGGGTGCCGACGTCGCGAGGAAGGTCGTCGATGAGTTCAACTGGCAGAATTATAAAGTGAAGTTCCCCGCTCCTCTGGCCGTGATCATCCACGTCTGCTCCACCAAGATACCATACGCCTCGGCGGGGAAGGAGGCCATAGCCGAGGTGCCCGAAATAGAGAAGGAGATGCGCTTGGCGCTTAGAGACGCGGCGAAGAAGCTGAGACTATACCTCTCCAGGAAGGAGAAGGAGATGGAGATGTTTAACAGGTACGTGTCTCTCGCGAAGTACGTGGACGAGATAGCACACAACTTGGCGATAACTTCAAGACTCGACAAAGATAAGCTTGCTAAACACCTCCACAAGCTGATTGAAATGAAGATAGGCCTCACCGTTGAGGAACTGGTCAAGCACACTCTTTCCCTTTCAGCGGCGCCGCAGGAGGCAGAGGAGGCGGCCGCCCAGTAGCCATATAAAGCTTTTATTTTAGCCACTCTCATACGCCGTGACCACCAGAGCCGAGTTCCTAAAGCGGCTGGAGAGCTGGGGCGTCAAGCTGGCAAAAGATGTCTTGGAGCTGAAGGAGCCCGTCATGGAGATTCCGGCCAGGACCTTGAGTAACACCGTTTGGGATGAGAAGGCAAGGATGTTGAAGCTAGGCCCCGAGAAGATGCATAGAAGGTTCCTCGACATGAAGGAGGCGCGCCGCTTCATGCAGACGGTTCTTATGCTCGTCTCATCGTGGCGGCCATTGGGGGCTGTACCCCACGATACGTCCTGGGCGACACGTCCTGACGGCATATGCTACAAAGACGCGGAATGATGAGGTTCCATAGGGAGAACACCTTCGATGAGCAGTCCGAGTCTAACGCCGTGATAAGCATAGAGCTGGCGACAAATGTCTCCGCGACCAGACGGGGGTTTCGGCCGATGTCAAGGGCAAGCTCGTGGGTTACAGGGCGTTACGTCCAGGGCGAGCTGGACGCGGCTTAGGCGAAAATGTTATCAACCTACCTGTAAACGTCGAAGGCTTGAGACGTGATGGCGAGGCGGCATACAATACTCGTGGGGAGAAAGACGGCAACATACAGACGTAATTAGCGAGAGTAATGGAGCCAGGAAAACGCCGGCGTTAAGTAAGTTGTGTTGAAGGCCAGAGGCGCAGCCATATCCAAGGCTGTGTCGACAGCCGTTATGGTGAGAGATAGATTCCTGCCTGGCAAGGTGCAGATTAGAGACGTAAAGCTGCTGAGCGACAAGGTCCAGGGCCAGGCCGGCAGAGAGCGCACAGTGGCGGCGGTAGAGATCGTCATCGAAATGGCGTAATTTTTTCCACGTTGACGCCTCTTTTTGATGTCGCTCGCCGACGTGGCACAAGATCTTTCTGATCTACGCTTCCACGACCCTCCCTACGGGGAGTTTACTATTGCCCGTATCTTGAAGGAGTCGGAGGGCCGGTGGACCCCCCTCTTTAGGGGAGTCCGCAGGGGTTTCGCCGGCATTGGCAACATCTTGGATAGCCGATCTAAGCTTTATAGATACCTGGGCGTCGGAAGCGACGAGGAGGCGTACGAAAAGCTTCTTAACGCGTTGGAGAGACCTGGGGGGCTGGAGAGGGTTTCCGCCTGGAGGGATGTGTACAGGGAGGTTGAGTCGCTTTACGACCTGCCCATGGTTCGGTACTACGAGAAAGAGGCGCGGCCCTACGTAACATCTGGGGTGGTTGTCGGCGTTGGCGTAGACGGGACTATGAACGCCTCCATCCACAGGTTTTCGCCCATTGCCGCGAGGAGGGCTGTTGTGAGGCTGGTGCCCCGCCACCTCTACCAAATATACAAAGCCGGCGTGGAGGCGGGGAGGGAGGTTCCTATCGCCGTGGCGTGGGGGGTGCACCCGCTGGTGTTGCTGGCGGCCGCCTCCTCTCCTCCTTTTGGCGTTTTTGAGCTGGGAGTTGCCTCTAGCCTAATGGGTGGGTTGAAGGTGATGGAGCTGCTGAAGATCGACGACCCTAGAGACATCGTGGAGTTTGTGATAATATCAAAGTCCATTGAGCGCATGGCGGATCACATATGTAGAATAGCTTACGTAAACCAAGAGGAGAAGGTCGATATGCGCGTCTTGCCCGCCGGCTTGGAGCATATGTTGTTGATGGGCTTCGAGAGGGAGGCCAAGATATGGCGCGCCGTGAGGTCCGCGGTGCCGAGGGTTAAGAAGGTTAGGCTCACCAGGGGCGGGTTCGGCTGGCTTGTGGCCGTGATTTCGCTGGCAAAGTCCGTAGAGGGCGACGCCAAAAACGCCCTCTTGGCGGCTTTCGCCGCGCATCCAAGCCTAAAGATAGCGATAGCGGTAGACGAAGACATTAACCCAGACGACCCCGTGTCTGTGGAGTGGGCCATCGCGACGAGGCTCAGAGCAGATAGAGGCATCTTTGTTGTGCCTTACGTCAGGGGGTCTACCCTAGACCCTGTTGCGCTCAACGAAGAGGGGCTGACGCATAAGATGGGGATAGACGCAACGCGGCCTCTCGACGCAGACCCCACGCTCTTTGAGCGGGCGAGGATACCGGACTGACCTCCTCCTCGCCCTAAAGGGCGGGAGTTCCCTCTGGGCGGGGAGGTGCCCTCGCCCGGCCTTCATCGGCGCCTTGGGCGGGGGTCATGGGGGCGGCCCGGGCCAGCACCGCGGGCCATTTGTCGCTGGCCTTCAGTCTGTTGAGCGAGGCCAAGACGGCATATGCTACAGGCCGCGGAATGATGGGATTCGCCTTCCCCACAGCTTCCCTCGGCACGATCTCCTTCTTCAACCTCTTCCCTATCTCCTTCACGTCCCACCAAACTGCTTTCACCCACCCCGTGGGGGTGGTTTTCCACAGCATGTTTAACACCGCCGCCGCGTCTCTATCCACGGCGTGGCCGCGGGGGCAGTGCAAATCATGCCAACCACCGCCGTTTTTCAACAAGGCGAAATGGGTGGGACACACCCGGCTGTTGCGATACGGCGAGACGTAAACTACTACAGAGCCGACCTCTCTCGCCTTGTCCTCTATTGTCTTAAGCAACTTCTTAAACGGCGTCTGCTTGACGCGATGCCTCAGCTCCCTCTTCCCCACCTTCTTCTTCTCGACGCCGATCATCTCTTCCTGCGGGTTTTTGCCAAGCTCCTCCGTTATAATCAAGGCAGGGCTTTTCGTCATTTCGCGGGCGATTTGCCTCACCCGGCCCTCCTTCCGCCTCCTCTCCCTAAGCCTCCTCGCGAATTTTCTAAACTCCCTCGTGTCTGTGACATTTTGCACTTTTTCTTCGTCGTCTCTCCCCGCGTATGGATATTTCCGCTTCAGCTCCTCCAGCTTAGCGTTCTGA
>GG746504.1_pt13 | contig 13547 bp, 19 predicted proteins | sample 429518 | NCBI scaffold set GG745617.1 | reverse complement strand
GTGGCTAGGGAGGTGGAGAGGCGGTCGGCGGCGTCGTCAAGCTGAGGCAGGACGGCGGCAAGCTGGGCCCTGTCGTGACGGACAGCGGCAACTACATCCTCGACTGGACCCCGCCGTCTGCGTTGGATCCCTCGGCGGAGGACGCGCTTAAGCTCATGCCAGGCGTCGTGGAGACTGGCATATTCGCCAAACGCAGAGACGCGGTGGTCCTAGTGGCCCGGGAAGACGGCAAGGTATACACGCTCTAGCTCTCTATATAGACCACTTCGTAAATGTAGACAGAGGGCTGTGTAGAGTTCAGCGTCAAGCTGGCGTAGTGAGACGCCGTGAAGCTCACGGAGAGGCTCCCGCTTGCGCACCTAAGCGGTGTCTTGTCCCTCAGCGTGTACTCCCCAGTCAGCGTTCCTGTGTACGTTCCATTTCCCGTCAAGTGGCCGTACACCACCCCGCTGAGCGCCGCGCCTCTTGGGACAAGGGGCCTCAACGTGTCGTAGACGGTGGAGGTTGTTAAGTCGAACGACGTCGATTTGATGCGCTGGACGGCCTCTATCAGCTCCGTGGGCCTCAGCCAATCCACCGCGCCTGACACGCTTCGACGCAGAAAGGTGAGGTTAAATTGAAATACGTCGCCCTGGAAGGTCCAGCTGTAGTTCAGCCTCTTGAGGAAGGTCTTCGTCTTAACTTCCTCCATGGCTCTCGCGAAGGCGGGCCCCAGCTCTCTGTACCTCTCGACGTCTAGCGTCTTAACGGCTTCTTTCGCCATCTCCTCCGCCGCGGTGCAGACCGTGTGGTTAAGTTGGCTAGACAGTGAATACCACTGGTCCAAGGTCAGCTTCGCCAGTCGGTAGGCATCCAGCGCTTTGGTGTACGCTTCGGTCAACACAGCGAGCGTCCCAGCCACGGCGAGGAGCGTGAGGGTCACTACAGCGAAGAAGATAGCCCACCACACCCATTAACGGCCCTTAAAAGGCACCTATAGCTTTTAAATATGGATGGGGGCTCTGTCGTGATAGAGCTGGAGAAGCCTTGGAGAGACCCCGAGGGGTATCGGCGGGGCCGTCTCCTGGAGGCTAAATACGAGGCGGAGCTCGCGCTGAAATTCTTGGAGGAGGGTCTCTACAGAAACGCCGCAGGTAAGGCGTTCCAGGCGTGGAAGGCGTTGTTAGCCGCGTTAGCCGTGGAGCATAGAGATAAGTTGGCCGAGAGGTTTAAGGGGGTTAGAACTACTAGAGATGGGCGCCGGGTTCACTTGGCGGATTTCGTGGTGGCATTTATGCCCACTGGCTACATGCTCGCCGTGGCTAAAGACCTGGAGGAGACCACGGGTCTGAGTCTATACGACTTGACGAACTTGGCGCTGAGCCTTCACGAGTTTCAATACAACGGGCTAGACAAGTCGGGAGTCTACAGCAGATACCCCTTCATAGACCTCGTTGTGGAGGACATAAAGAGGGTGGCCAACGCCGTCTTCGAAATCCTCAGGGAAGTCGGCGCAACGCCAAGTACATAAGTAAGTAGCCGGCGAGGGTAAACACGCCGAGTAGGCCATACGACGCTGAGAAATGCCGCATCCTGTGGCAAACAGCGTTACATCTGCCGCGTACATAAAACTCACCTAGGTTGGGGACGGCTACGGGTTTAGAAGTAGCTCCAGCCCCGCCACCTCAGCGGTTGACCTTCCCACCACACAACCCCCTTCCCCTCGACCACCTCCGCGAACTCGACATATGGGCTCTCCACGGAGCAACCGCGCCTCACGGCAAAGACCGGGAGAAACTCCTCGCCCCCGTTAAACACCACATCGCCTATGTCCAGGCCTCTCTCCTCGGCGAACCTCTCCACCTCCTCGGTGGTGGGGAGGCGCCTCACCACTATGTCCACGTCTCGCGCCATGGACCACAACACGTCTGCCAGCCCGTCGGAGGAGTCCATAGACGCCGAGACGCAGCGAGGCTGTGGCAGAGGCCAGAGGGGGGCCGGCCGCCGCAACATATCCACGCCTCTCCTCACAGCTGGGTGTTCCTCTCGCCAGAACCTGTAGGCGAGGCTCGTGTAACCGAATTCCGGTATGGTGATGAGGACGTCGCCGGGCCGCGGCTTGCGTCCCACCTTATGTGGAGCCCTGCCCACGAGGGCCACGTCCACCACCACCTCGCCGCCCTGGTTGAGGTCGCCGCCTAGATATGCAAGGGAGAAGTAAGAGGCGGCGGCTGATATGCCCTCTATCACCTCCTCCGCCGTGGCGAGGTCGGGGGCTGTGACTGAGGCCAGGAGGTGCCGGGCCTCGGCGTATTTCACCCTCATATCGCTGTAGGCGGCGGCCACGTTTCTCCAGCCGAAGTCGGCCCAGCTATGGAAGGGCAGTTTGGAGGTGGAGGCGGCGGAACCGTCTATCTTAAGCGCAAGGCCGTCGACGTATACCACATCGTTTTCCTCAACCCCCAGCGTGGAGAGGAGGCGCCGGAGGAAGCTCTTCTCCACGTCACTCGGCGGTTATCTCCTCCAGCATCTTCAACGTGTCCGAGTCGCCGCCCCTCAGCTTCTGCCACAGCGGCGAGTTTTTACAAAGCACGTAGCGGGTCCTAGCCCGCGAGTCGTCCCTCTGCATAAGCCCCGCCTCTACCAGCCTCTCTAGGATGTGCTTCACCAGGGTGAGGGCGACAGGAGCCGTCGTGTCCACGCCGCCGAACTCCAGCACCTTCCGCGGCGTGAAGGATACGCAGGAGCCCCTCGCTTCCCCCACGATTTTCTGCATGCCGAGGTGGACGGTTTTGAGCACAGATCTGAAGTCAGACAGGTTAAAGCGATGATTCATGGATGTATGCACCGCCCGAAATAAAACTCCACCGAACACATCCCCCTCTAGATGATATCTTTCTCCCTGTATAATCCCTGTATGGGCTGAAACCCGCCGATGGTCTTTTATTCGCCGAGCACAACTACAACTACGCTACGTCTACTACGGGGGCCGTCCATCTCCACCAGCATAAGCTCCTGCCAGGTGCCCCGCCTCAGCCTCCCGTCGACCACGGGCATCACCAGGTGGAACCCTACGAATAGGTTTGCTAGGTGGGCATTGGCGTTGTCGTCTATCTCGTCGTGGCGGTAGCCAGCGCCGCGGGGAAACAGCGATCTGAGCTTGTTTATGATGTCCTCCTTGAGCCTAGGCTCGTTTTCGTTGGCCGTAATTATCGCCGTGGCATGCGGGACGTATATCAACGCTATGCCGTTTCTAACCCCGCTCCTCGCCACGATGGACTCGACCTTATCTGTAACCACCACGACCTCCTCCCGCGCCTTGGTTGAGACGTGGAACTCCTCCACGTGCACCTTCATCGCAGAAACCTCCTCCCCCGTATTTAAGCTGTTGCGGCGAAGAGCGCGCCCACGGCCAGTCCGCTCACTAGGTTCACCGCTTCGTTGCTGAGGAGGCCCCGCCTCCTGCAACCAGCCGCCGGGGTCTCAGACACCTTGCCGTTACATATGTACTTGACCTGAAGCGCCGCGCCCAAAACGCTGTCGAGAACCTCGCCCAAGTAGCCAAGGGCAGCGACTTTCCACAGAGGGCCCCCGACGCCGAGTAGCTGGGCGAAGAGTGCTATAAACAGCGCGCCCGTGAAAGACGCCGCGGCACCCACCGGGGTGACGCCGCCGGAGACCCCGGGCTCCAGTGTTCTCCACGGCGCCAAGATGTGGCGGGGGCGGCCCCCGTAGGCCACCCCCACCTCGCTGGCCCAGGTATCTGCGTTTGCCGCAGCCACGGCGACGGCGGCGGCGCCTAGGAACCTGGGGTCCCCGGCCGCCGCGTAGAGCAGGCCGAATACCGCTATCGGCGTCCCCACACCGGCGACTTGCCTGAGCGACCGCCCAGACACGTCCTTAAGCCCCATCGCCCGCTTCCACTCAGCCCTCAGCCGGGTCAAGAGGGAAGAGGAGAGGAAAAAAGCAACAAGTAGGAGGAAAAGCCCCACATGCGCCACGGCGACGATGGAGCCCACCGCTATGGCGGATACCGTGCCCCTCACGGTGAGGAAGCCTTTCTTAAGCGCGAAAAGGGCCAAAGCCGCGATGGAAGGCACCGCGACTAGATACAACTCCATCGCCGATGCCATCAGTTATATATTTATTGGTTTCTACCGCCATGGACATTGTAAGTAGGCTCCACCGGAAATACGGCGAGGCTGTGGAAAAGGCCTTGGAGCACTACCTAACCATCGACGCGGCTCCAGACTTCCGCGAGGAGGTCCTCTACCAAGTCAAGACAGGCGGCAAGAGGCTGAGGCCCCTCCTCACGCTGGCGACGGCCGAGGCTGTGGCTGGCCAGTGGAGGCCGGCCCTCCCCGCCGCAACCATCGTGGAGCTGATCCACAACTACTCCCTCATATACGACGACATAATAGACAGGGGAGACGTCCGGAGGGGGCTCCCCACCGTTAGGAAGGCTTTTGGCGACAACGCCGCCATCTTGATAGGCATATGGTACAGAGAAGCCATAGAGGAGGCCGTCTTGGACACCCCCAAGCCCCTTACCTTCGCCAAGGAGGTGGCCAAGGTCATCAAGGCGATAGACGAGGGGGAGCGGCTGGATATATTATTCGAGTACGCAGGCCGGGTCGACCCCTACTTCGTGAAGGCCAGGCGGAGAGACGTAACGCCGGAGGACTACGTACACATGGTCTCGCTCAAGACGGGGGTGTTGATAGCCGCCGCAACCAAGTGGGGCGTCCTCTCCGTAAGCGACGATGCTGGTCTCTCCGAGGCCGCTTGGAGCTTCGGCCTAAACGCCGGCGTCGCCTTCCAGATAATCGACGACGTGTTGGACATATATGGAGACCCCAAGAAGTTCGGCAAGGAGATAGGCAAGGACATAAAGGAACATAAGAGGGGCAATGCAGTGGTCGCCATAGCCCTGTCAAGACTCCCGCCCCGGGACAGGGAGGAGCTACTGGCCATACTGGCCAGGGAAAATGTCGGCGAGGAAGAGGTGAAGAGGGCCGTGGCGCTTCTGGACTCGGTGGGGGCCAGAGACGAGGCTGTGAAGCTCGCCGACAGGTACCGCCGCGAGGCGGAGCGCCAGCTGGCAAAAATACCTAACAACGAGACGCTGAAGGAGCTACTGGACTTCATATTGGAGAGGCAGTACTGATGTTTATCGTGAAATTCGGCGGCTCCGCCATCACCGACAAGACGAAGCCCTACACCTTCCTCCGGGGGCGGATCGCGCAAGCCGCGCCGGCGCTCCGCGGGAGGAGGGCCGTCTTAATCCACGGCGCGGGCTCCTTCGCACACCCCCACGTCAAGGCCTTCGGCCTGACGCCAACCGGCATAGCCCTGACCAAGGCCACGTTGAAGCGCCTAACAGCCCTAGTGGCCGAGGAGCTACTAGAGGCTGGCCTGCCGGCCATGCCGGTGGAACCCAGCGACGTGTTCTGGGGCAGATCGCTGGTCCGGCGTGAGGTCATCACACATGCGCTGGAGAGGGGGCTGTACCCCCTTCTCCACGGCGACATAGTCCCCTCCGACGAGGGCTACGTGGTGGTCAGCGGCGACGACATCGCGGTTGAGCTCGCCAGGCTCTACAAGCCCAGCGCCGTGATCTTCCTCATGAACGTAGACGGCATCTACACGGCGTCTCCCGGAAGCCCCAACGCCGAAAAAATAAGAAGGCTAAAAAGTAACGTATATTTAGAGGGGACCGCCGGTGTAGACGTCACGGGGGGTATAAGAAGAAGTGGAGGCTGGATTGGCCATAGCGGCTCTGGGAACCCCCGTATTTCTACTGTTCAATTATATGACAGAGAATCCCTCGAGATAATCGCAAGAGCGAGCCCCAGAGAACTGCACTCTGTGAGCCCTAGGCGATAGATACAGCACTCACAGGCTTACCCTCTACAAGATGAATTCATTATGTAGAAGCCTTGTGGCAGATCTTTTATGCCCTTGACCCATCCCTCCACGAGGCTTATTTTATCTATGGGATATATTAATAACACCACGGGGTTTTTTGCATTGTCAGGCAAGACGTCTGCAAAGTCCTGTGGGGCGATGACACCACCTGTCCGGGGTATTGGCAACACGTAGACAGGTCTCTCAGCGGCGTCAAATGTCATTTTCATAACCACAGCGTTTGGGAGAGAGACGCCGGGGGTGTAAGCCACTAAGTATACATAGGCGTCGCGGTAATACTCAGGCCTGCCTCTAGTCACCGTACCGTTGAAGAACACATACGCCTCAGAGACAGACAGAACAGCGGAGAAGTTTACAGATGCGGCGCCTCCACGTCCGAAGAAGAAGTTGCCAATGCCTGTAGTTCCCAGAATGTAGCCCGTCTCGGCGAATATGAGAGCGGCCAGCGCTATTATGAAAATTTTTCCGCGCCTCTTCTTCTTTTCGCTTCTCGTAGGCATAGGCGCGCCGTCTCTGAAATTTATAAAGTTAATGTACTGTCAGTACCTCCTTTCCGCCGCCTGGTGGCCCACAGCCCGGGTACCCGGGGTTGGCTTGAGCTCACTAGCAGTACTGCAACACGCCTGGGCTGGCGAAGACTATCCACATGACGATGAGATAGAACACCGTCAACGCGGCGCCTATTGTCTCAAGGGACTTGTACCACCTGGCGAGCAGGAGGGAGCCCCCCGCGAGGACGCCCAGGATGACGAAGCCCAGAAGCGTGTTGCAGAAGGGCCTAGCTGGGTCGAAGATGGACCAGAGCCCGCTGAATACCAGCGATATGAAGATAAGCACGGCGAAGCCGACGGCAACGTCGAACTTGTCCATGGGCGACAATATCGACATGTTTTTAAATTATTGCCCCGCCCCCGCCGTGACCGTAGTCTTCAGCGGAGAGGTGACGTGCCCGGTCTGCGGCTCCAAGACCTTCAGATACGTGGAGCTTCTCTACGAAACCCCCTTCTTCGGCAACGTGCTGATACAGAGCGGGTACTGCTCCACCTGCGGCTACAGGCTCTTCGACGTTGAATACGCAGAGGTGGGGCGGCCCACCCGCGTCATATTCACGGCGAAGGACGGCCTAGACGTGGCCAAGTCCTTCCTAATTAGAAGCAAAACAGGCATCATCTACTCCCCGGACCTCGGCTTCTCGTTAGAGCCGGGAACTCACGGCGATACTTTCATCACCACTGTGGAGGGCTTTATGTACAAGGTAATTGACTACGCCGAGAGACTCAAACTCCTCGAGCCAGAAGCCGCCGAGAAGGTGGACAAATTCATCTCAACCATATACAGGAAAATTGATGAAGGCGGCTTCACCCTAGTCGTGGAGGATCCCCTCGGCAAATCCTTCATAATGCCGTACCGTCAAGAAACCGTCAGGGTCGAGCACCTTGACGAGGCTAGGGTGTGAGGCCTGGGCAGTACTGCGTCACGTAGTAATCGAGCAGATGCGCGAGGTCGTCGTATGCCAGGAGCTTCTTGTGGAGGCCTCTTATTAAGTCGTCGGTGCGATGCCCCAGTTGCCTGTAGCGGCACGCCCTTATTAATGTGGCGAGCTTGTCGGCGAAGGCCACGATTCGCCCCACCGTGTTTGTCTCGTAGCGGTACCACCGAAACAGCTCCGCGAGATGCGGGAACTCCCTTCTAAACACATCCTCCTCCACCTCCTCCCACCGTAGCCTATCCCGCACCTCCCTGCCCGGATGCCCCAGAACCGCCTCAGCCAGGTCGTGGACGGCGGCCACTGCAAGCACCTCGGCCAAGTCCACATCCGCCCCCTCCGCATTTAGCCTCGCCGCGATCTCCCCCGCCAGCAAAATGACGAGGAGGGAGTGTGCGCAGACGGTCTCGGCATCTCCCACGCCTCGCTGGAGCCAGCCCACCCTAGGCGTCTTACAGAGCGTATCTGCCACAGCCAGCAGATCCGTCATGGCACGCCGAAGACCAGCGGGTCCGACCTAGGGCTTATCTCATACGCATGGGGCGTCCTCAACACGGCTGGGACATCCTCCCTCTTGAAGTTGGCCAGGGCCCAGCTCATCTTGGCGTACGCCGCCTCGGGCAACATGTCCTCAAGCGGCACGACGCCAAGCGAGAGGAGCTCGCGGCCCCTCCTGTACACGTAGAGGTTTGTCCTGCCGTATATGGTCTGGCTCGTCATGGCGATGACGACGCCCGCATCTACGAGCTTCTTGATGGAGGGCAGGATGTACTCGCCCACGTGGCCGAAGCCGGTCCCCTCCACGACGACCCCCTTGATCCCCACGTCGAGTAGAACCTCCAGGAGGCGGGGGTGCATCCCCGGGAAGAACTTGACCAGCGCCACGGCCTCCTCGAACTTCGTCGTGTAGTCCAGCGGGCCCCTGGCCTTGTACTCCTCCGCGTTTACTTGAAGCAGGTCCTTCTCCGGGTGGTACTCGGCAATTGGCGCCGCGTTTATGGACTGGAAGGCGTCACGCCTGGAGGTGTGCATCTTCCTAACCCTGGTCCCCCTATGCACTGCTATTACGCTGTCGCTACTGGCCTTGTGCATAACGACGACAGACTCGGCAAAGGGCGCCCTGGCCGCCACTGCGATTGCGGCCTTTAGGTTGAGGACGGCGTCTGTGGAGGGCCTGTCACTCGACCTCTGCGCCCCCACCAGCGCTATGGGCCCCGGCGCGCTTCTGAAGGCGAAGGCCAGGGCTGCCGCGGTGTAGTGCATGGTGTCTGTGCCGTGGAGAACCACCACGCCCCGCGCCCCTCTCTGGAGGGCCTCCCCCACCCTCGCCGCTATCTGGGACCACACGGATGGGGTCATGTCTTCGCTGAACTTCGCCGCGACCTGCTCAACCTCTATAGGCGCCTCCAAGCCGCCCAGCACCTCAAAGAGGTACTCCACGCTTAGGGTGGGGTAGACGCCGCCAGTCACGTAGTCAACGCGCGACAAGATGGTGCCCCCAGTCGCCAGGAGCCACACCTTCTCCCCCTCCATCCTCGGCAGGTCACGCCTCGCGGCATCCGGGGACTGCACCTCTCCCAGGTCCACCACCTCCTTGACCCTGCCCCTCCTAAACCCCACGTTGTAGCCGTTTCTAAGCTTCACCACAACCACGTCTGGTTCGCTGAACTGCGTCGGCGGGATCAACACTCCTTCGAAGACGTCGCCGTTGTCCAGGACGACCTTGACCTTACGATACATACTTGTCAAGCCAGTCGAGTATTTGATAAAAGTTTTTCACTCGGTGGCGGGGCTTCCCCTTCCGGGTGAGCTCGTGGCTCTCCTCGGGGAACAGCACCAGCTTGGTCTCTACGCCGTGGAGCTTAAGCGCTGTGAAGAACAGCACGCCTTGGTCGAGCCAAGTCCTGTAGTCCTCTATGGAGTGTATAATTAACGTAGGGGTCTTTATCCTGTCGGCTAGATACAGGGGGCTCTTCTCGACACATAGCTCCCGGTTTCTCCACGGCGTACAACATATCTGATCCTCCACGAAGTACCACCCGATGTCTGTAGTGCCGTACATGGAGACCCAGTCGCAGATAGACCTCTGCGTCACCGCGGCCCTGAACCTGTCCGTGTGTGCGATGATCCAGTTGGTCATGAACCCGCCGTATGAGCCGCCCGCCACAGCCGCCCTCTCGCGATCCAGGGGGAAGCGCGCCGCCGCGTACTCCACCGCCTCCATGAGGTCTTGGAAATCCCTTTCGCCGTATCTACAGCGTATGTCGGCAAACTCCTCGCTGTATCCGTCGCTACCCCGCGGATTCGTGTACACAACGGCGTATCCCCTCGACGCGAGGAGGTGGAACTCGAACATAAAGCCCTCGCCATATGCCGTCTTAGGCCCCCCGTGTATGTAGAGAACCCACTTGTGCGGCCCCTCCCCCTCCGGTTGAAGCACCCAGCCCTCCACCTCTTCGCCGTCGCTCGCCCTAAAGGCGAACTTCTGCGGCTGCCTCAGCCGCCACCGCTCCAACACGAAGTCGTTGAAACGGGTCAGCCGCCGCGTCTCGCGGCCGTCCCAGAGGTAGAGCTCCTTCGGCATATGCGCCTCCATGTAGGTATAGACGATGCCGCCGTCTGCCGGGACGAACTCATCCACGACGCCGCCAGGCGCCAACACGGCCTCCACAGACCCGCCCAGATCCGCCTTGAACAAGGAGACCGAGCCGCCTACGGTGGCCTGAAACAGCACCCCGTCGCCGGTCCAGTAGAGAGACCGCGTGTAGCTGGGCCCTCTGACGTCGCTGTTAACGCCGTTTCCAACGCCGTATTTAAAGCCGCAGGTCAGACACCGCGGCTCCTCCCCCTCAGCCGCCACCCACACCCTGGCGTGAGACGCGAAGCCCCTAGGCCGCAGATGCCCCGTGAAGGCCAGGCGCCGGCCGTCGGGGCTCCACGCGAGGTCGGAAACCCCCGAGAAACCAGACGCCCACGCCCGCCGCTCGCCCGTCTTAAGATCCAGCACCACCACGTCCACCATATACGGCCTCCTCCAGTCCGGCGCAACGGCGTAGGCGATCCTCCTCCCGTCTGGGCTCCACGCCGCTTCCAAAACCCTCACCTCACCCTCCGTCAGCCTCTCCACGGCGCCGCTGTAGGCATCGACGAGAAAGAGGTGGCTCGCCACGTTGTAGGAGAAGCCGAAGTCGTTCATCCACACCGGGAGCCTCTCCACGTGCTTCACGTCGTCCTCCGGCGCCCCCTCGTAGGCCTCGACGGCAAGCAAGTCGCCCCTGGGCCCCCAGACGAAATCCAAGACGCCCAAGAACCTGGCCAGTTGCCTAGCCTCGCCGCCCCACTCCGCCACCCACAGCCCAACGCCCCTCTCGTTCTCCCCAAACCCCCTCCGCGACAGAAACGCCAACTTGTCCCGAGACGCGTTAGCCGCCAGGTCAAAAGGCCCCGGCAGAAGAACCCTCGCCGAGCCTCCATCGTACACCCACACCGAAGACTCGTACCTGTTCTGCTCCAGGCTTATCCTAGTGACTGTGAAAAGTACACGGCCCCCGCCTGCGTCGGGGCCCGACACCAACACGAGCTTTGCTAAATCCTCCGGCCCCATGGAGGAAAAAAGATGTAGATAAATTACTCCCCCGGGCAGACCCCCTCTGTGTTTGAGATCTGCGGCGTGAAGAGGAAGCTGAACCCCTGCAACGTCACCACGCGGCCCACCGCCATCTGCCCCGGCGCCAGCTGGAGCCCAGGGAAGAAGGCCTTCACGTACCCTGCATCGCCGGCCTTCACCTCAGACGTCTCGCGCCCCCTCACGACGACGGTCACCCCCGACGCCTCCTTCCCGTTCAGCTCCACGCCCACGATCTTCAGCCCCCCGGAGCCGCCCACCATGAAACACAGCTTAACCTCAGTACCGCCGTCGCGGGGGTAGGCGTAGGCCTGCGTAACCGCGACGTAGATGTACTGCAGGGAGGAGTAGAACGTGGTGTAGAGGTATCCAGCCACGGCGATGGCTATCGTCAATATAACAGCCATGAGGATGGCCACCTGGATGCTCACAACCGCGCCTCTCATGGTATACAGTGGCCATGTATTTAAATTAACACGGGGCGGTGCCCCGCCGGCCTCACAGCGCGGCACATGCCGCCCTCACCCGGCGCAGTCCCGGCTCGCGTCTAGTCAAGCCCCGGTTTATAACCCTTACGCCGCCCAAAACTTTTTAAGTGCATACAACGTCTCGTCCTATGAGGAATATCCCTATTAACAAGGTTAATGACTACGTCTGGGAGATACCGCCCGGCGTCAAGCCCTGCCAGAGGGTACCCGTGAGGATCTATGCAGACAGCGCCCTCCTGGAGAAGATGAAGGCCGACATGACCATCGAACAGGGCATAAACGTCGGCTGCCTCCCCGGCATATACAAATACAGCATCATCCTGCCCGACGGCCACCAGGGCTACGGCTTCCCCATCGGCGGCGTCGCCGCCATAGACGCAGAAGAAGGCGTGATCTCGCCAGGCGGCATCGGCTACGACATCAACTGCGGCGTCCGCGTCCTTAGAACGAACCTCACGGAGGAGGAGGTGAGGCCTAAGCTTAAGGAGCTGGTGGACGCCATCTTCCGCCTGGTGCCTCCAGGCGTGGGCGGCACAGGCCACCTCACGCTATCGCCAGGAGAGTTCGAGAGGGCGCTGGCCGAGGGCGTTGAGTGGGCCGTGCAGAAGGGCTACGGATGGGCCGAGGACATGGAGTACATAGAGGAGCGGGGCTCCTGGAAGCTGGCGGACCCCTCAAAGGTCAGCGAGAAGGCCAAGGCGCGCGGGAGGGATCAGCTCGGCACGCTGGGATCAGGCAACCACTTCCTAGAGATCCAAGTGGTGGACAAGATATTCGACGAGAAGGCCGCCAAGACCTTCGGCATAGAGCGGGAGGGCCAGGTGGTGGTCATGATACACACAGGTAGCCGGGGCTTCGGGCACCAGGTCGCCACAGACTACCTACTGATCATGGAGAGGAACATGAGGAGATGGGGCCTCAACCTCCCCGACAGGGAGCTCGCGGCTGCGCCGCTGAAGGACAAGGTGGCTGAGGACTACATAAAGGCCATGGCCTCCGCCGCCAACTTCGCCTGGACAAACAGACACATAATCATGCACTGGGTCAGGGAGGCCTTCAAGAAGGTCTTCGGCTCCATAGAGAAGGTCGGTCTCGAGCTGGTATACGACGTGGCCCACAACATCGCCAAGCTGGAGGAACACGTAGTCGATGATAAGGGCACCGTGAGGAAGGTCTGGGTCCACCGCAAAGGCGCCACGAGGGCCTTCCCGCCTGGCAGGCCCGAGATACCGGCTAAATACAGAGAAATAGGACAGCCCGTCCTCATCCCGGGCAGCATGGGCACAGCCTCCTGGATACTGGTGGGCACGCCGGAGGCCATGAAGCTCACCTTCGGCACGGCGCCGCACGGCGCAGGCCGCGTCCTCAGCAGAGAAGCCGCCATAAGGATGTACCCGCCGCACAAGGTGCAGGAGGAAATGGCCAAGAGAGGCATCATCGTGAGAAGCGCCGAAACCGAGGTCATCTCAGAGGAAGCCCCCTGGGCCTACAAAGACGTAGACCGCGTGGTCGAGACCGCGCACCAAGTAGGCTTCGCCAGAAAAGTCGTCAGGCAGAGGCCCATAGGCGTCGTGAAGGGCTGACCACGGCCAACTGCTCTTTTAAAAACGCCACGCCCGACGAAGACAACACAAGCACTATTTTATAGTTAAAAGTCGGCGCAGTTTCTCAAGTCTCCCCTATACAGCGCATAGCCGACGATTACGCCGTCGAAGCCGGCGTTCAGGGCTGTTTGGACGTCGCGGCAACTTTTTATCCCACCTGCGTAGTATATCCTCTCCGCCACATCTCTCAGCGGAGCCACGTCGAAGCCTACGAAGCCCGCCCCGGTGCCCTCCACGTCTACCGCTGTGACTATAACTGCGGCGAGTTTACCAAAGCGTCTTAAGATGTTGAGCGCCTCTTCTACAGACGCCGCGGCCTCTCTCCAGCCCTCCACCGCCACCCGGCCTTGCCTCACGTCTAGCGAGGCGGCGAGGCGGTCTCCGTATTTAGCCGCCAACATCTGGAAGAGCTCCGGCTGTTTAAAGGGCATTGTGCC
>GG746500.1_pt5 | contig 15631 bp, 24 predicted proteins | sample 429518 | NCBI scaffold set GG745617.1 | reverse complement strand
GCTGTGGTTTATTTAAATGCTGAGGACGCCCTTGTCGGCTAGGTACGCCAGCGTCTGGGCCCAGCCGGCGAGCCGGCCTAGCTTCTCGGCGGCTTGTGCTCTTAGGCAACTGGCGGAGAGGGGGCATGAGCTACAGGCGTATCTCCTGCAGTAGGCGGGGTTGGGGGGGCTCCCGTCGAGCCCTAGCTTAGGCGCTGTCCTCATGAAGTGTTTGTCCACGGGCGCCGCCGTTGCGTCGCCGGTGAAGAGGAGGAACAAGTCAGCCACCTTGGGGCCGACTCCTGGGATGCGGAGGAGTTCCCTCCTCTCGCGGGGTCTGCCGAGCTCTATGTACGCCTTGAGTGCCTGCGGCAGTTTCTGGAGCTGGTAGCTCCTGCCGACTGACGGGGCTGTCTCCGCTATTTCGGCGAGGTCCTCCGTCTTTGAGAAGATGGCTCGTGTCCACCTCAATACGTTGGTGTGGTAGTCTGTGTTCTGGGTGAGAAAGGCCACCGCGAAGAGGAGGTCCTCGTCGCCTGGGGAGGTGGAGATGCCGATGCACCGGCTGAACCTCTCAGCCAGCGCATGTGTCTTGTCGCGGAGACGCCCCGCGACGTCGTTTATATATCTCCAGGGGTCGTACCACCGGCCTGATATATACAGGTCGTCGCCTGCCCACACGCCCTTCTTCACGCCGAAGATCTTGATGAGCCTCTCGTCGAGAAGCGCCAGCGTTATGCTTGGGTAGAGAGTGAGCTGGAGGCAGTTCATATCATGAAGGCGGGCACTCCGTCTGGCCTCACTGCGCGTATAGGCGTGAGGCCGCGCGTCTTCATCAGCTTCACTACGTGGGGGTATAGGATTACGTATTCCACGTCTATGCACTGGGGGAGGACGGGGTGTATGTCGGCTAGGGCCTTTTCCAGCTTCTTTATGTTTTCGTCAGTGGAGAAGCCCAACATGGCGGCTGGATACACATCGCGGCAGGGCTTCATGCCGCTTTCCACCAAGTGGCGGATGGCGTCTAGTTGCCTGTGGAAGTAGGCGCTGGGCGACATTGTAATTTTTTCAAACTCCTCAGCCGCGGCGCCCTTTAGGGAAACCCTCACCACCGCGTTGGGCCTCGCGGCTAGCTCCTTGGCGAGTTGCCGGTTTATCAAGATGCCGTTTGTCTCCACGACGAAGGTGTATTCCGCCGAGAGGTCTATGGCCTTGAGCAGATGCGCCGGGGCTATTAAGGGCTCGCCGCCGGACACCCTCACCTGCTCAAACCCCCTCCTCCTCGCTATGTCCCTTAGCCTGTCGGCGACCTCGCCCGGCGGAAGCCACTCGCCCGCCGTAAAGACGAAGGAGGTGTTTCTCCAAGCCCAGCACATGCCGCACCGTAGGTTGCAGCCAACCACGTCTGCGGTGGCGATGCCGCCGTACCACCTGTCCGCCCGGAACCTTGTGTAGCGCCTATACACCTCCCCGCCCTCTGTCTTTACTGCGTATCTAAGCACAAGCTCAAGTAGCCTCTCGGGGTCTATCACAAGTAGAAGTGTATATTTATCTCTTTTACTTTGCTTGGAAAATTTACATGGAAACGTATATCAACAAGTCTACAGATAGATACATGCTCAAGATGCGGCCTCCTAAGAGGCCCGTCCAAGGCGGCGTAGCGGAGGGACCGGGCGAGAAGAAGAGGCCGGAGCTTTACTGGGGCTAAATTTTATAACTTGACCTTTTTATGCGGTCGTGTCTGAGGAGAAGAAGGTGGTGCTCACGCGGGAGTATGTAATAAACCTGAGGAGGGCCTACGAAGTTTCGAGAAGCAAAAGGGCTAAATACGCCGTGGGGCTTATCAGGAGGTTTGTGGCTAGGCATCTCAAGGTGGAGCCCAGGTCGGTGAAGGTGGGCCAGAGGCTCAACATGGCGTTGTGGTCCCGCAGTATTGAGAAGCCGCCGAGGCGGGTGCGCGTCGCTGTGGAGAAATACAGCGACGGGTCAGTGGTTGTGGAGCTGAAGGAGTGATGTTTGACGTAGCCCCCGTCAAGGTTTTCGGCACATCTTCCGTCGGCGTCTTCATAGCGTCTAACAACACCATAACTTTCCTCCCGCCCGATGCCCCCGAGAAAATCGACGACGTGGTGCGGAGCACCCTCCGCACCTCTGTAGCCAGGTTCACCATTGCGAAGTCCCCCCTGCTGGGGGTGTTCACTGTAGTTAACGACAACGGCGTTCTTCTGTCGCCGCTGGCGCTAGAGGATGAGGTCAAGCTCTTCAAGTCGCTGGGGCTCAACGTGCAAGTGCTACAGACCAAATACACCGCCGTCTCGAACCTCGTGCTTGCCAACAACAGAGTCGCGCTGGTCTCGCCCCTCTTGGAGCCGCAGTTGCGGAAGGTCGTGGCTGACGTGCTCGGCGTTGAGGTGGTTGTGGACACCGTAGCCAACAACCCGCTCGTAGGGGCGCTGGCCGTGATAAACTCGAGGGGCCTCCTGGCGGCCCCCGAGGCCACCGACGAGGACCTCAAGAAGCTCGCCGACTACTTCAAGGTGAAGGTAGATGTGGGCACCGTCAACAAGGGGAAAAGCTTCCTCAGGGGCGGCATGGTGGTGAACGACCACGGCGCCCTCGTCGGCGACGAGACAGCGGGTCCTGAGCTGATGCGCATAACTCAGGTGCTGGGATAGCGCCGCCGGCGCATAAACTTTTTAAGGCTTGAGTTGAGAGCCCGACATGCCTAAGATTTACCGCGTAGTTGGAGACACCACCACCGGGATGAAGTTCAGGTTGGAGGTGACCGCCGAGAAGCCGCACGATGCCATTGAGAAGGCTTTTTCGCTTATTGGGAGTAGGCACAGGCTTAGGAGGGTGCAGATAAGGATAAGAGAGGTGTCGGTGGTGCCGCCCGAGGAGGCGCGGTCGGAGGAGGTCAAGCTCTTGATGGCGGTGGATAAGGTGATTAAGTATTGACATGTCTCGACAAGACGTCCAGAGGCTCCTGGAGGAGTACCAGCTGATTGGGGAGTTGCTGTCCAGTCTGCAGGCCCAGCACACGACCGTCGCCGAGCTTCTCGACGAGCTGACCACGGCACTAGACGGCGTGAGGCTTCTGAAAGGCGGCGGGGATGGGCGGCTTGTCCACATCGGCGCTGGGCTTTTCGTAAGCGGCGCCTTTGATACAAGGGAGGTCCTCACGCCCATCGGCGCGGGCTACCATGCGTTCCTGGACCTCGACAGCGCTGAGAGGATCCTCCGGGAGAGGATCGAGGAGTACTCCAGGCTGAAGACTTCGCTTGAGGAGAACCTCCAGAAGCTCGCCGAGAGGGCTGAGCAGATCCGCCAGGTCCTAGAGCGGCTGGGCGCCAGAAATGTTTGATAGGCTCAAGAAGACTTTTTCGAAGTTTGTAGAGACCGTAGTCAGCGCGGTAAAGGAGGATACGCTAAACGAGAAGGAGGTTGAAGGTTTGGTCTCAGACCTCTACCTAGACCTTGTGGAGAGCGACGTCGCCGTGGACGTTGCCGACGCCGTTGTTGAGGAGCTCAAGAGGAGGCTGGTGGGGGTTAAGGTGCCCAGGTTCGGGGAGCGGGAGACCGTCATAAAGAAGTCGGTTTTCGACTCCCTCCTTGCCGTTCTCAGCGACGTTCCTGATGTGGATTTCTACGAAGAGGGGAGGAAGACGCTTGAGAAGACGAGGCCCGTAACCGTCATGTTTCTGGGGCCTAACGGCTACGGCAAGACCACGACCTTGGCAAAGCTGGCGTTTCAGCTACAGGAGATGGGGTTCAGGGTGGTCGCCGCCGCGGCGGACACCTTCAGGGCCGGGGCTAGGGAGCAGCTGGAGGAACACGGGAGGCGGGTGGGGTTTAGGGTTATAGGCGGCCCCTACGGCTCAGACCCAGCCGCCGTTGCGTACGACGCAACGCAACACGCCAAGTCTAGGGGGTACCACTTCGTGCTTATAGACACGGCGGGCCGCATGCATACAGACGCCAACTTGATGGACGAGCTCCGGAAGATCCAGCGCGTAGTCGAGCCCCAGTATTCCGTCTTCGTCTTCGACGCGCAACTGGGAAACGAGGCCCTGGAGATCGCCAAGTACTACTCCAAATACGTGAAGATAAACGGCATGATAGCGACAAAGGTCGACGCCTACCCCAAGGGCGGCTCCATACTGACTTTTATGTATACGTTGAAGCGCCCAGTGTACTTCCTGGGAGTCGGCCAGACCTACCGCGACCTCGTGAAGTTCTCCAAGTCTGAATACATAAGCCAGCTTCTAGCCTGACTTACGAGGAGGAGTTGAGGAGTTTCGTGGAGGAGGCGAAGAGGACGGCGCCAGTCGCAGACGCTGTAGTGAGATGGCTGGAGGAGACGGGTCGGTGAACGTGCCGCCTGCGGCGCCAAGATCCCTTAAGGCGCTCGGGTTCGGGGAGCGGGAGGCTGTAAGCCGCTTCACGACTCTTTCCTCGGCGTGTTGAGCGACGTGCCGCGCGTCGACATCTACGAGGAGAGCAGGTTAAAAAGACGAGGCCTGTGTCTGTCATACGTCAAGCAACTTTTGACCTGAGTCCACGGCGCGCGGTTCATCCGCATTGGCATGACGGGGGTTCTTACCCCGCCTCTCTATAGCGGCTGAGACAGTTTAAACTTTTAATACACTCACAACTTTTGACGCGTGGCATCCCTACAGGAGAGGTTGGCTAACATGTGGCGGGACATCAAGTGGGTGGTGTCCACGGCGACGAGGCCAGACGAGGAGGAGTTTAACCTAACGGCCAAGTTCCTCGTGCTTCTAGCGTTCATCGCGGGGGCGTTCCAGGTAGTTTTCCACCTAGCTGGCGTGTATATCAGGCACCTAGTATACGGAACCCCGATCTATGCGCTGGGCGACCCGGCTAAGGAGACCGTGGCTGTGCTTGTGTCTATCACCGTTATTTTCGTAGGCCTGCTCTACCTCCTAGTTAAGATGAGGTAAAGATGTCCCAGGAGCGTTGCCCTGTATACACAATAAGCGTGGTGTCGCGCCAGGAGTACAACGTGGTTATTGTTCTGAAGATGCGGGCGGAGTCCGGCAAGATACCAATATATTCCATAGTGGTGCCTCCTGAGTCATTCGGCATATTGTTCGTGGAGGGGGAGTCCCTCCCCGCCGTGAACCGTGCTGTATACGGCGTAAAACACGTAAAGGGGGTCATGAAGGGGATTACAAACGCGGAGGAGGTCATGAAGGTTCTGAAGCCCGTCAAGCCGGCTGTGGACCTCGACGTAAACGACGAAGTGGAGATCGTGGCAGACGTCCTAAAGGGTAGCAGGGCGCGCGTTACTTTCGTGGATCGGGAGAAGGGTGTCGTGCGGGTGGAGCTCCTCGACAGCGCGTTTCCCATGCCGCTCGACCTCAAGATCACTGAAGTCAAGCTGGTCCGAAAAGGACGCTAGCATTCTTGTCTAGGAAAACTTTTAATACTTACCCCTTTTAGTGGGGGCGATGTCTAAGCGTGTCGTAGCTGTGCCTCTACAGGGGGGCAAGGTTGCGGTGAACCCGCAGTTCCAGGACTCGCTCAAGCAACTTGGCCTGGACCCCAACGCCGTTGTTCAGAGGGTGCAGGATGAGCTGAAGAAATACGGCAAATACCCCGTCCAGAAGGTGGAGTTGGAGGTTGCGTCGCCTTCTAGGTATGAGGTCAAGGTGCATCTCCCGCCTGTGGGGGATCTATTACTTAAGCTGTTTGGCAAAGACACCGGCGTTCACGACCCCACGAAAGAGACTTTAGGCAACTTGACCTTTGAACAAGTTGTTGAGATTGCCTTGTTTAAGAAGGATGAGCTTAAGTCGAAAACTTTGAAAGCCGCCGTGAAGCAGCTTCTGAGCACGTGTAAGGCCATGGGCGTCACTGTCGACGGGAAGCCGGCGGAGGAGGTGATGAAGGAGCTAGACGGCGGTAGATACGCAGAAATTATTAATAAATTTGAAAAGTCGTGGTGACATGAGCGCCGTAATCAACAAGGAAGTTTTGTTAACCAAGATTAAAGAGGCCTTAAAGGCTGGAAAACCGAGGCGATTTAGGCAGAGCGTTGAATTGATTGTGGTGCTTAGAGGCGTGGATCTGAGCAAGCCGGAGAACCGCATCAACTTGCTCGTGGAGTTGCCCCACCCGCCTAAGCCGAACAAGATAGGGGCTTTTGCACACGGCGCGTTTGAGGTCCAGGTTAAAAACGCCGGCGTCGACGGGGTAATCACGAGAGACCAGATAGAGGGTCTCTCTGGAAACAAGAGGGCAATCAGGAAGCTGTCGAATCAATACGACTTCTTCGTGGCGCCGCCCGACCTCATGCCTCTGCTGGGCAGGGTGGTGGGCCCCATATTCGGGCCGAGGGGGAAGATGCCCGAGGTGTCGCCTCCAAACGTCGACGTGAAGTCTGTGGTTGAGCGGCTGAGGAGGGCCGTTAGGGTTAGGATTAGGAACGAGCCTGTGATAAAGGTGCGGATAGGCTCCGAGGCTCAGAAGCCTGAGGAGATCTTAGAGAACGCCCTCGCCGTGTTGGAGGAGGTAAACAGGAAGTTTGCCTTGAGGCAGTATCTGAAGGATATATACATAAAGAAGACGATGGGGCCTCCCGCAAAGGCCAGGGCTTTGGAGGTGTTAGCCCGCTAAAATTATTTAAATAGTCCTCAGTATCGCGTCTTGATGCTCGTCTTGGGCAAGAGGCGATATGTAAGGGCTAAGCCGTATCCAGAGCGTAAGGTCAAAATAGTGGAGGGGGCTGTTGATCTGTTGAAGAACTACCAGTACGTTTTCCTTTTCGATCTCCACGGGCTCTCTGACAGGGTTCTACACGAGTACAGATACAGAATGAGACCTTATGGAGTTGTTAAGGTGATCAAGCCTACTCTGTTTAAAATCGCGTTTACGAAGGCATATGGCGGCATCCCTGCGGAGGTGGCTGAAAAGGTGAGGGGCGAGGTTGGGTTCCTGTTTACCAATGTGAACCCCGCCGAGGTGGTCAAGATTGTGGCGGAAAACGCGGTGAGACGTGCGGCTCAGCCCGGGGACAAGGCTCCGTTTGACATCGTGGTGCCGGCCGGCCCCACCAACGCATCGCCAGGCCCTATAATCTCTAAATTCGGCAAGCTGAAGATACCGACGAGGGTTCAGGAGGGCAAGATCTGGATTGCGAAAGACACTGTGGTTGCCAAAGCCGGGCAGGAGATCACGCCGGAGATCGCCGAAGTCCTAAGAGTGGTCGGCATAGAGCCCGTATTTGAGCAACTGAGGCTCCTCGGCGTTGTTTGGAAGGGCACGCGGTTTGTAGACATATCAGACCTGGTGATAGACGTGAGCAAGTACAGAGAGCTCTTCGAGGCCGCCGCCGCATATGCGAGGAACCTGGCGCTAAACGTGGTCTACCCGACAAAGGAGGTGTTGCAAGTGGTGATCCCCGCCGCCCACATGAGGGCCACGGCGCTGGCCGTGAAGCTCGGCGTGGTGACGAGGGAGACCTTGCCGATGCTAATAGGGAGGGCTGTGGCGGAGGCAAACGCCTTGGCCGCGGCGGTGGCCCACAAGGCCCCGGAGCTCGGCTTGTCTGTCGCAACGCCTCAAGCTCCGCAACAGCAAGTTGCCCAGCCCGCCGAGGAGGCTAAGGCCCAGGCGGAGGAGGAGAAGAAGGAGGGACCCAGCGACGAGGAGGTGGCAGGTTCTCTGGCCTCGCTCTTTTAATGGCTAAAGTTTTCGCCCCGGGGGTCATTAAGCTTTTTGGGGAGCACGCCGTTGTCTACGGTAAACCTGCTATAGCAGTCACGATAAACAGAGGAGTCTATGTGGAGTGCGAGAGGGGGGATAAGCTTGTGGTGGAGACCGTTGGCGCTTCTGCGTCTCTTCGGTATTTCCCAGAGGAGAGGCGCATAGAGGCGTTTGGTTCTGAACGCTTCTTTTCATATGTAGACGCCGCGCTTAGGGTCGCGGAGGAGAGGTGGGGGGCTTTGAAGGCCAGGTTCGCGATTAGAAGCGATCTGCCGCCTAGCATCGGCGCCGCCACTTCCGCCGCGGTTTCTGTCGGCGTGTTGAAGGCATACTCGCGCTGTGTTGGTGTTGACGTGGGCGGGGAAGAACTTGCGAAGCTGGGCCACAGGGTTGAGCTGGAGGTTCAGGGCATAGCTTCGCCGATGGACACCGCCGCGGTGTCGCTGGGGGGGCTTCTGAAGATTTGGGCCAGCCCGTTCCGCGTGGAGAGGATAGACGCCTCTCTGCCTCCCTTTTATATAGCGGTGCTTCCCCGGAGGGGCACCACGGGGGAGATAGTTGCCGAGGTCAAGGCGCTTCTCGGAAGGCGGCGCTCCGCCGCGGGCGTAGTTGAGGCAATCGGGAGCCTCGTGGAGGAGGCACACGCCTGCCTGGTAGGGGGAGATCTGGAGTGTCTCGGGGAGTTGATGTATGTGAACAACTGGCTCCTCGGCGCACTTGGCGTTGTGGAGGGGCGCGTGGTGAGTCTGCTGGAGATGGTCAGGCCGTTTATATACGGCGGGAAGATAAGCGGGGCGGGCAGAGGCGGCGCCGTCGTATTGTTGCCGCGGGACGAGGAACTGGTGGAGAGGATATTGGCCGCGTTGGGACACACCTACTACAAGGTGTCCGTGACCCAGTCAGGAGTTTCGGCTTTATGACGCAGATAATCGGGCTTCTGGGGCTTTTCTTGATCGCGGCTGCTTGGGCCGTAAACATCATCCGGAGGAGCCCCCCGCCCCCTATCGACCTCATTGTCCTTTACTTCTTCGGAAGCGTGGCGCTGACCCTCTATGCCGTGTTGCTCGGCGACTGGGTCTTCACAGCTTTAAACGCCTTGTCCGCCGTGCTTTCTTTCATCAACCTCATGAGGGCATTACGTATTAAAACCAGGTTATAAGGCTCGTCATGGCCCAGAGACCTAAGGTGGGCGTCAAGGCGTATCACCTCCTACTCGCCCCGGGTGAGGCGCCGCGGTATGTGTTGCTACCGGGCGACCCCGGCCGGGTGCCTCTGATAGCTAAGCACTGGGCCGGGGCGAGGGAGGTGGCAAGAAACAGGGAGTTTGTCACGTGGGTCGGCTCGTATAAGGGCGTCGCCGTTGGCGCCACGTCGACAGGCATAGGCTCGGGCTCCACCGCAATTGCGGTGGAGGAGCTACTTTACGCCGGCGCCGACACCTTCATAAGAGTGGGCACCACAGGCGCCTTGCGGAGGGAGGTGAGGCTCGGCGATTTGATCATCGGCACAGCCGCCGTCCGCTTCGACGGGGCCTCAAGGTGGTACGCGCCGCCTGAGTACCCCGCCGCGGCCCACTGGCTGGTGGTAAGAGCGCTCGTCGAGGCGGCGGAGTCGCTGGGGGTTAGGCACCACGTCGGCGTGGTGGCATCTACAGACTCCTTCTACGTCGGCCAGGAGCGGCCTGGCTACGGAGGCTTCATGCCGCCGTGGAGCAAGGGCCTTATAGACACTCTACGAAGTCTAAGGGTGCTGTCTTTCGAGATGGAGAGCGCCACCATCTTCACCTTGGCGTCTATATACGGCGCGAGGGCCGGCGGCGTATATGCGGCTATTGCCAACAGGGAGACCGACGAGTTCGCGCCGGAGGTCGGCGTGGAAGACGCCGTAAGGGTCGCCAACGAGGCTGTGAAGATTCTGGCTGAGTATGATCATAAAGGTGGCGCAGGTCCGTGACGTCGCCATAATAGAGGTTGACCTAAAGCCCTGTGCGGACGTATTTATCTTCAGGGTTCGCGGCCGGGAGCTGGAGCTCTGCGGGAAGACCCTTGTGTTGAGCGAGGAGCTTGGGGAGTTCAGGAAGGGACTTCTCGTAATGGCCAAGACGCCGTTTTTCGTCGAGTGCGAAGCAGGGGACTGCTTGGCGGCAAAGGCGCAAGTATAAAAACGGCAGCGTTCTGCACCGTCATGGAGCTGGTAGTTGCCGTCTACAACATAAGCTCAGTGCCCAAGATGCTGGAGCTTGCGAAGATCACGTACGGCTTCGGCGTGAGGCGGCTCGCGTTGGTGAAGGTGTTCGGGGCCGCCGCGCAACAGATCGGTGATTTGTTCAAGCTGGCCTTCAAAATGGGGGGAGAGGTCCTCGTCTTTAACGACATAAACGACGCCGTGGAGGTGCTGAAGCCGGACGTGATATATGCCATTGGGAGGCCCGACAAGGACACCAAGCCCGTCGAGAAGGTGGACAAAAAAGTGATGTTGTTGATACACGGCGCAGACCTGGCCTTCTCGCCTAGGGAACTCCCCCCCGGCGCGGTTTTAAGCCACGCGGTACACAGAGATATAGGGTCAGCCGGCCAGCTGGCGGTGGCGCTTTATAAGCTCCTGGAGTCTTAGCCGCGTACCGGCACTCTAATCTCCTCTTCCTTCACCTTCTTAGCTGTTACTATCAATACGCCGTTTCTATACAGCGCAGACACGGTGGAGGGGTCTACCTTAAGCGGCAGACGGATGTATTTGGAGTATTTCCTCTCCCCGCGGGCGCCCTCGGCCCTTACGGCGGTGCCGTCTTTCGTGACGGAGAGAGCTATGTCGGCGGGCTCCAGGCCGGGCATGTCTATCTCAATCCTAACCTCGTCTCCTTCCTCCACGAGTCGGTAGTCTTTTTTCTCTTTTAGATCCTCCACCATCCTCTGGAGGGATTTGCTGATCTCCTCCATTGCCTTCTTGAAATCCTCCATAGAGTTTATGCTATACTCAGTTTATATCCTATTCTCTCCTGAACGCCTTGCCAACGGCCTTTGGCGGCTTCGCTCTGCCGATCACGCCCGCCACTATTAACAACGTGGCTATGTAGGGGATCATCCGCGTGATTTCGTATCTGGCTAGGTTCAGCGTTTGGAGCCAGTAGGAAAGCGCGTCGAAGAAGCCGAATATGAAGGCGCCGGCGACTGCCAGTGCTGGGTTCCAGTTTGCAAAAACTACGTTGGCCAGTGCTATGAAGCCTCTGCCGGCTGAGAGCTCCTTGGTGACTACGGAGAGGTAGGCAATGCTGAGGTAGGCGCCTGCCAGCGCGGCTAATGCTGCGCCGATCACGGTGGCGAGCAGTCTTACCTTGTTTACGTCGACGCCCATGTTAAATGCGGATTCTGGGTCTTCTCCGCATGCTCTGATGATTATGCCGAGTCTGGACTTGAAGAGTATGTACCACATGACGCCGGCAACCACGAAGGCGAACACGGCGACCCAGGTGGGGTCTGTCTTCGCCCACTCTGGTACCTGTTTATACCCAGCCACGCCCCAGTAGGCTTGTATTCCGTAGGCAACCGCGCCCGCGGCGAAGAGATTTATGGCTACTCCGCTGATTATCTGGTCGCCCGCCAGATACGCCGAGATGTAGCCGTGGAGGAGCCCTATCAAGGCGCCGGTGAGCGCCGCGGCTAGCATGGCCACAAGAGGCCACCAGGTGTCTGGAAGGTGGAGACCGGCTCTGTTGTGGAGGTAGTCCACCGCCAGCGGCCCCATCAACGCGCCGAGTAGCATTATGCCCTCCAGCCCTATGTTGACGACGCCGCTTCTCTCCGTCAAGATCTCACCAAGCGAGGCCAGCAGTATGGGCACAGCGGCGAGGAGCGCCTGCGTCAACAGAAGCGGCAAGATGTCTATCATATCTTCCTCAGCATCTGGAGCGCTAGGAAGAGTATTAGCAGACCTTGTATCACTCTTATGAACTCAAAGGGAGTGCCCGGCTCTATCTGCATGTGGCGTGCGCCCTCCTGCAGTATTCCGAGGAACACCGAGGCAAGGAGGACGCCTATTGGGTGTCCCCTGCCTAACATGGCGGCCGTGATGCCGTCGAAGCCGAGGCCGTAGACATTGGCTAGGTTCCTGGCAAGGCTGTAGGAGGGCGGCCTAGCAACCACCTGCAACACGCCTGCGAGGCCGGCCGTCAGGGCGCCTATTCCAAACGCCATCAAGACCGCTTGTTCAGGCCTTATGCCGTATGCCTTGGCCACTGTGGGGTTTTGCCCGCTTATTGATATCCTGTAGCCCCAAACGCTGTATCTGAGGAAGACGTAGATCAACACAGCGGTTAGATACGCCAGCGGCACAGCCAACGTGAGGTCTGTCCCAGCAACCAGCGGAGTGAGACGAGCTACCTCTGGCATCTTTACCGACTCCTCTGGTTGCGACGGATTTGCAAAAATTGTAGAAACAGCCATTATCACCAACCAATACGCAACCCAGTTCATCATTATCGTGCCCACGACCTCGTTTACCCCCCTCCAGATCTTCAACAACGCCGGGATCGCTGACCAAGCCACAGCAAAGGCTACTCCAAGAAATGCCGCAAGCGGCAAAGCCGAGACGTCTCTAGTCAAGTAGGCAGCCGCAACGGCGCCTAGGGCGCCCATATAAGTCTGTCCCTCGGCGCCTATGTTGAAAAGACCGGCCTTGAGACCTACTGCGAAGGTGAGGCCGGTCAAGAGTATCGGCGCCGAGAAGGCAAGCGCCGAGAAGAGATAAGTCAAGTCCGACAAAGGCGTTAACAACATGGATTTATAGGATAAGAGCGGGTCGTAGCCTGAGATCCACATGGCGATTGCTCCCAGCACAAAAGCCAGAAACAAAGCTAGGCCTGTGTTTAACAGAGAGAGAGCGAGCCTCCTCATAACCCGGCCATCTTTTTTACCCACAAGCTCTATCCCCATCTCCTCCACGGGGCCGTAGGCGACGATCTTTCCTCTGTACATTACTGCTATCGTGTCGGCTATTTTATAAGCCTCGTCTAGGTCGCTTGTCACTAACAACACTCCAACACCTGCGTTTCTAGTCTTTATGAGTAGTGTCTGTACATACTCGGTGGTGGCAACGTCGAGGCCGCGGGTGGGTTGATGCGCCACTATGAGCTTGGCGCCTCTACTCAACTCACGCCCCACCACAAGCTTCTGCTGGTTTCCGCCGGAGAGCTGCCGCGCCGACGACCAAGGGCCTGGCGCCACTATTCCGAACTCCTCTATCAACTTCGCCGTAAAACGCTCGGCCTGTTGCCAAGAGATTAAGCCACGTTTGGCGAACTCATTCTCCTTGCCTATAATTGCGTTTTCTACGAGAGACATCTCAAGCACCAACGCCTTTTTCTGCCGGTCGTCGGGTATATAGGCGTAGCCCCCATATATCTTAATCATGCCTCTACTCCTCTTCCTAACCCCAACTATAGTCTCCACCAAATGCTCTTGTCCATTGCCTTCCACCCCAACTATCGCCAAGATCTCCCGCTCTCTGACAACGAGGTCTACCCCCTGTACTACCGCCCTATCGCCGTCGTAGACCCATAGATCTTTCACCTCTAGGACAGGCCTCTCGCCAGGCTTGCCCAGCCTCTCCACAGCCTCCGTCTTCACCTCACCTACCATAGCCTCCACCAGCCTCTTGGCGTCGTAGGGCGGCGAGAACTCTGCAGACTTAAGCCCTCTTCTCAACACGACGACGCGATCCGCAATATCCATGACCTCCGGTATCTTATGCGTAATGTAAACCACAGACCGGCCTTGTTCTTTCAACCTCTTGACCACTTGAAACAACGACTTCACCTCAGGAGGCGACAAAACAGTCGTCGGCTCGTCTAGTATAAGGAGTTGCGCCCCCCAGTACAAGGCCTTAACGATCTCCACCCTCTGCCTCATGCCCAGCGGCAACTCCTCCACATCTCTATCCCACTCAATCTCAAACCCAAGCTCTTCAGCGATCTTCTCCACCCTCCGCCTCAGCTCTGTGGACACCGGCGAGAGAGATGCGCCCTCCAACACGGCGACGTTCTCCAACGCGGTGAGACCTGGAATCAGTGAAAGGTGTTGATGCACCATGGCGATCCCGAGCTTGAGGGCGTCTCTTGCGTTCTTCGGCTTGACTCTCCTGCCGTCTACGTAAATCTCGCCGGAGGTCGGCCGGTATATCCCAGAGAGTATTTTCATAAGCGTGGTCTTCCCAGCCCCGTTTTCGCCGAGGAGGGCGAGCACCTCGCCGGGAAAAACATCGAGAGAGACGCCCCTCAGGGCGTGGGTTCCGTCTGAAAAAACCTTGCGGATTTCGCGGAGAGAGACCTTCATCAGCCGACTGTGCCTAGACCCAGCTCCTTCCTAAGCTGAACCACCTGGTCCTGCGTGGTGGGCAGGGGAACCTTCTCCGCGCCGGATACTATATCTTGCTTAAGCTTATCCACCGCCTCCCAGATCCACTGCGGTATTCTAGACCTCATCTCCTTCACCGTGTTTATGATGTTTTGGGCATCGGACTCCTTCACGGCGCCTGCCCTGATGCCTATCTCGAGGAACTGGGACAAATCATCCAGCGTGCTGACCGAGATGCCGCCCTCCTTAATGCCGAGCTCCAACACGCCGCCTTTGAAGCTCCCCTCGACCGCCATCTTGGCTGCTGTGTAGACGCCGACGTCTACTCTCTTCATCATGGAGGCGAGTATGAAGCCGGGTTTTATGTAGTCCTGATCGGCGTCTACGCCGATGGCGAAGGGCGGACCCATTGTCCTTCCGGCTTTCTTGCCGGCTTCCGCCACTGCTTCAAACACGCCGAGACCTGTGGCGCCCGCGGCTTGGTATATTACACACACGCCCTGCGCCAGCATCACCTCAGCCGCCTGTTTGCCCTTTGCTGGGTCATTAAAAGATCCTGTGTATACATAGAGTATGTCGAATTTCACATCTTTGCCGAACTTCTGCTTGATGAAGCGCTCCGCCCACCTAACGCCGTAGGCGTAGCCGATTTCGAACTTCCAGAGCACAGGTATCTCCATGCCTAGCACTATGCCGACCTTGGTGCAGTTGTAGTAATACGCGGTGAGGGCAGCCAATGCCCCAACCAACGCCGAGCCTTCGTTCTCTCTAAAGAGAACAGACATAACGTTGGGGCGGTCTGGTATATATCCGTCGATGATGGCGAACTTCACGTTGGGGAACTCCTGCGACACCTGCTTAACGGCGTCTGTCATTAGGAAGCCGACTGCCACAGCGATAACCGCGTCGCCGGACTTCGCCGCAGCTCTGAGGTTGGGCACGTAGTCGTCCTGCGTCTTGCTCTGGACCTCCTTAAGCCCAAGCCCGAAGTCCTTGGCGGCCCTCGACGCGCCTAGATACGCCATGTCGTTAAACGACAGATCCCCCCTCCCGCCTATGTCGTATATCACGTAGATGTTGCCCTTGGGCTTTGTGGTCTGGGTGATGGGCACAGTGGCGGTCTTCGGGGTGGTCGTCTGCGCTGGGGGTTGCTGTTGGAACGCCAGAAATGCGCCTATTACAGCAATTATTACGACTACGGCTATTGCCAGCCAGAGTTTTGAGTTCATGTAGCGTAGAACGGGCTATTTTTTATCTATTAGCGTCTTGGACGCAGGGGAATCCCGCGACGCCCCCAGGACGAAGAAGAGGAGCCGTAGCGCTACCCAGAGAGTCGCGATGAGGGGGAATACGGAGAGATAGCGGCTCAGCCTAACAGCGTCAACGGCGACGTAGTAGAGGAGGACGGCTGCTACAGGCACCAAGGCGGCCGGCGGCGACAGAGCCACGCCGCGTCTCCTCTCCGTGAAGTATCCGTATATCAACCCGCCGAGTAGCGGCAACAAGGCGGCGTTGAGCACGTGGAGCGGCGAGGCGGCTCCCGCCAATGGGGTCAAAAGACCTAGGGGTCGGCG
>GG746510.1_pt3 | contig 15741 bp, 25 predicted proteins | sample 429518 | NCBI scaffold set GG745617.1 | reverse complement strand
AGCCGGTCCATGAGCCGGGTCAGGAGCCACGCCGCGTGTTTAAGCTCCTCGTCGTTGATGACGCGCTCCACGCCGCGGGCCACGGCCGCCATATACGCCGTCTTTGCATATAGGTGGACTGCCAGGACCCTGTCGTTGAAAGTCAAAGTGAGGGCCCTGACGCCGGGGCTGGCTGTTAACGAAAGAAGCACCCTAGACAAGCTCCAGCGGCGTAACTCCGTCGGGGCACTTGTATTGAAGCTTCCTGGCGCATACATCGCAGAAGACGTAGTTCATCTTCTTGCAGATGTACCTATCCTCATACATGTAGAGCCTCCTCCCGCATCGCGAACACCTCCCCACCGTTAATGTCTTCGGCGGATATACCATTGCGTCGAAAAATTAAACTAGGTTAAAAATATTTCACGTGCTAATCGGCGTTCTCCACCTGCTCCCCACGGGGGACCCCGACTACCTCGACCACGCGGTGAGAAACGCCAAGAGACTGGAGGAGGCTGGCGTCGACGCCATAATCGTGGAGAACTTCTACGACGCCCCCTTCAAGCCCAAGGCCGACTTCCGCACAGCGGTGGCGGTGGCCGTGGCGGCGAGAGACGTGGTGAAGACGGTGTCTGTGCCCGTCGGCGTGAACCTGCTCAGAAACGCCTGCCGAGCCGCCGCCGTGATATCTCAACACGTAGGCGGCCGGTTCATCCGCTGCAACGCCTACACAGACCTCGTCCTTTCGGAGTCCGGCCTGCTGAAGCCCCAGGCGCCGTACCTCCGCGGAGTAAAGGTGCTGGCCGACGTCCACGTCAAACACGGGCTCACCCTCTACCCACCAACGCTGGCGGAGGCCGTGGAGACCGCAACCACGAGGGCCAACCCAGCCGCCATAGTAGTCACCGGTGGAAAAACAGGCGAGGCCCCCGACCCGGTGGAGGTCGCCACCGCAAGAGCCTACACGCACCTCCCCGTCCTAGTGGGCAGCGGCATCTGCTTCAACACGTTGACTCTTCTGAAAATCGCAGACGGCGCCATAGTGGGGACTTGCCTAAAGGAGGGGAGAGAGGTCGATTTAGAGAAGGCCAGAAGACTCGTGAAAGAGGCCAAGTCTATGCTCAACCCCAAAAGGCCCCTCCTCCTCTAGGGCAGTATCTCGCCGTCTTTTACGTCTTGCTCCACCTCCCTATTGGGCCCAACGGCGGCCCCCCTCCCAACGTAGATTTCGTCTTTTACATAGACGCCGTCGGCCACCACCGCCTCCACCAGCCGGGTCCATCTGCCCAAGACGACGCCTTCGCCCACTATGGAGCGGCTGAGGTAGGCCCCGGCCTCTATCACGACGCCGTCCATCACCACGCTTTCCCTAATACGCACGTGGGGCCCCACCTTGCTCCTATTCCCAACGACCGCATATGGCCCAATAACGCTCTCAGACGCCACAGAGACCCCCTCGCCTATGTACACAGGCGGGATGATCCTCACCCCCGGCAACTCCGGCCTACACGTGTTGCAACTCTCAAGCGCGGCGAAGTTGGCCTTGAGGTAGTCGACATGCGTCCCGATGTCGAACCACAGCCCCCTGTGCACGTAGCCGTAGACGTCAAACTTCTCCATAAGCCTAGGGATGATCTGTTTAGCTATCTTCACCTCGCCGGAGTTCAGCTCGGGGAACTCCGCCACCGCCTCAGGCTCAAAGATGTAAAACCCGGCGTTGGCCAAGTTGCTCCCCACGGGCTCCTTCGGCTTCTCCACAAACCTCTTAATCCTCCCCCCCTCGTCTATCAGCGCTATGCCGAACCGTCCCACCTCCTCCGGCGGCACCTCTATAAGCGCCATGGAGACCGCGGCGCCGCTCCTCTTGTGGAACTCCCAAAACGCCTTCACCGAGAGGTCGGTGAAGACGTCGCCGTTGGCCACAACGATAGGCCCCCTCAGCCCGAGGCTCCTCACCACGTTTATGACGGCGCCCCCATCCCCCAGCGGCCTGTCCTCCTCCACAAGCCTAACCCTGCCGCCCCACCTCGTGTTTATATAGCTCCTAATCACAGAGGAGAGGTATCTAGCAGACACCACCGGCTCAGCCACCTCAGCCACCCGCTCCACGACCCAGTCCAAAACCGGCCGCCCCAACACGGGGAAAAGCGGCTTAGGCTTGGTATAGCTAAGCGGCCTAAGCCTCGTGGCAAACCCGCCGGCGAGGATAATCCCACTCTCCGCCACATCTAAACTTAAAAACTAATATAAAACCATTGCGAACCGGGACAAGACCCCGTTCTGCTTTCCTCGGCGACAGCTGCTACGCCTGTAGCGGCGGGAAACGCCAACTCTGAGTCCGGCCGAAAAAACGTAAGCGCCAACGCGGTCGGTGGAGGCGCTGCCTCATGGCGATTCTATGTACTTAAGGAACTCGTAGGCGGTTACCTCCGCCTCTGCTGTATCCACCTCTCTTCGCTGAAGCACGTTGCCCGCCTCGCCCACTATGAAGAATACCTTTCTGCTGCGGGGCGAGGAGGCGTTTAAGTAGAACTTCGCCACTACGTACCGGTTGCCTCTAACAGCGGTGACCTCAACCGGCATGAGTCCGAGGCGGCAGGTGCAGTTCAACGTGAGGGCGCCCCCCTTCTGCAACACCCCCGCCACGGCCCACACCTTCTTTGCCAGCTCTACATCGGAGGGGACGGCATTTATGTGAAGAAGCGCGCCGGCTCTCGACGCCCCCACAGCCACCGTTGGGGTTTTTGTCGGATAAGAAGATGGGCGTGTTCCACACCTGCTCCCAGGCGCCGAATTCTCGACCCTTTACGCTTCTGGTGGGCACCGCCTTCCTCAGAAGCGGCCTAAGTCCCCCTAGATCCAACACATATGCAGGGTGCCCCAACGCCACCGCCTTCACGATGGTGGTGCCGAACGAGGTAAGCGCCACGTGTCCAGAGAGAAACTCCCTATCTACTCTAGGCTCTGCCGACTCCACGTCAACCCCCACGGGCTCCTCTACCCTCTTGCCGCTGTCTACCTCTAGATACACCACCTTCTGCGAGACGACTCCCAACGCCACTGTGCAGGGCGTGGTGAAGCTGGCCACGGAAAAAACACTAGTTATATTTAGATATCCACGCCACGTCGGCGGAGTGAGGGGGCATATTAGACGTTGGGTAGATAAACAACAATGCTACCTACTCCGTGGATCTACGCGTAGTGGCTAAGTTAGTCACCGCTAGGATAAGCGAGGAGCCTGCGGACTTGGACAAACTCCTCGAGTCTATCGGAGTCGAGCTAACTTGGCTAGACAAAATTAAGCTTGTGCAACACCTCGAGGGCGTGGAGGCCGTGTATCACGCGGTGTCGGGAAAGATACTGCTGAGGCGAGTCAACGCGGCAGGTGTCAGCACGTAAGCGCGGGCACATATCGCCGCGGTTTGACGCACGCCACCCCGCCCCGCATCGCCGCCACGTACTCCCCCGGCGTCCACATCAGAAAAACCGCGCCGGTCAAGAACCCGAGCAACGCGGCCGGGAAGCCGGCCGCAGCCCCCACCGCCAAAGCCGCCGCCGCTAGCCCCCACTTCTTCGCCCGCCCACGCCACAAGGCGCCTCGCGCCGCCTTTCGTGTAGGCAGAGGCTCAGAGATAAACCGCTCCACCAGCCGCCTAGACTCCACATAGGCGAAACACAAAGCCTCGGCGGCTTTATTAGAACGCCGCGCCGCAACGCCGAGGCAGAGGCCAGGAAGCGCACCTACGAGCCTCTCCATTTCTTGCTCCACTTCGTCGTGTACGTCAAACAGGAGCCACCTCCTGGTCTTCACAGCACCGTCGTGGATGTAATGTAGCGCCCGGCCAAGGGCTCTCCCCGCCGCGCGGAGATCCCCCCTCGCCCGGTAGAAACATGCGAGGTTGAAGTAGTACTCCACCAGACCCCGCGGAACCCCCGCGTGGTGACGCATGTAGACGGCGCGGCAACGCCCACCTCTGCACCTCACCTCCAGGTCGGGCACCGCGTCCGGCTCCACGACGCCCGCCAGAAGCCCCCTCGCGGCGTCCCTAGGCAGGCCTGCTGAGACCAGCGACGCCAAGGCCCTGTGGACGCGCCAGCTCGGCACGGCCATTCTTTAACATTAATAATTTATATGGCTTGTATTAGCTGTGGACTTCCGCGTGGTTTACGCCCCTTGGCGTTATAGATACATTAAAAACATCGACCGCGAGGAGGGGTGCTTCCTCTGTAGGGCCGCCGCCGAGGCTGGGCGAGACGACGAGAACCTCATCCCCCTGAGAGGCAGGCATGTGTTTGCCATATTGAACAAGTACCCCTATACGTGGGGCCACGTCATGGTGGCGCCCTACCGCCACATCTCGCAGTTTGAGGAGCTTACCGAGGCGGAGTGGGTGGAGATGGTGAAGATGGCCAAGCAACTTATGGAGGCGGTGGGGAAGGTCGCGGGGGTGCGGGACTTCATCGTTGGGCTAAACATAGGACGCGCCGCGGGGGCGGGGCTCGAGGGCCATCTGCACCTACACATCATTCCGAAAGACACCGAGGTTAAAAACTCCGACGACCTCCAGGAGGCCCTGGTGAAGCTGACGAGGGAGCTGAGGCGGGCACTATGATAGGTAGCATCTGCCTAGACCACTTCAGGGGTGTGGAGAACAGATGCGTGAAGCTGAGCCGCACCACGCTCCTATTCGGCCCGCCCAACTCGGGCAAGACCACCTTCATGGAGGGGGCGGCGCTGTTGATGCAGAGCCGTGGGGAGCAGTGGCTAGTCCTGGAGGGGCCTCTCCTCATCATCCACGAGCCGGAGGACATACACTTCGGGGGCGACCTTGAGAAGCCCTTCGGCATAGAGCTTGCCGTGGAGCTGGAGGGATCGGCGGTGGTTTACGGCTACAGATACGCCACGGCGACTAACTACGTGGAGCAGTGGGTGGCCAGAAACGGCGAACTGCTGGCGAAGATGGCGAAGAGGGGGGACAGGGGCGTCCTCCTCCACCCCGTGGAGGCCGAGCTCTGCGTCGCGCCGTATGCGGTCATGAACGAAGACGTGTTGATCACATGTGGCGCGGTGGAGGACGAGAAGGTCCGCGCCGCCGAGAGGGCCCTGCTGGACCTCAGGGTGGGGCTTAAGGACAAGTTCTACTTCATAAGCGGGAGGAGGCTGGCGGCGTGGAAATACACCTACGAAACCCACGTCGACTTAATGCCGGCCACCAGCGTGGGGTCCGAGGGGCAGTTCACGGCGCATCACCTCTCCAGGGTGCTTACACAAGCCGCATACGAGAGGGTGAGGGAGATGCTCTACGCCTTCCTCCCCCTAGCCGGCATAGAAGACGTTAGGGTGGGGCTCGTCAAGTCGGGCCGCATCGCCATGTACATCAAGAGAGGCGGGCTGTGGACCAACGCCTACAACGCCGGGAGCTACACAAAGGCCGTGCTCCCCGTCTTGCTCCAGCTCCTCCTGGCCAACCCAGGCGCGGCTGTGTTTATCGACGACGTGGATCTAGCCGTGCCGGGGACGCAGGCGGAGAAGCTCCTCTCCGGCCTCCTCGAGATCGCCAGCGCCAGAGGCCTTCAGCTGGTCCTCTCCGCGAGGGAGCCCGCCTTCGCCGCGGCGGCCGAGAAGCTGGGGATACACGCGGCGAGTCTGTGAAGCTGGTCCTCGACACGTCGGCGCTTGTACGCATCGTGGAGCGCCGCCTAGACGTCGGCCAACTCCTGGAGCACGAGCTCTACGTGCCGGCGGCCGTGTTGGAGGAGCTCCGCCTCCTGGCGGCACGCCAGAAGAAGGCACGGGTGGCGCTCGACGTGCTTCAGCTGCTCCGCCCCAAGATATACGAGAAGGGAGGCCCCGCCGACAAGGCGGTGCTTGAGTCGGCGAAGGAACTCGGCGCGGTTCTCGTGACCGGCGACGCCGCACTCGCCGAAAAAGCCAGGCGCCTCGGGATACCTGTGGCTAAGTTCCACAAGGGACAACTCGCCATCTACTGACAAGCCCCACCAAGCGGCTTCATCCACACGTCTGCAGTCTCCCTCGCGGCCAACCCATCGCGTGCGGACACCCGGCGGATGGACGTGGTCGGGCAGAACCTCCAGCGATGTCGGCCCGCATCCACATTAAGTCCACTAAAGACCTCCTTAGCGTATTCAGCGACGTCTCCTACGAGGATATCTCTGCTGTGTTTAGGAATCCAAACGAAGTGGGCACCACCTGGCATGCCTAGTGCTCCTAGGTCGTGCCAGGGGCGGCCCTCCGAGATACCTACTACCCTAAAAGAATCGCCGCTTAAGAGTCCCCCCCCCCCCTCCCCCACATACCTTGAGGAGTGGGGCTTTCGGCTATAAAAGTATATAAAAGGTTGCGTGTGTTGCGTCGTGCCGTTTAGATTAGTTGAGGCGGAGGATTACGTGAGGATTCCCCCCAGTGAGTTTGGGAAGCCTCTTGAGGAGATTGCGCTGATGCAGCTCAGGGGCAGATACGAGGGGAGGGTCTTGAGGGAGGTGGGATACATCGTGGCGGTGCTGTCCACCAAGGTGGGGCGGGAGGGGAAGATAGTGTTCGGCGACGGGGGGACCTACCACAGAGGCCGTCTTTACCATGTTGGCATACATGCCGCTGGACGGAGAAATCGTTGAGGGCGTCGTGGAAAACGTGAGGGAGATGGGGATGCTTGTGAGGATTGGGCCGCTCCTTGGTTTTATCAACAAGATACACGTAATGGACGAGCCCAACATATTCTTCGACGCCTCCACCAAGAGCTTCGTGGGCGAGAGAACCAAAAAGAGGGTGGGGGTGGGGGACGTGGTGAGGGCCCGCATCACCGGCGTCAGCTTCACCACGCCGAGAGAAGGCACCGACCTCCTCCTCCGCGTGACGCTGACCATGCGCATGCTGGGCCTGGGCAAGCTTGAGTGGCTCAGGGAGAGGAAGGCCCCCGCCAAGAAGGCATGAGCGCCAAGAAGCGCACCCTCAGCGGCTACAAGGCTTGTAGACGCTGCAAGCTGGTGGTGCCAGAAGACGCCAAGCAGTGCCCCAACTGCGGCTCCGAGGAGTTTGTACACATGTGGAGAGGCATGATAGCCGTCATAGACCCCGCCAAGTCGTGCATCGCCAAGAGGCTAGGCATTGAGAAGCCCGGCATCTACGCCTTGGAGCTCCTGGAGGAGTAGCACTTAAGGACTCGCTCCGCGACGGCGAATAGGTGCCGCCTATACGCCTCCATCTCCTTCAGCAGTAGGTCGTAGTCCACTGGCTGTGCGGCGACGTCCTCGCCGAGCACCTCCCGGACCAAGGCCTTTAAGGCTCCCCGGGAGATCTTGTCGTAAAGCTCAAGTAGCCACCTCACCCGCGCCTCGAAGATGTAGAAGTTGTTAAGCAACTCGGCGGCCTCCCGCTCCGTGATGCAGGACCCGCATTTCACGGCATTAACCAGCTCCTCTATAGCCTCCGCCGTCCTCGCCCCCACGGCCTTCCTGAAGCTCCCGCTCCTGAGCTTGGCTGAAAGCATTTCAGCGGCCTCCTCTATGTGCACGCCCAGAAACAAAAAGCTATTTATAACACAAACAGCTTGGGTCGTGCTGTCGGCTAAGATCCTCCAGAGCTCCGGCTTCGCCCGGAAGCAGTGCCCCCTGTGTAAGTCCTACTTCTGGACCTCCCGGAGCGACCAGGTCTACTGCGGGGACCAGCCCTGTGTGCCGTATGGCTTCATCGGGAATCCTCCGTCTAAAGTCGCCGTTGAGTCGCTGACTGACGTGAGGGAGCGGTTTCTTAGGTTCTTCGAGAGACACGGCCACGCGAGGATCAAGCGCTACCCCGTGGTGGCGAGGTGGCGTGACGACGTCTACCTCGTCGGGGCGTCCATATACGACTTCCAGCCATGGGTCACAAGCGGCGCGGTGCCCCCGCCAGCCAACCCCCTGACTATTTCGCAACCCTCCATCAGGCTGACCGACGTGGACAAGGTGGGGCGCAGCGGCAGGCACTTGACGGGCTTCGAGATGATGGCGCACCACGCCTTCAACTACCCAGATAAATACGTCTACTGGATCGACGAGACGACGGAGTACGCCTACCACTTCTTCACCAAGGAGCTGGGCATACCGCCGGAGGAGATAACCTTCAAGGAGTCCATGTGGGAGGGGGGCGGCAACGCGGGGGAGTGCTTCGAGGTGTTGGTGAGGGGGCTCGAGGTGGCGACGCTGGTGTTTATGCACTACGAGGTGAAAGACGGCAAATACCTAGAGCTCCCCCTGAAGATCGTAGACACCGGCTACGGCCTGGAGAGGATCTACTGGCTCCTCAAGGGGACCCCCACCATCTACGACGCCGTATTCGGGCCCTTCCTCGCCAAGGCCAGGGAGAAGACAGGCGTGCCGGAGCCGCCTAAAGACGTGATGGGCAAGGCGTCGGTATACTTCGGACAGATGGACCCCGAGGTCATCGCCCTAGAGAAGGCCTACGACATAATCGCCGAGAAGATAGGGGTTGACCCCAAGTGGTTCAGGGAGGTGGTGCGGCCCCAGGAGGCGCTGTATGTCCTGGCCGACCACAGCAGGACGGTGTCTTGGATGATAGCAGACGGCGTCATACCTTCCAACTCCGGCGCCGGGTACCTGGCGAGACTGCTGATAAGGAGGATCCTGAGGAACATGGCCACGGCGGGCGTAGACGTCGCTCTGGTTGAGCTCTTCGACATGCACCTAAAGGAGCTTAAGGCGGACTACCCGGAGGTCTGGGAGGCGAGGAGCTTGATACTGGAGCTCGTCGACCTCGAGGAGAAGAAGTACAGGGAGGTGCTGAAGTCCGCCCCCTCCGTCGTGAAGAGGGTTGCGGAGGAGGCGAGGAGGAGGGGCAGGCCCGGCCTGGAGCCGGACGACTTGGTGGCGCTGTACGACAGCTTCGGGCTTCCCCCCGAGATCGTGGCGGATACCGCCAAGTCGCTGGGCGTTGAGGTGAAGACGCCCGACGACTTCTACTCCAGGCTGGCGGCTAGACACACGAGGAGGGAGAAGCAACCCGAGAAGACCCTGGTGGAGATGGCGAAGGTGATGGACCTCCCCAGGACCCGGGAGCTGTTTTACGAGGACCCCTACATGAGGAGCTTCAAGGCGAAGGTGCTTAGGGTGGTAGACGGCAGATATGTGGTGCTGGACCAGACCGCCTTCTACGCCGAAGGCGGCGGCCAGCCGGCGGACATCGGCGTGTTGAGACACGCCGGCGGCGAAGCCAAGGTGGTGGATGTGCAGAGGGTGGGCCACGTCATCATCCACGTGGTGGAGGGACAGCCCCCGCCGGAGGGCGCCGAGGTGGCCGGCGAGATTGACTGGGCGAGGAGATACGCCTTGATGAAGATGCACACCGGCACCCACGTCCTCATCCAGAGCATAAGGAGGGTCCTGGGCCCCCACATATGGCAGGCGGGCGCGCAGAAGGACATACCCTCCAGCCGCATAGACGTGACCCACTACAAGTTACCCACGCCGGAGGAGATCGCCCAGATAGAAAAGCTGGCAAACAGCGTCGTGCAGGACAACCTTCCGGTACGCGTGAGGATCATGCCGAGGAACGAGGCCGAGGCTAAATACGGCTTCATCCTGTATCAAGGAGGCGTCGTGCCCGCCAGGGAGATCAGAGTAGTGCAGGTGGGCCCAGACGACGCGCCATTCGACGTCCAGGCGTGCGGCGGGACGCACCTGCGGCACACCGGCGAGATAGGCCTGATAAAGATCCAGAAGGTGGAGCGCATAGCAGACGGCGTGGTGCGCTTCATATTCACCACAGCATGCACGCCGTCTCCTACCTGCAGACCTTGAGCGCCAAGCCGCAGAGGCCGCGTCGGTCGCCGGCGGGTCCAGGGAGAACTTGGTCGATGCTGTGAGGAGGCTGGCGCAGAGGGCCGAAGACGCGGAGAAAAAGGCGAGGAGGTACATGGAGCTCTACGCCTCCATCCTCACGGAGACCCTCAGGGGCGAGCCGGCGGGGAGGTATAAACTCGCCGTGGTGGAGCTCGACGACGAGGAGCTTGCGAAGCGCCTCGCCCAGGGAGCCACAAGCCGCGACAAGGACCTGGTCCTCATAGTGGCGGGGGGCGAGAAGGTCAGCATCTACACAGGCGGCGCAGACGTCGCGCCGATAGTCAAGGCGCTGAGGGAAATCGGCTTCAGAGGCGGCGGCTCCAAGACCTTCGCACAGGGACAGTACAAAGGCGACCTACAAACATTAAAAGAAGCCGTCAAGAAGGCCCTGACATGATCCCCACAAACCCCCGCGAACTCGAGAAGATACTGAAGCGCATGGGGATCAAGGTGGAGGAGGTAGACGCCGCCTATGTGGAGATCAAGCTCAAAAACGGCGAGGTGCTGAGGATCAACAACCCCGCCGTGGCGCTCATGAAGATGCCCAACAAGACGTTGCTGTATCAGATACAAGCCGCCGAGGGCTCCGTACAGAAGGTGACGCCGGCCCCACAGCCGCAACAGACCGCGGAGTACCAGCCCAGCGAGGAAGACATCGCGCTGGTCATGGAACAAACCGGCGCCACAAGGGAGGAAGCCGTCAAGGCCCTTGCGGAGGCCAAAGGCGACCTAGTCCAAGCCGCCATGAAGCTCCTCCAGAAACGACAAGGACAGCCCACCGGATAAGCCGACGGCGGCCGCCAGCCCCGGCCGCGTGCCTTGTTTCACCGTCAAAAGACGCGGGCTCTAAAGCAAAATCTTTTTAATACACCCCCATCTCTGGGGCATGCCCGTTAGACCAGCTCGCTGTTACAAGAGGATAAAGGGGCCGCCGTATACGCGGGAGGAGTACATACACGGCGCGCCGATGATCCAAATCCCGAAGTTCGACATGGGGACCACCAGCGCGGCGGCTAGGGCGGCTTTTACCATGGTTGCCAAGCTCGTGGTGGAGGAGAGGGGGCAGATCAGGATGCAGGCCCTGGAGGCGGCGAGGCAGATGGCGTCTAAGTACTTGACGAAATACGTAGGCGACGCCAACTACTACATGAGGCTAGACTCGGTGCCCCACCACGTCTTGAGGGAAAACAGGATGCTGGCCATGGCCGGCGCCGACCGCCTCCAGGAGGGCATGAGGCTGGCCTTCGGCTCGCCGGCCGGCAGGGCGGCTAGAGTCGAGCCGGGCCAGGTCATATTCTACGTCGAGTTTAAGCCGGAGCATTTGGCACATGTAAAAGAGGCGTTGAGACGCGCCGCCTCGAAGTTGCCGTTGCCAACACGGACAATAGTCGAGACAAAGGGCAATGGAGGCGGCCAAGCAACTACACAAAGATAGGATAGAGGCCGCACTCACGTTGCTGGAGCGGGTCCTCACAGGCGCAGTAACCTCCCGCTCGGCCCTAGTGGCCGAGCTCCAGACGCTCTACAGCGAAAGGGGGATCGAGCCCCTCCGCGGCCTATCTAAGGAGGGGGTGTACGACAAAGAAATAGCCACGGTGTATCTAGTGGGGATCCACGGCGTTGCGGTGCTGAGCCCAGGCGACTACGACGACGTATTCTACATAGAAAACAAGGCCATGCAAGCCGTCGAGGCCATTAAGTCCGTGACTGAGGTGGTGCCCCCCGAAGTGAAAGACATGTTGATGAAAAAGACAGAGGAGATAAAGGGCAAATCCACGGAAGACAAGGTGTTTAGAGTCCTCAGGCTGGTGTTCACCGGCGCCATACTGGGCTACTACCCCGAGATCCTCATGGTTAAGTCCATAAAAACCTACGAGACGGTGCACCCAGACCTCTCCGAACGCCTCGTCAACTACGCCGCGTTCTACAGCGCCTACAAAATCGCCGAGGAGATAGCCCTCGGCAAGATAAGAAACCCAGACGACCTAAAAATACAGAAATACACCTACTGCCTAAAACTCGGCTTCCAGAAGTGCAAACCCTCCGACAAGCTGATCGCGGAGGTCGCAGGCTCGATATACAAAGTCAACAAAACCCTCCTCACCAAGCTCTTCGCCAAAGGAGCCCTCCCCAAGCTGGGCTGACGTATCACCCAAATAAAACAAACCCACTGTTAATAACACGCACAAACCATACAACGTCCCACGTCTCCCCACCGCCCCCAGGCCCAGCCCCAGGGGCCCCACCCCTGCGGGCGCGGGGGATAAGCCGGCTGCGCTGGACGGGCCCACCCGCCCGGCGCTGCCGGCGAAACCGGCGCCGACGGTCGGGAGACGTGGGACTTCTATATACAGCCTTTAACGAAGCGGGTAACGGCATCAGCGATTTTTCTAAGCTGCTCCTCCGTCTGCGGCGAGTGGCCCATCCCCGGAACCTCCACAACCTCCAGCGGGAAGTTGAACTTGTCAGAAAGACCCGCCAAGATGTCCACATGCGTCCTAGGAACCACGTGGTCCTCCGAACCTCTAATGTAGAGCACAGGAGGCATGTTGCTACCAATGAAGCGGGACGGCGACGTCAGCTCCAGCTTACTGCCGAGGGACGCCAGGTGGTTCGCCAGCTTCCTGAGGTATGGGTCCTCCGACTGGAGGAGGTACTGCAGCTGCAGCCTGCGGTCTACAGGCGCCGCGACCGCCGCCACGCATTTAACGGAGCCGGGGTTCCTCGCCGCCAGGAGCAACGCCACGGTGCCACCCATGCTGTGTCCAGCCGCCACCTCCACCGGAAGCTCCCTAAGCCCAGCCTCGTACCCATCCTCAACATCCCTAATCACGGGAGCCGCCACCCCGAACCCAGCCTCCAAAAGGGGCTGGGTCAGCCACTGTATGTTCGAGGGGGAGCTCCTGTAGCCGTGGAACGCCACCGCCTTCGCCATGGAGGAAGGTGCCTCCCCCTTTAAAAATATTGGCGGCGTACAACATTTATATACCCAGACGCGGCGTCTATACATGCGTTTAGAGGTGAAGATAAGCGGCCTCCCCAGAGACCGAAAAAACATACTAATCCTCTCATGCCCCGAGCCCTCCCTCGCGGGGGTGGTGGCGGTTGAGTACCTAATCGACGCCCTCTCCATGGAGGAGATAGGGGCCATACGCATCACAGAGATGCCCCCCGTGATAGCGGTAGTAAACGGCGCCGCCAAGCTCCCCCACAGGATATTCTACTCCCGCCAAGCCGGCATCGTGGCAATTAGGCAACACGTCCCCATCCCCCCACAGATATACGCCGAATTCATCCACAAAGTCCTCGACTGGGCCGAAGAAAACAAGGTCAAGCTGGTGGCGTGCCTATCCGCCATGCCGGCGGTGGGGGACAAGGAAAGCGACAAGGTCTACTTCGTCACCGAGGAAGGCCTCGTGGAGAAGTTCAAACAATACGGCTTCGAACCCATAAAAGAAGCCACAGTGGCCGGGCTGGAAGGCGCGTACCTAGACGCGGTGCTGGACAGAAGCATAGACGGCGCCCTCCTAATCGCCGAGTCCAAGCTACTCACCGCCATCAAAAGACTCGTAGACAGCAGCAAAGTCACAAGCCACAGAGACGTACTGCTCATACTAAACGACCTCGTCGGCCGCGTAGGCCCCGACGTCGGCGCCGCCCTCAAGCTAGTAGACGCCGTAGCCAAACTCGCCGAAACCCAAATAGACACCTCAAAACTACAAGAACACGCCTCCAAATACGCATTCCTCGTAGAAAAAAACATAGAGGCACTATTCAAACCACCCGCCGAAGCAGTCGCCCAGACAAGAAAAGAAATACCGCTGGTTTTCTAACATCAGGCCACAAAGCCCCACCACTCCTCTCCTTATCGAACTCGGCGTCTTCGCCTATGACCACGTGCTTTCTGCTCCCCACCCCCACTTCGGCCCTCCATGCATCTGCAAGCTTGAGGGGGCGCGCCGCAACCTCGGCGCGGCCACTGTCTGTCGATTGGAATTGGAACTGTGTTGCTACGCAGATATACGTTATACCTGACTTCTGCGCTGACCTGCTAGCCTCCACCGCGAAGAGTTTCAGCTCCTCCCAGCGGCCTTGAGCAGATCACCGCCTCACCCTTCAGCATATCTAGTGCGCCTCCACGCCCCGCGGCTCAAGTAGCTGTTAGACGAGGGTAATCTTCCCGGCGCCGGGCGGCCCACCACGACCACACGCTTCCCGGCCACCTTCACAGCCCTAAGCTCGCGGAGACGGCCGAAGAACAAGACCATAAAACTGCGTGGAGATGCGGTAAATTACGCCAACAGCCGGCCCCATCTGCGGCTTCGCCTCACCGGAGAGGCGCCTTCAACCGCCGGGGCTTCTTGCCGACGCCGTATGGGTACATATACCAACTCTCAGCGATGTTTTGTACAGCAGTGGTGACTACGGCGGTCGTTGCACACGACAAGGCTCCGCCGGAGATACGCTGGCGAAACGGCGGAGGCTAAAATTGCCCATTGGCCTCGGGCTTGAGGAGACTGAGACCCCCACCTGAAGACGGGGGCACCATTAACAAGCTTTAGAATTTTTATACCTGAACACAACAATATAACACATGGATGTTGCGTTTGACGCTTATAAGGCTGAACTGATTCGGTATGTACTGCGGCGCGGGCCCATGGTCCGCACCAAGCTCATGAAGCTTCTTTTCCTCATCGACAGGGAGCTGTACCAGAGATTCGGCGCTACGGTGTTCCGCTGGAAGATGTACAAATACGGCCCCTTCTCCCGCGAGGTGCTGGACGTCCTCGACGACATGGAGGTAGACGGCTTCGTGGTGGCTAAGGTGACCGACGACGCCATAATCTACGAACTCGCCTCGACCGCCCCCGCCGAGTTGCCGCAGGAGGTGAAGGAGGCGGCCGACAAAATCCTCGAGACGTGGGCACGCCGAAGCCTCGACGAACTCCTCACATATGTATACAACCTAGATGATGTGAAGGAGACATGGCCGGGGAAGCCGCTGTTGCGGTAGGACTCGGCGCCTTTGTGGAGGAGTACTTGACGCAACGCGTCAACGAGCTCATCCAGCCATACCGAAGGCTGCAGGTGCTCAGGAGGAGGATACTGCAGGAGGTAGAGGAGAAAACGGGGGAGAACGTTGCGAAAATAATCCCCAACATCGCCACAGCAATACGGCAGTACGCGACGGAGATAGAGGAGGCCCTGGCGGAGCTCAGGCGGCAAGGCGCAGACCCCATGAAGGCCAGTCTCGAAAGCGTCGTGGAGGAGTACGCCGAGGTCCTGCGGCTAGACATACCGGTCGGCGGCGGCAAAACTCTAGAGGACCTCCTCTACGAAAGCCGAGACGAAGTCTTAGACAAGCTCCACGAGATAATGATGGCGCTGTACATGGAATACGTAGAAATAAACGAGAAATGCGACCACGGGTGTCCGCCTGAGGCGGCGCAGAAACTAGAGAAACTAGCGACGCTGGAGCTAGCCACGTACATCATCTACAAGCTGTTCCAAAGACAGAAAATCGACAAGAAAACCGCCGTTACAGCACTTAACGAAATAGTAGACAAAATTCTCTCCGAATGATCAAATTTCTAGACGTAGGATACCTTATAAACTGCAGACACAAAATAAAGCAGGTAGACAAGCTGTTTGTTACAAGTTGCGTTTTAAAAGTGATAAGGCACAAAATCAAAAAAGGATTACACATTTTCCTTGAAAAATTTGAAATAATAAGATTTCGTCAAAAATTACTACTCAACTATAAGCGGTAAAAGGCGGCGGAGAAGCCCGAAGAAAATAGCCGAGGATATGGCCCAGCTCCTAGAGCACAAGGGCTACGCCGACATCGCGTTTCTATTTAGGGTCATCGCCCGGTATTACATAAGGGGGCTAGAAGAACACATGGAA
>GG745988.1_pt9 | contig 17559 bp, 19 predicted proteins | sample 429518 | NCBI scaffold set GG745617.1 | reverse complement strand
GCGGCGCTGGTGAGGTACTCGCTTTATGTAGACGGGGTCTTCGTCTTCAACGACATGGGAGACGGCTGTCTAGTGTCGACGCCGGTGGGCTCCACGGCCTATGCGCTTTCGGCGGGCGGCGCGGTCATAGCTCCGGGAGCTGGGGTGGTGGAGGTGGTGCCTGTGAACTCCATGTTGAGGAGGCCGCCGCACGTCTTCCCGGCCGACGCCGAGGTGGAGCTACGGGGGGCCAGGAGCAGGTCCGACATATTGCTAATTGGAGACGGCGCCGAGAGGGTCAAGTACCGCGACTCGGCGGTTGTGAGGCACGCGGGGACCGCCAAGTTGCTTATCCGGGTTCAGAGGGAGGGCCCGACGCCGCGGCTACCCCCAAGCGCTCTACTGTTGCGGAAGATCCTGGAGGAAAGAGGGCCCTTGACGGCTTCGGAGATCGTGTCGCTGACGGGCCTCTCGCCGCGCACGGTGCGGCACGCCCTGGAGAGGCTGAGGTCGGCTGGGCTCGTCCGGTCTGTGGTGGACCCCACGGACCCCCGGCGGAGGGTCTATATGGCCTAGGCGGCCTCTGCGGCGGAGAACTTCCTGAGTAGGATGGGCGCCGCTACGCCGACGGCGATGGCGGCGATAGATATGGCGAGGTCGCGGGCGTAGATCAGCGGGTCGAGCGACGGCGTCGATAAGGTGCTTATCAAATACACCACGCCGAGTATCAAAGCAACCACGCTCAGCACATAGGCGACAGCTCTCATAGGCGGCTTTTCTCTCCGCTATTTAAAAGTTTCAAGGTTTATTAAGGAGGAACCGGAAGTACACAAGTGATTGTGTGTCAAGACGTTGGGAGGAGATATGGCGATTTCTGGGCGTTGCGGGGCGTTACGTTTGAGGCGGGGAGAGGCGTCGTGCTGGGAGTCCTGGGGCCCAACGGCGCCGGCAAGACGACGCTGGTGAGGATATTGACGACAGAGCTTATGCCCAGCGAGGGCAGGGCCCTCGTGGCTGGGTTCGACGTGGTGAAGGAGCCGGAGAAGGTGAGGAAGGTAATAGCGGCGGTGCCCCAAGAGAGCCGGCCTATAGACTTCTTGACGCCGTATGAATTCGTCCTCAGCTATCTGCTCCTGCGCGGCCTCTCGCTGAGGGAGGCTAGGCGGCGGACAAGGGAGGTTCTGCAGGTGTTCGGGCTTTGGGAGGTCCGAGACAGGGAGGTGGACGCCCTCTCGGGCGGCATGAAGAGGAGGGTTCTCGTCGCCGCTGTGTTTGCCGCGGACGCCGAGGTGGTGTTTCTCGACGAGCCCACCACGGGCCTAGACGTCTACTCCAGGAGGCTTGTGTGGAACGCCGTGTCTGAGCTCAAGAAGCGCGGGGCGACCGTGGTCTTGACCACCCACTACGTGGAGGAGGCGGCGGCTCTAAGCGACGCCGTCCTAGTCCTCAACAGAGGACGCGTGGTGGACTTCGCGCCGCCGGATAAGCTGGTGGAGAAGGTGCCTGGGAAATACGTGGTGGAGGTATACGGAGCCGACGGCCGACCAGCTGACAGCAAAGCCGTCGTGGAGATCGGCGACAGGAGGCTTTACTACGTGGAGAAGCCCCCCGAGGCTCTTTCGCTAGACGGCGCCAAGGTGGTAGTTAGGCCTAAGTCGCTGGAGGATTACGTGTTGCTTACGATGGGGGCGATAGAGGAGGGTGAGGAGGGGTATGAAGACCATTAGAGACGCCTTGGTGATAGCTTGGATAAACGGCTGGATAGCGGCAACCCGCGGCTGGATTTGGGTAATCGGCGGCTCCGTCAGCCCAGTATCGTTCCTCGTCGTTTTGGCGATATACGGCGGAGCCGAGGGGCTGAAGTGGGGCCTAGTGGGGGGCTTCATCTGGACAATTGCGTCAAACGGCATTGGGCTAATCGGAGACGCCACCTACTACCGCCTCGGCATAAAGTACCAGAGCATGTTAGCCGCCGCCCCCGTCTCGCCGGCGGGCTACGCCCTAGGCCTGGCGCTTAGCGCCTTCGTCTTCGCACTCCCAACGTTGATGGTTTACCTCGTCGTCATGTGGTGGCTCGGGCTGTGGATTTTGACGCCTGCGTCTCTCTACGCCCTTACAGCGCTTTGGCTGGCCTCGGCGGGGATAGGATTCACGCTGGCCGGCTTAATTAAACACATGAGGTACGCCTGGGCCCTTCCGCAGATCCTCTCTGCGGTGTTCACAGTGGGGGCCCCCGTCTACTATCCAGCGACGCACCTGCCAAGCCCCTACCTAGGCGTAGTCCTCCCCACAGGCGCCGCCGCGGTTATCATACACGACTCCACGGGCCTAATTCACTACGGCCCATACCTCACGTCAGCCGCCGCCGTCGCCCTAGCCCTCCAAAGCGCCCTCGGCCTCTACTTCTTATTCAAGCTGGCGAGGTGGAGGCAGCCCTAGATGTAGAGGGGCTGTACGCCGCCTGACTCCGCCACCACCTCGATCTCCACGCCTATGTAGTACGACTTGAGGACCACCTTCACGTAGGGCGGGTTGACGGCGGTTTTTATCCTCTCCATGAGGTCTACGGCGAGCTCCTCATGCAGTATTTCACGTCCGCGGTAGCTGTCTACCATCTGGCGGAACTCCTCAAGGGCCAGCGCGGCGCCGCGCGGTATGTACTCAACCACCACCTCAAAGACGTCTATAGTCTTGCTGATGGGGCAGATAGACTCCCCCCGGGTCTTCAGCCGTATTAAAGACGGGTTTTTACTTAACTTAAGCATATCTCTGGCTCTACAGATTTATTAAAGAGTTGCCGCCCAGCCGTGACCTGCCGCGTAGAACGTTGGCGGTCTGACCCCTACTACGGCGCCGTGGCGGTGGTGAAGGCGGGAGACGGCTACGTGGTGGGGGACTTCAGCGGGTGGATCCTCGGCGCCTTTCAAAAATATGTAGAGCTTCCACCTGGCCTCTACAGGCTGGAAGATGGCGATTGTGTAGTAGAGCCGCCGAGATACCCTTGGCATTTCCCCACGCCGTATATGGCCGCCGACTGGGGAGACGTGGTGGAGCTCCGGATATATGCGCCGGAGACCCCGGAGGTGTCGGGGGGAGAGGTGACGAAGCTGGCGGAGGTGGGGCCCTTCGCTGTGTACCTCGGGACGACGCGTAGGAGGCGGTACGAGGTGAGGTGTTGCGGCAAGACTAGACGTTTCCGGTCTCCGCCGGCCGCCGCGTCGCCGCCGGTGACGGCCATGTACGAGGTCTTGCCGGACCGCGCCGCGGATCGCCTCGGTTGCCGCGACCTGCGGCGGGACTTCTGCGGCGGCACGTTAAAAGACGTGGCGGCGCTCGCCGCGGCCGCTCTCGACTTTTCAGACGGCCTCTACCTGCACCCCATATATCCCGCCATGAGTTACCATCGATACGACGTGGTGAACCATATGGACGTAGACGAGAGGCTGGGGGGCTGGACGGCCTTCGTCGCGTTGCGAGATGCGTTGAGGAGAGCCGGCATGAGGCTTGTGTTGGACGTGGTGTTGTACCACGTGGGGCTTCGGAACCCGTTGTTTCCGGAGGGCCCCTTCATCTTAAAGAGTCCAGAGCCGGCGCGTCTAGTCAAAGAGGCGGCTCTCAGACTGCCGCGGGATCTCTTTAGGGAGTTGGCGAGGGGCGAGCCGCCCTACGAGACTTTTCTAAAGGTGTGGGCCATGCCGCGGCTTGACTACTCAAGGCCTGAGGCTGTGGAGTACGCCCGGCGCGTGGTGGAGTTTTGGGCCCCCCACGTAGATGGGTTTAGGCTGGACGTGGCCCACGGCGTGCCGCCGGGGGTCTGGACAGAGGTGTTGAGGCCGGCGTCGGGCTGGTACGTATTCGGCGAGCACATGGGGAACCCCGCACCTTTCTACAGCGCCGTGAGGGGCTTCACGGCGTATATGCTCTACGGCGCGTTGACCCAGCTTGGAGGAGACGCGGGGAAGCTCGCTGAGGCGGTGAACAGATACATAGCCCTGACCCCGCCCACCTCTCTGCACCACATGAACACCTTTTTGGAGAACCACGACCTAGACAGGGCGAAAACAGTCTTCGGCGGGGCTCTGGAGATGGGCTACGCCCTTATTTACTCGCTTCCGGGCGTGCCCTCGGTGTACGCCGGCGGTGAATGCGCCGAGGAGGGGAAGGCGGCGGACCACACAAACAGAAGGCCCTACACGCCGTGTCCCGACTCGCCGGTTAGACAGCTCCTGACGCGGCTGTATAAGACGAGGAAGGACCTGCGGCTAAACACAGGCCCCGCCTGGGCCGAGGCAAAAGACTCCTCACTAGTGATACACGTGGCAGGCACCCGGATAGCTGTAGAGAACAAGCGGGCGGTGTTTAGTAATACCTACCAAAGCCTTGAACTGCCATATAAATAGACCCGGATATACTCATGAAGCTTGATTTCAGAGGCGTCACGGCCATCTACGGCCGGCCGGGGACCGGCAAGACCAGCCTCGCGATGCGCATCGCCCACGAGCGGATCGCCGAGGGGCAGAACGTGCTGTGGGTCTCGCTCTACGAGGACAAGGAGACTTTTTTCAGAAACGCCGCGGCGCTGGGCTACGATCTCTCTAAGGCGGAGTTCTGGGATATGATCTTCGTCAGGCCCGACATCATACTCAACCAGGTGATCTCGGCTACTTCTCAGGGGAACTACGGCCTCGTCGTGGCTGACTCCATATCGGCCTTGGTGGAGGATCTCCAGAGCAGGGAGTACCTCATAAACGCGGTGTATAGAGTCTTCAAGCCGTCTAACATAGACTTCATCGGCATAGCCGAGGAGGAGTCGGCGACGCCTCTGGACTACATAGCCGACAACTTGCTCCGCATGGAGCTGAGGCTTGAAAACGGAATCGCCGAGAGGAGGATGTATGTGGTGAAGGCCAGGGGGAGACGGGCAGGCTACTACGTCGAGTTCGACATTTTGGAGGGCCGAGGCGTTGTGTTCCTCGACGACCTGCCCCGGCCTGCGGCTAAGGGGCGCTGGGAGAGGCGGGTAGATCCCCTCTACAGCGCGGTGGGGCCCGTGAAAGGCGGGGGTGTTTACCTCTTCGCTGGCCGCGGCTTAACGCCTCTCCTTGCTCGAACCGCGGCGGAGCTCTCCCGCGAGGGGCTTAAGGTGCTTTACCGCGTCTTCTTCCGCGACGCCTCCGCCGCCTCTACACTTGTGGAGAAGTTCGGGGGCAGAGCCTCGGTGCAGCAAGTGGAGCCCCGGCCCCAGTCACACTTCACGCACATCAAGGGGCTATACGAGACATTGGCCGAGACAGATGCAGACGTGTTGATCTCAGAAGGCGTAGACGTGGAGTTCTTGGTATACGGCAGGAAGGCTCTCGACATAAACAGGAGGGAGATTGAGGAGCTCAGAAGGCTTGGCGTCGCCGTTTTTATAAACGTGGACAAAGACTTCGGGCTTAGGCCCTTCGCAGACGTCGTTATAAAAGTGAGGGGAGAGAGGGCTGTCGTCTACTCCTCCCAAGGCAGAGCTCTGTGCCGCTACGAAGCTGACCCGGCCCCCCGCCTTGTCTGCTAACGCCGTGGACTGCGTCAGGATAGAGGGCAGGGCCTACGTTGCGGGCAGATTCGCCCGGGTGAGACTAGGGCGGGAGGGGTGCAGGACCCTGCAGTTTTCCAACGACTACATCATCCTGCCCGGCATGGTGGACATCCACGTCCACTTCCGAGACTGGGGGCTTTCACACAAGGAGACCTTAGCCGGCGGCGCCGCCGCGGCGCTGGCGGGCGGCGTGGTGGCAGTCGGCGACATGCCCAACACGAGGCCCCACATAAGGACGGCGGAGCTCTACCGCAAGAGGCTGGAGGAGGGGGCATCCCTCCCCATCATCTACAGGCTACACATGGGCGTCCCCGGGGACCTCGCCGAGCTCGACGCCGCCAGGCCAGGCTCTGTCAAGGTCTATCCGGAGGACGTGGAGACATACGGCTGGGGCCACGTGGAGGCGTTGATGAGGAGGTGTGCCTCGCTTGGTTGCGTGGTGGTGTTTCACTGCGAGGACCCCGCCTACTTCAAGGGGGCGGAGCGCCCGCCGGAGGCGGAGTTGCGTTGCGTCGAGAGGGTCCGCCTCCTTGCATCGCTGACGGGGGCAAAGGTGCACCTGACCCACATCACCCTGCCCCAGACGGCGGAGACGTCCCGGGGCTGGGCGTCTGTCGACGTCACGCCGCACCACCTGCTCTTGGACGTGGAGAACTGCAGAGACCCAGGTCTCTGTCTCGTGAACCCGCGGCTGAGGACGCCGGACATCCGGAAGGCGCTTCTGGCAACCTTCGCTGCAGGTCTCGTGGATATGTACGCCACCGACCACGCCCCACATACCTTGGAGGAGAAACGGTCGCAGTCGCCGCCCCCCGGCATATGTAGCATAGACGTGTCGCTGAGTCTCCTCCTCGCCCTCTGGAAGAGGGGCGTAATCTCGCTGGGCGACGTGGTTAGGCTGTATTCGCACAGGCCGGCCCGCCTCCTCGGCGTGGAGGCGGAGGAGACATTCGTCGTGGTTAAGCTCGAGGAGTTTAAGGTGCGTGGGGAGGACTTCGCAGGGAAGTGTAGACACACGCCTTTTGAGGGCTTCACCGCCTTCGGCAAAGTGGCGGCGACCGCGGCCAGGGGGAGGATTTACTTCAGAGGCGGGGAGGTCTACAGCCTTTAGGCTTCGTACTTTTCGGCGAGTTTAAACAAGGCGTTGAGAACCACCTCGTTGGCGCCTTCGTAGATCTCGGTGGCCTTGGCGTCTCTATACAGCATCTCCACCTTGGAGTCTGTGGAGTAGCCAAAGCCCCCCATTATCTGCATAGCTATGCGCGTTGCATCTACGGCGAGCCGTGACCCCAGGTACTTGGCTATCTGGGCGTAGAGCGGGAAAAACTCGACGTTTTTATCTCTGTAGTAGGCCGCGGTGTAGACAACGCCTCTCACAGCCTCTATCTGTGCCTTGATTGATGCCACGTAGTGTTGAAGAACTTGGAAGTTTATTATGGCAGTGCCAAACGCCGTCCTCCTCCTGGCGTACGTCTCGGCCTCCTTTATGGCGCCCTGCGCAATGCCGAGGCCTATGGCGCCCACGCAGGTGCGGCCGTTGTTTAGATCGTCGAGCACCACCTTGAAGCCGCCGTTTAAACCGCCTACTATCGCCTCGTCGCCTACTTCACAACCGTGGAGCTTGACCTCTGCAGTGCCGGTCCCCCTGACGCCCATCACGGTGACGGGGTTCGTCTCCACGCACTTCCCCCGCTCCACGAGGAAGAGCGTCACGGTCTTGTGCTTTTCCTTGGGCGACCCAGTCCTCGCCGCCACTAAGAAGGCATCGGCGTATATGCCTGAGGTTATCCACAGCTTAGTTCCATTGATAACCCACGAGCCGCCCACGCGCTCCGCCTTCGTCTCAAGCGAGAAGGCGTCTGAGCCGCAACAAGGCTCGGAAAGAGCGAAGGCGATGATCTTCTCCCCCCTCACGGCAGGCTGTAGCCAATTCTCCCGGAGCTCCCGCCCGGCGTAGTGCATGAGGTTATGCACAATCATGGAGCCCTGAACCTCCGCGACGGTGGCCAGAGCCGGGCTTGACCTAGCCACCTCCTCCACCACAAGCACCAAGCTCCGGAAGTCCAGCCCGGGGCCTCCGTACTCCGGCGGGGCGTGCGGCGCGAGGAGGCCCAGCTCCCCCATTTCACGCAACAGCTCCCTGGGGTACCACCCCTGGTCAATCCTCCTGGCGTTGGGCTCCACCTTTCTCTCCACGAAGTCCCTTGCTGTTTTCCTCACAAGGTTGTGTACCTCATCCAGTTGCGGATACATAAAAAACAAATTAAGCGGATTTTTATAACAGTTGAGTCACTTCATGTTTCTTGGTGTGTTTATTTTGCACCAACCTCAGCGCTTTAAACCTGACGGCTTATGACAGATGTGAGGTGTCCAAACGCGGTGGTTCTGGCGGGGAGGCGGATAGAGCTTCAAAATTGCGTCCCGAAGAACAAGGAGGAGTGGAGCCTAGAGCTTGCAAAGCTCCTCGCAGAGATAAATGGTATAAAATTCACAGACACAGTAAGGAGGGTGGTGGAGTACGTCAGGAACTTCTGGCAACAATACGAGGTGTGTCCCCCGGCCTCGGTCATAGAGTCAGACCTGGGTGTCGACAAGAAAACTCTGCTTGAGGCCTTCGGCGGGAGCTATGGCGCCATCTGCGCCTTAGCTGGCGTAGAGCCCCCTACCGGTTGCCTTTCTCAAGTCCTCTCCTCTACGTAGCCCGGTAGAGAAGATCCACGACGCCCGCCACTTCGGCTTGGACTCCCAACGCGTGGAAGACCCTCCTCAGCTGGGCTTTGCAGGTGGCGCAGGGCCTCACAGCGGTGCCGAACTCCACCCCTCTATACATCTTTTCCCAATACTTCACGGCCAGCTCCATTGCTTCAGGAGCTATGAGTCCGCCCCCTCCCAGGCAACAGAGGGATTCCCTCGGATTTTTCCACAGCTCCACGTACTCCCCCACGGCGGCTTTTAGGAGGGCCCTAGGCTCTGTTACTATCGGAGAAGCACCACGCGAGTAATTGCAGGGGTCCATGTAGACCACAGGCCGCCGCGTCTCTACACGCCTTATCTTCAGCTCGCCGCGGCTGTATGCCCGGAACAACAACTGATGTATATGTACGGCGGGTCGAGGCGACTCAGGCGCGACAAGCCGCGTAAAGACGTGCCACCCGTGGCCGCATTCCCCAAACACTACGATGTGCGGCCCCACCCGCCGTATCTCCTCTAGGTACATACCCGCGATCTTACGCATGTGTTCCGCGCCGAGGTAGTAGCCGTAATTCGCAGTATCGGTCACCCGGAGGCTTAAAACAACGTCGTAACCCAGCAGATTAAGGAGGTACACGTAACCGCGGAACGCCTCCTCAAACTCAAACAGGTCTGAAGACGAGGGGAAAAGAAGCGCGACTATCCCCCTCGGCCTCTCCTCAGCTCCGCTTAGCGCCTCCATGTAGCGCTCTCCATCAAAGAGGTAGAGCCGCGGCTCCGCCCCCTTTTCTTGTATGATCTTCTTAGCCAACGCCCTTGCCGCCATGGCCACCACCTTGGGAGGCATCCCCACGTTATTTCCATGCCTCAGGAAGTTGTCGACCACCTTCGCCACATACGACACGGGCTTGCCGGCGGCGGTAAGCACGTCTCTTATCTGCCGCGTCGCCTCGGCGACGTCGAGGCCCAGGGGGCAGAAGTAGGCGCATCTCTTACACATGGCGCACAGCGAGAAGCTTCTGTAAAGCTCATCGGGTGTTGCTCTCCTCCTTACAAGCTGAAGCCTCCCCATGGGCGTGTTGGCGAATTCGCCAGTGGCGATATATGATGGGCATATCTCTATACAGTTCCTACAGCGGGTGCAAGCATACGCTACAAACAGGGCATAAGGGGCTTTATCCACGTCAGACATATACCAGGGGGATTTTAGCAGTTTGAAAAGTGCAAAACCTACATAGTAACAGTTTAAATCACAGAAGGTTAGCTCTACCATGCTCCTGATATTCCTCCCTGTATTCACCGCGGCTACTGCGCTGGCAATCTACAGAGCCTACCAGGCGCTGTCACAGTCTACCACAGCTGTGGCGCCTCAAGAGCTCATGCGCTTCTTGACTTTCGGAGGGATCGTCAACAAGCGGCTCAGGACGCTATCGCTCCTTTTTCACGTCGCCATAATCACCTCGCTCTTTGGCCACTTCTTTATGTTTGTAAAGGAGGCGCCCCCCGTCCTTCCAAAGCTGGGAACCGCCATGGGCCTCACGGCTACAGCCGCCCTGGCTCTGCTGGTTGCCGGGAGGCTCTCCGAAAAAGACCGCGAGTATCTCCTCATATCAACGTTGCTTCTCTTAACCGCCGCCACAGGTACGGCGATGGGTCTCGCGGCGCCGAGGGAGTACGTGGTGGAGATCGCCCTATCTCTTCCGCAGACTCTTGATGCGGCGAGCGTTCTTCTTGTTGTCCACGTGTTTTGCGCAACGGCCACGGCGGCGGCCGTGCCCTACACCTTGATGAGCCACGTCGTGACCCCTGTGGCTTATCTCGCGGTGAAATCTAGAAGACTAGAGAAAGCGTGAAGTAGGTGAGGTAGGCGGCGACGTAAGCCAGGAGTAGGTTCGCCGCGACGCTGAGCAGAGTAAGCCTAAGCCCCACCGTCTTGTAGATGGAGGAGAGGGTTGCGATACATGCGGAGTACATGGCCGTAAACACCAAGTAGGCAAACACGGCGGGTAGCGGCAGGGAGGGAAGCAACTGCAAGCCGCCGGTGGCTTCGAGGAGGCCCAGCACCACCTCCTTGAAGATCCAGCCACCTATAAGCGGCATCACCAGCTCCCAAGGCATGCCAAGCGGCTCGAAGAGAGGTTGTATGGCTTGGCCGGCCAAGGCGAGATAGGAATGGGAGACGTCCTTGGCAACGCCGTGGGGCCCGAAAGCTTGAAGCGGCCACAGTGCGAGCATGACGGCGACAAGAGGCGGCGCCACCTTGTGGAAAAACTCGCGGAACTCAGCCGCCACTTTCAAGGCGTATATGCGGAGGTTTGGGAGGAGTATCGGGGAGGGCGGCACCTCGCCCCCGGCGGCCGCGCCCAAGCCCAGCAAGCGTCTATATATAAGCGAAGCGAGGAGCACCACAAGAAAGGCGACTACGTAGGGGAGAAATACGGCGAGCGGTATGAGATACGGCATGTGGGCAAAGGCGGCGGTCGCCACAGCGGCGAAGATGGCGAGCCTCGCGACGCAAGGGACATATGGCAACAGCAGAGCGGTAAGGACGCGGTTTGACCTCCCCCACAGCACCCTAGCCGTGGCCACAGCGGGCACGTTGCAGGAGGCCGCCACAAAGAGGCAGACGACGCCACGGGGAGGTATGCCCAGGCGTGTTAGTTGCCTCTCGAGGCTTCTGGAGAGGAGGGCAATCACGCCGCTGTCTTCATACAACGTGATGAGCGAAAGAGCCACAAAGACGTATACTGATATTGTTAACAAAGTTAATAAGGTCCCCCACAAGGCCTCCGCCACGAAGCGGCCGGCAAGCCCGCCTAGGTTCTCCAGAATCCAGCTGGACACGGCGCCGTCAACTGCGTCCAAGAGTCGTACTATCGACACGGGCAGTTCAGCGCCCCACGGCGTGATTCCCTCGACGACAGCCATGAGGAAAAGCCCCGCGGCGAAGCCCAGCGCCACCAACGTCAGAAGCGCCAAGACGGGGCGAGCCAAGACGGAGGACTTAACCGCCGCGGCAACGGGAGGCTCCAACTTGATCGGGCGCACCGTCCCCCTGGGAAGCCCCTCTACCAACAGCTTCACCAGCTTCTCCACGCCGCTTCTCTTGGTGGCCGACAGGTAGACCACAGGAACGCCAAGGGCCTTGGAAAGCTCCTCCTCCGAATAAGGCGGGACCCAGAGGTCGGCCATGTTGAAAACCACGGCTACAGGCTTGTACTTGCCGGCCACCTCTGCTATTTTTAAGGCGTTTCCAACCGCGTGGGGCGCGGCGACCACCACCACGCCGTCGTAGGAACCCTCCGCTATCTCCTTCATGGCGATCTTCTCGTCTTCGTCGCGGGGGTTTTCGGGGTTTAGAACCCCCGGCAGGTCTACGATTTCGATTTTTTCGCCGTCCCGCCTCAGATACGCCCTGTGTATCTCCACAGTGGTGCCGGGGTAGTTCGCGGTCTTTACGTAAAAACCTGTGAGGGCGTAAAACAGAGAGGACTTGCCCACATTTACCGGGCCCACAATGGCGTAGCGCCTCACACGCTATTAACATTGTGTATTTAAAAATTTTCCAAGCGTTCTTTTAATTTTTGTAAAATCTATTTCGAAATCTATTTCTGATAGACATATGGATGCAACCTCATCTATTTATCGCATAATGTACACAACATTTAAAACGGTGCAGATTTTTATGGTTTATGAACATGAAGAAAGACAGGGTGAACATCGCCGTGGCCAAGGAGGTTGCGGATGTGCTTGCTAACACAGCCGAGGAGCTGGGCATGACGCAGTATGCCCTTGCCAACCAGATACTTGCCGTGGGGCTGGACCTCATCCGCCAGGGCTACAGCGTAGCCCAGATAAAGGAGATAGCCCAATTCTACAAGGTTATGACGGAGCTAGAAAGCGTACCTGTGCCGGGCAGAGTCCTCGACAGGATGATAGTGGAGATGTATAAGGAAAACCCCGACGCCGTGACACGGGCTTGGTGCGACGCCGGCAAGATGCTGGCCGCGTACATCAAGGCGGTGTTTGAAGACCTGGAAAAGGCGGTTGAGCTGGCGCCCTACGTGGCGAGGGTGGTGCCTGCTAAGCGCTTCGAGGTCAAGGCGAAAGACGGCGAGTTCACCATGGACACGATAGGGGTCGGCTACAGCCTAGAAAGCGTCCAGGTCACCGCCAAAGCCGTCCAGTGCCTCCTAGAGGAGCTCAACTACGAGGTGGAGGAGATCATCACGGCGCCCGGCATACTCCGCGTCAAGGCCGTCCAAAAGTAATGGCGTTATCCCTCAGAGCCGTCAAGAGGAACTTCGGCGACTTCATACTCGGACCTATAGACCTAGAGGTGGGGAGGGGGGAGAGGGTGGCCGTCGTGGGGCCCTCAGGATCGGGCAAATCCACGTTGCTCCGCATCGTGGCGGGGCTTGTCAAGCCGGACGAAGGCCGTGTATATATAGACGGACGCGACGTGACGACGCTCGAGCCCTGGCGCCGCGGGGTGGGGCTCGTCTTCCAAAGCCCCGCCCTCTTCCCCTCCCTCACCGTGTTGGAAAACGTGGCGGAGCCGCTCTTTTCCCGCGGCGCATCTAGGCAGGAGGCTGTGCGGAGGGCGCGCGAGGTTTTGGAAGTCCTGGGGCTTGGGCACCTAGCCGGGAGGTACCCCGCCCAGCTCAGCAGAGGGCAACAACAGAGGGTGTCCCTCGCCAGGGCGCTTGTGTTGGAGCCTCCCGTTTTGCTTCTCGACGAGCCTCTCACGGCGCTGGACACCCCGCTGAGGGGGGAGGTCCTGCCCTATATCTACGAGGCGTCTAAGGGCCGTACCGTGTTGTACGTCACGCACGACTTCGAGGAGGCGACCTTCGTCGCAAGCCGCGTGGTGGTCCTCATGGACGGCCGGGTGGCGGCCCAGGGGGACGCCGTGGAGCTTTTTGAAAACCCGCCGACGCCCAAGGTGGCCCAGTTCCTCGGCTACACAAACCGGCTGAGGGCAGACTGCGGCTTCTTCTACTTCAGGCCGTGGGACGCGGCGCCTGGCACCACCTACGTCGGCCGCGTCGTCGCCGTGTGGTACAAGGCCGGGAGATACGAGGTTTTGGCGGAGGTGGAGGGGCAACACGTTAGAATCGTCACACCTAAGCCGCCGCGGTCAGTTTCATTCTCCTTCGACGTGGTCAAGGGGAAGTGCTTTCCTCAGATGGAGTAGGGTCTCGGCTTTATGAGCCGCGACGCGGCGAGTAGCACCAGCACCAATAGGGCGAGCACCGCCGAGTAGAAATGCCCCATCTCGATCAAGTCTGGCGCTCTTGAGGTGAGGAGTCGGACGGCCTCTGCGGAGAGCGTCGCGGCGCCGCCCGTGGTGAGCATCAACGCCAGCGTCGTCTCAGACAGAGAAGAGGCAAGGGCCACCAGCCAAGTCTGCACGAGGGTTGGGCCGAGGGCTTCGCTTATTATCCGCGTGACGCATTTCAAAGGACCCAGGTACAAGACGCAAGCCTCCCTGGTATCTATTCTTATCTTCTCCCAGGAGGGCTTGACGAGGGAGTAAGCAAGCGGGGCGATAACTAATGAGTGGGCCGCCGTTAGAATAAGCAAGGTGCCGTACAGCGGCTGGGCCATGTGGAAGAAGCCGAGGGCGAAGATGCTTTTCGAGAGAGAGACCGTAACCACATATGTCAACGCGGGTAGCCGCGAGCCGACGGAGTCCGAAACCAGGAATGCCAACACCACGAGAAGCACCGCCGCAGACGCCGTCAGCGCCACGGCGAAGCTGTTAAACAGAGGCCGAACCACGGCGTCAACGCCGCGGGGCTCCAGCAGAGGCGAGAAGATGTAGAAGGCCACAGCGAAGAAATAAAGCGCTACTCCGAGGGAAAACGCCGTGGGGACGGGCCCCACGGCGGGGGTCCTCGGGGCGGGCTCCGCAGGCGGGGGCGCCGGGATCCTGAGGAGGGGAAGAGCGAGCACAGCCGAGGAGAGCAGGCCCAGCAACACGAGGCTGGCAACGAGGTCCGTAGAGGCGAAGGAGGTGGCGTAGATATAGACGAGTAGCTCAAGGGTGGGGTATCTGCCGCCTAAGAGAAGCGGGGTTGTGAAGCTGAGAAAGCTGAAGATAAACACGGTAAAGAAGGAGTACAAAACCGCGGGCCGCAACTCGGCGAAGACAATCTTCAGCCTTGTGGCGGCCCTCCTCACGTATAGATCGGCCGCCTCCAGCAAGTCGGCCGGGATAGACCTGAGGTTAGACTCCACAACCAGCGCCACGTAGGGCCCGTAATACACGGCGTGCGCCACCACGATGCCCCACGGCCCGAACATGAAGTCCCCGTGGAGCCTAATCAACGCATCTACAGTGGAGAGGGCGGGGGCGAAAAACGGCACAAGAGCCACGGGCTTAACCCAGGAAAACCGGACATACGCCGGCACCAGGGCAAGCCCCACCGCCAGAGACAAAGCCGCCGAGGCCGCCGCCTGGACCCAAGTAAACGCGAAAACCCAAAGCACGTAGCTGTCCACCTGCAGGGAGACGCCGTATTTAGCCAGGAGAATGATGTAAGGGGCTGCAAATACTGAGAGGAAAAAAAGCGGAGGGATTAAGTACCGCCTCACCCGCCGGCTACTTCCCTCTGCCACCTAAGCCTCCACTCGTCGGCCTTGGACCCCAGCGCCGGGTTGTACACCACGACGCTACGCGGCTGCGGGAGGCCCATGTTGTTTTCTACCTTCGCGTCGGGCCTAACCGGTAACATGTAGTTGTAGGGATCCACGAGGTCCTGACCCTCCTTGCTCAAGGCGAACTTGACAAACTCCACGGCGAGGTCGCGGTTCTTCGAGTTCCTAAGCACCGCCACCCCCTCTCTGTAGAGAAACGCGCTTGAGGTCGCGGCGCGCATATGCGGCGTGCCGGGGTCTATGGCGTGGCTGAACCACGACAAGGCGACAACCACGTCGCCGCGCTTAAGCGCGTTCCTCGTAGCCGTGAATCCGCTGGGGTATCCAACCTTGGCGATCTGCCCCGCCAGTTGCTTGAGGTAGCGCCACCCCTCTTCCTCTCCCTTCACAGACATGACCCATGAAAGCACTGCGAGACCCGTCCCCGAGGTGACGGGGTTTGGATACGTGACGAGCCCCTTGTACTCCGGCTTGAGCAAGTCGTCCAACGTCTGGGGCGGCTTCAAGCCGAGTCTCGCCAACGCGGTCTCGTTATACACGATCCCTATGTACGACTTATCCAGCGGGTAGACGCACCCGCGTGGGTCCTAATACTCGTCGGCAGGCACGCCGTCTACCTTTATTCCGGGGCAGTAGAGGACGTCTCTATCGATCAACACGGTGTAGTAGAACTCCGGAATCCCTATGGCCACGTCCCAGGGCGGGCTGTCCCTGTTGCGGACCAGCTCGTTTACCATCTCCACGGCGCCTCCCAGCGGCACGAAGGTGGCGTTTACGCCGTATTTCTTGCTGAACTCCTGCGCAAGCGCCTTGCCCAAGTCGCCTATGCCATGGGGCCCCACGATTACGAGCCTCTTCTCCGTGGTCTGCTGGTAGGCCTGCAACGCCAAGACGGCAACAAGCACAGCGGCCACTGCGAAAACCACCGCCAATAAGGTCCTAATAGACATATGAGCAACATGTTATCTCTTTTTAAATGTTAAATACGCCCAGGCGGAGAGACTTGTGATGACACGGCCGTGACTCGACCTGTGAAGACGTGTTTCTATGCTGAAAAATTAGAACGTCTCCACGAAGTCCGTCGGCTTCGGGATGTCCTCCTTCAGCCCCTTCTTCTTCCGCAGTTGCTTCACGAGGTCTCCCAGCATAGACTCGGGGACAGGCGCCCAGCGGGAGAACTGCATCGACCAGAAGATCTTGCCGGCGGCGGCCGCGCGGAGCTCGTCGCTTATGTTAAACGACTCAAGCACTGGGAGCTCAGCCCTCAAGAAGGCCATGTACTCCTGCTGTGTCATGTCCAGAACCTTCCCCCTGTGTTTGTTCAACACGGAGGTCACCGCGCCGATGTAATCAGGCGCCACCTTGATGTCCAGCTTCATCAAGGGCTCCAGCACCGTCGGCCTCGCGGAGAGCATGGCGGCGAATATGGCGTTTTTAGTGGCGGGCATTATCTGCGCTGGCCCGCGGTGCGCCGGGTCCTCGTGCACAACGGCGTCGGTCAGCACCACCTTGACGCCCCTCATGGGCTCCATGGCCAAGGGGCCAGCCTCAGCCGCCCACCTAAAGCCCTGCACGATGTAGTCCCGGATCTCGCGGAGATACTGGATGCCGGACGTCCTGTCTACAATTACGTTGAAGTACCTGTCGTCAATGGCCCAGATGTTGCGCGCCTCATCGGCGTCCCAGCCGGCCTTCTCACGCAGGATCTTCGCCCTCTCCCTCGGGTCCTGGTCCTCGGTGACCTCCTTCAAGGCGATAAGCTCTATGGTAGTCTCGTCGAGAGGCTCCACGTAGAAGTAGAGGCGGTTGTGCTTATTCGGCGACTTGCCCTCCCACACCTGCGACCTTTCCCGCACAGTCTCCCTGAAGCGGATCAACGGCGGCGACACGGTGAACTCCGTCTTGGTGCGCTCCTTAAGTAGCCATGTGGCGATCTCGAGGTGCAGAGTCCCCACGCCTGAGAGGAGGATCTGGCCGGTCTCCTGGTCGATCTTGAGGTCTAGCGTCGGGTCCTCGATGACGAGGTCTTTAAGCGCCTCCACAAGCCTGGCGAGCTCAGCCGGGTTCTTCGGCTCGATGGCGACGGTCACCACCGGCTCGGATATGTACCTCATCCTCTCAAACGGCGGGATGTCGCCGAATTTCGGATCCACAAGGGTGTCGCCAGCCCGGGCCTCGTCTACGCCCATCAGCGCCACTATGTTGCCGGCCGGCATATACGGCACGATTATCCTCGTGGGGCCCATGTAGATGTATGTCTGCAGAACCTTCTTCTTCATCTTCCGCCCGATGATGTATATCTCGTCGCCTTCCCTAATCGTCCCAGAGAAGACGCGGCCCGTGGCGATTAAGCCGGCGTGCGGATCTTTGTTAACCTTACTCACGGCCACGATGGTGGGTCCGTTGGGGTCAGCCTCAAGAAGCGCCTTGCCGATCTCGCTGTTTAAATCGCCGCGCCAAAGCCGCGGGATTCTGTACCTCTGGGCCACGTTAGGCGGCGGCACGTGTTCAATGATCATTGTCAGCAAAGTCTTGTACAACGGAAACTCCTCCGCCAACTTATCCACATACCCCTTCTCGTAGCATCTACATATTGCTAAACTGAGCCCCGCTTCTGTGCCATGGGGATGGTGATGCCCACTGTG
>GG745967.1_pt5 | contig 17559 bp, 25 predicted proteins | sample 429518 | NCBI scaffold set GG745617.1 | reverse complement strand
GTGAGGCGAAAAACGTGGAGAGGTGGGTGGAGGAGCAGTTGGCTAAGGGGCGTAGGATTCCGGGCTTCGGCCACCGGCTGTATAAGAGGGGGCCGGATCCCCGTCTTAGGGTGTTGCGCCGCCTCGCCAGGGACCTCGCGGCGGAGCGCGGCGACTACAGGTGGGTGGAGTTGGCGGAGAGGCTGGAGGAGTACGTCACTGCTAAGTTGTCCCAGAAGGGCATCTACCCAAACACTGATCTCTACGCGGCTGTTATCTTCCGCTACCTAGGCCTGCCTGTGGATGTGAACTTGCCGGTTTTTGCCATGTCTAGGGTGGCTGGGTGGGTGGCGCATGTGGTGGAGTATAGACAGGCGAACCTCCTGATAAGGCCTACCGAGAGGTATACGGGGCCGGTGGGGCTGAGGTACGTCCCTGTTGAGGAGAGAGGTTAGGCTTTTTACGAGGTGTGTCTCGTCTCGGTGGCTAACTCTATACTTATAAATAACAATATTTAGAGTGCCATGAAAATCGCGGTGTTGATTAAGACGGCGCTCGACACGGGCCAGCTCCGGGTAAGAGATGCGGTGGTTGTGGAGGAGACCCCCCTCAAGATCAGCGACATAGATAGAAACGCCGTGGAGGAGGCGGTGAAGCTCAAGGGCCAGGACAAGGCGTACGGAGTCACCGTGCTTAAATGGGGGCCTCTTCAGAAAAAAATACAGGAGGCTGAGAACGTCCTTAGGGAGGCCTTGGCCATGGGCCTCGACGAAGCGTACCTCGTGGCTGACGAGAAGCTGTTAAACGCGAGCCACCTCGCCACGGCCAAGGCGATTGCGGCGGTGGTTAAGAAGGTGGGGGCGGACCTCGTGTTGGCTGGCGAGGCCACTGTGGATAACTACACCGGCCAAATCCCGGCGCGGGTCGCCGCCGAGCTGGGCTGGCCTGTCATAACTTACGCAAGGGAGCTGAAGGTGGAGGGCGGGAGGGTCGTGGCGCGTAGGGATCTGGAGGACCACGTGGAGGTGGTGGAGGCCGCCCTCCCGGCGGTGGTGTCGGTGACTAGGGAGATCAACCAGCCGAGGATACCCACTCTTCTCGCCATCAGGGCGGCCATGAAGAAGCCCATAAACAGGCTAACGCTGGCGGACCTAGGCATAGGCGTTGAGACCAAGATCTCCGCGGCCTACAAGCCGTTGGTGATCCAGCGCAAGAAGGTGGTGATTAAAGACGGGACGCCGGAGGAGAAGGCGGAGAAGCTTATACAGCACCTACGCCAGGAGGGGGTCATATGAAGACGCTGGTGGTCTTCCCCAACAAGGAGCTTCTATACGCCGCGTCTACGCTGGGCGGCGAGGTCGCCGCGCTGGTGTTCAGCGAGAAAGAGGCCGAGGCTGTGTCTGGGAAAGCCCACAAGATCCTCGTCGCCGAGGTGGACCCCAGGCTTCCAGACGCCGTGGCTGAGGCCGTGGCGAAGGCGGCGGCCGGCTACGACCTCGTGTTGATGCCGTCTACCAAAAACGCCAAGACGGTGGGCGGCTTGGCGGCGCAGAAGCTCGGCGTGGAGCTCCTGGTGGATGTGCTGTCAATGAGGGCTGAAGGCGGCGTCCTCACCGCCGAGAGGTACGTCTTTGGCAACAAGGCAGTGGCCACCGTGCAGGTTCCTCTGCCCGCAGTCGCCACGGTGGCGCCTGGGCGGTTCCAAGGGGAGCCCCCAGCCGTGCAGAGCGCCGTGGAGAAGCTGGCGTTGGCCCCAACGTCGAGGTTAAAAATTGTGTCGGTAGAGGAGAAGTCGAGAGGCGCTGTGAGGCTGGAGGAGGCCGAGATAATCGTGTCGGTGGGCAGAGGCTTCAAGAAGAAGGAGGATCTGCAGATGGCCTTTGAGCTGGCTAAGGTGCTGGGGGGGCAGGTGGGCTGTTCCCGCCCAATCGCGGCCGACTTGAAGTGGCTCCCGGAGGAGCACTGGGTGGGGCTGTCTGGGAAGAAGGTGAAGCCCAAGCTCTATCTGGCGGTAGGCATATCGGGCCAGCCGCAGCACATAGCCGGCATCCTCGACAGCAGAATAATCGCGGCTATAAACAACGACCCCTCGGCCCCCATATTCCAAAACGCGGACTACGGCGTGGTGGAGGACCTCTACAAGATCGTGCCCATATTGATAAACAAGATATCGAAACTAAAAGGAGGCTAAGTCTCTTCTGGCCTCAAGTCGTCGCATTTTTTAATTTTTACCTCGTCGCCGGGCTTTAAGCCGTGTGTCGCGGCGGCGCTTCCCATGACCACCGCCAGCTCTAGAAACCCCTCGCTGTTTATCAACGCCACGGTGTCTCCGGGCGACGCCCTGCCGTAGGTCTCCACGTATTTGGCCTTGATCGCCCCGCGCGGGGTCTCTACGCACAGCACGTCGCCGAGGGAGGCCACGTCCCTCACCTCGTCTCTGGCGGAGGTGTAGACGTTGCCGAAGCGGTCCACGTAGACGACCCGGGCGTGGATGACGCCTCCCTCCAGCCGCGCCCTCGGGAGGTCCAGCCGCCTCCAGCCCGTCGCAGGGACGCCGAGCATACGCGGCTCTACGCCCAGGGAGAGGTAGGCGGCGGCTGGGGCGAAGACGTCGCGGCCGTGGAAGGTGCGTGAAGTCTCTGGCAGCCGGGTAGTTATGTGGTAGACCTCCTCGACGCCGTCCTCCTCAGCCGCCGGCGACAGGAGGCCGTTGTCGGGGCCTACGAAGTAGAAGCGGCGTGTCTTCACGATCAGCGGCGCCCTCTCTGTCCCCACGCCGGGGTCTACCACCGCGACGAAGACGGTGCGTGGGGGGAACCACCTATACGCCGCCTTCAGCACGAAGGCGCCTGTCAAGACGTCTTGCGGCGGTATGTCGTGGGTTATGTCGACGACCTGCGCCCGGGGGTTTATGCTCAGGATTACTCCCTTCATGACGCCGACGAAGTAGTCTCTGGTGCCGAAGTCGGTTAGGAGCGCGACCGCCACGTTTTTTACAAGACTTTTATATATGTAGGCAGTGGCCGACGTGGAGACCGTGGACAAGGCCAAGCTTCCCTACGTATACTCGGCAGATGAGCTGATCTCTATGTTCCTCGCCGTCTACGAGAGAGAAGAGGCGAGGGGCTCCTCCGCCGAGCCCGCCTTCGTGAAGCAGAAGAGGCTTGAAATAAAGCGCATAGTGACGTCGGGCAAGGCCCTGGCCTCCACCCTGAGGGAGACCGCCTTGAAGATGCCGTTTCTCGACAAGCTCCACCCCTTCTACCGCGACTTAATCGACGTCTCCTTCGGCGCCCAGACGTATAAACACGCCGTGGCTAAGGTGGGCAGGGCCCACCTGGCTGTCAAGGCCATCGCCAAGGAGGCCATCACCGCCGTTAAGTCGGCGCCTGACAAGGCGGCGTTGCTCAAGGCGAGGAAGATGTACAAGGCCAGGGTGGTGGACCTCCTAAACGACCTGGCGCCGGAGCTAGACAAGCTGAAAGAGGTGGTTCTGTTCCTCAGGAGGCTCCCCTCCGTAGACCCCTCCCTCTTCACGGTGGTGGTGGCGGGGGCGCCCAACGTGGGGAAGAGCAGCTTCGTCAGGTGCGTATCCACGGCGAAGCCCGAGGTGGCGGAGTACCCCTTCACCACGAAGCAGATCCACCTGGGCCACATAATCCTCAGGGGTGACAAGATACAGGTGGTAGACACGCCGGGCCTCCTGGACCGGCCGCTGAGCGAGCGCAACGCCATTGAGCGGCAGGCCGTGCTCGCCCTCCGCCACCTGGCAGGCGTCATCCTCTTCCTAGTGGACCCCACCCCCCACGGCGGCTTCGGGCTGGAGATGCAACACAACCTCTTCAGGGAGATCACGACGAGCTTCCAGACGCCCGTCGTTGCCGCTGTGAACAAGATAGACATAGCGTCGCGGGAGGAGCTGGAGCGCGCCCGCCTCCTCTTCTCCCCGGCGGCTGAAATCTCGACGCTTAACTGCCAAGGCACAAAGGAGCTGATGGACTACGTGTTGAACAAATACTACGTCCCGGCCGCCCTCGAGAGGCTCCGCGCCGCCCGGCTCCGCTAGCGGCTGAAGCCGACCCCCTCCACCTCTATGACGTGCCTCGCCCCGGCCCTCTCCAGTCTGAACTTGACGGGGAGGAACTGCTCCACGATGTATATGTTGGTCTGGAGGTGGGCGGTGACCTCCGACGTCGAGAGCCTGCTTCTGCCCTCCGCCAGCGCCATGTACACCACCGCCATGTCCGCCATGTGGGGGTCGAGGGAGGCGCCTGTCTTCAACACGGCGGCCAGCTTCTCGGCAGCCTCGCGGCCCACCGCCTCCGCCGGCTTTCCCCGCTCCCCCAGCGCGTCTCCCCCCACCACGTTGCCCAGGTCTGAGACGGCCCACAGCACCACGCCGCTCCCAGGCCCCAGCCCGTCGCTCCGCGTCTCCAAGGCCACGTCGGCGGAGTAGCCCAAGGCCGCCAAGACCTCCCGCGCCGCCTTAGCCTGCCTCTCCGCCACATGGCTCGGGAGGTTCACCGCGTGGGATATGCCGGCTATCTTCACCACGCGGCCGAACTCCGGCGAGTCCACCGCAACCAGCCTCTTCACGGGCTCCACCTTCACCACAGCCCTCCCCCCGCCCTTGGGGTAGTGGCCCCGCCTCACAAGCTCTATCTCGACGCGGCCCCCGAAGCGGGCGATGACAGGGGCGAAGACGTGCCGCATGTAGTCCACGGGAGGCGCCCAAGCCACGTCGGTCCCGCCAGTGATGACGAGTTGTGTGGGGCAAGGGGCGAAGAGGAGCATGGGGGCCAGGGTCTGGATGACAAGCGACACGCTGCCGGCAGTCCCGATGTCGATGTTGAACGTGCCGCACCTCGGCGACTTCGGCTTGAAGAAAAGCCTAGTGGAGCCCTTCGCCGCCCCCTCCACCTCTGCATCTGTCAACTGCGCCGCCGCCAAGACGCCGGTGAGGTGCTGAGGCTGGAGGCCTGGGTTTGCTCTCTTCGCCCTGATGTTGACGATCTCCACAGGCCTCCCCAGGAGGGCCGACAGAGCGATAGAAGTGCGGAGGATCTGCCCGCCCCCCTCGCCGTAGGACCCGTCGATGCGCACGGCCATAGGCGGAGGTATCCACATGTTTAAAAACAGCCCCGTGGCCGAGCAACGCGAGGAACTAGGAGGAGAGGCGCCCCCGTGCGCCGTTGCCTTATACGCGGCCTAGAGGACATCGGCAACGTCGATCGGCGTGTCGGCAATAACGAGGGGCGTTCGACATCTCGTTTTTTGCTGGTAGGTATTAAAGCTCGCCGAATGTGCAGGGCCGCCCGTGCGGCTGTAGGACATTTATAAACCCGAGTTATGTCTGGGCCATGGGTGAGGAGGTTCAGATAGGCGCAACTGCCGTGGGGGTAAAGGTGAACGAGGGCGTGGTGCTGGCGGCTGAGAAGAGGGTTTCCTACGGCTTCTACACGTTGAGCAAAACCGGCAAGAAGGTGTTTATCATAGACGACCGGCTGGCGATAGCCTCCGCCGGCATAATAGCCGACATGCAGACCCTCGCCAAGATTCTTAAGCTCAACGCCCGCGCCTACGAGCTAGACATGAAGAGGAAGCCGACTGTAAAAGCCATGGCTAAGCTTCTCTCCGTAGTTATGTTCAGCAGGCGTTTCATGCCCTTCTTCGCCGAGGTGTTGGTAGGGGGCGTAGACGAAGAGGGGGCTCATCTAATCGTGATGGACCCGCTGGGGAGCTTGATAGAGGACAACTACGCCGCGCTGGGCACCGGCGCCAAGGTGGCCATCGGCATACTCGACGCCGCCTACCGCCCCGACATGACGCTTCAAGAAGCCAAGAAGCTCGCGGTACAAGCCATAAAAGCCGCCATCGAGAGAGACCCCGTCTCCGGCGGCGGAATAGACGTCGCAGTCCTCGACAAAAACGGCGCAGGCGAGGAGGAGATAAAACTCCAACTAACGCTCTAAGAGACTACGTTGCGGCGCCTCCTTATAAACGATTGACGGGGACAATCCGACTTCACGTAAGCCGGAGCTACTAATGTGCGAAAAGGAGAACCTGCTTAATATCATTAACCCAATTCTCTCATGCCGTTACTAATATCTAATAGTTGAATTATATAAATGTAAAGAGAAGAAGTGGGGTGTTTTACAGACCGACAACTGCAATAAGGCCAAACGCCAGGGCCATGAAAAGCATTACCAAAGTTATTACGACGACGCACGCCTTCGCCGCGCGCTCCATTACATTTACCGCCATAAAAGCTACGACAACGGCCACTACGTTTTTTGTGAAGTTTAAGATGGCCACTGTGCCATCCGTCACGTTACTATCAATCATCTTCATACCAGTACCCATTACAAACATCGTCACAACCAATAAAAAGACATACACTAGAAACACGAAAACCTTCACGGCTCTGGGTATGCGGTCGCATACCGGCCTCTCATCCAACTCCCCATCCAACGCTTGAAGGCCTATAACAACGATTAACATGTTTGTTACGAAGTTTAAGACAGCTTTCGTGTAGTCTGTACTGGTAACAACACTTACACCGGTATATATCAGCAGGCCCAACAAAAATGCTGTATATATTACACTTCTTCGCATATACATCAAAATCAACATAATATATAAGCCTGTTTTGGCTATACAAGCGGTATAAGTAAAGCCAGCACGGCCGCCGGCACCCCGATCAGCCAGAGGAGGCGCTTATCTAAAGTGAATTTCAGAACACCACGACGTTGTTAAATAAGTAGACCTTACCAGCGGAGACCCCACGACATTACGACGTAACTGCGGCAACCAAAACTGCATTTACCAGAGTGCTCGCCGCCGTGTCGATCCAAGTAGCGACGTATCTGCCACTCGTCGAAGCCCAGTTGAGGCCGCGTAAGAATCTCGTCAACGTGACGCTCAATTACAGAGGAGAATTAGCCTCCAGCTGTCGTCTGTGGTGTGGACAGCGCCAAGAGACTCATGGCAACTCGGAATTTACTTCACCATGTTAAGGAGTAGCCCCATGACAAGAAACGAAATTCATGTGAGAGGCCACTGGGTACGTGGAGCCTTCATTGAGGCCCTGGCGGGCCGCTCCAGTCCGTCTCTACTTGCGTGTTGTTAATAAAGCTTTTGGAGAGAAAAATTTATAAACTAAAGATTCCGGAGGTTTTGCCCCTAACCCGGCCATAGGCGCCGGTGCTACGCCCGGTCTCTTCAGAACCCGGAAGCTAAGGCCGGCGCCGCGGACGGGAGTACTGGGGTCCGCGAGGCCCCGGAAAACCGCCGTGCTGGGAGGGGGCTTCTCTACGGCGTGTTGCTCACCTTCACAGCGGTTATGTAGTCAACTGTGACTTCAAAATTCCACGCGGTAGAGGGCGCGCCGCGCTGTATGGAGAACTTGGCGGAGGCTACTAGGTAGCCGTCGCAGAATACGTCTACGTTATAATCAGTGGCGGGGGCTTGGAAGAGGGAGACTGACCCGTCTGAGGCTGTGTATGTAAAAAGCTGGAGCCACCTACCCCCCGTCATGGCGTCTACTACGCGGACGTAGCAGCCGGCGAGAGGTTTGCCGTCTTTCTCTCTTATGGTGATTGTAATGGGGTATACCCACGTTCTTATCTTCCCGCTTGTGGGGGCCCCCAGCTCAACGACGTCGCGGGACACGGCGCTGTCGTACACCCAGATCACCCGGCCCGAGGCCGCCTCCTCAAGCGACGCAACGCCCCAGGCCACCCGCAGGGTGAAGCCGCCCTTCCAGGGCACGCCGTAAACCAGATCGCCTCTAACCACGTAGCTGAGAGCCACGAGGCGGCCCTCCTCGTCGTAGACAGCCACGGTGCCGTACCCCAGCGGCCTGTCGTTCCAGTCCCTCACCTCAAGGGCCGCCGCCACCGCCGCGAGGAGGAAAACCGCCAGGAGAAGCCTCACGGAAGTACGTGGGAACCGTTAAAAATTCTTTTCGCCGGCTCTCCGTGAAGATCCTCCTGTTCGGCGGGCTCGGGTTCATAGGGGTAAACCTGGCCGAGGCCCTCTCGGGCCACGAGCTCTACGTTGCGCACAGGCCCGGCGCCAGGGAGAAGAAACGCGACCTCGCCGACTTCGCGTCCCGGTACGCGTCGTTGCTGGAGTACAGAGAGCCTGGGGAGGCGCTGAAGGCCGCGAGGCCTGACGTCTTGATCAACTTGGTGGGGGAGTACTTCGGCGACCCCCAGACGCTTTGGGAGGCAAACGCCGAGTTCCCCCGGCGTCTCTGCGAGGCGGCGAGGGGTCTCGGGTGGCGGGGTAAGGTGATCCACTTCTCCGGCGCCACTGTCCGCGGGCCGGTGGGCGACGTCATCACGGAGGAGCCCCGGCACCTCGAGGGCATCCAGCCCGCCTCAGACTTCGACAGGTCTAAGGCCGCCGGCGAGGAGACCGTGGCGAAGTGTTTCGACGACTGGGTCATCGTAAGGCCCACGCTGGTCTACGGCAGGTTCAACAACCACCCGGAGTGGGTCGCCTTGACGAAGATGGTGACCCGCGGCTTTGCGCCCATGGTGGGGGCGAAGGTGTCAGCCATATCTGTAAAGGAGCTGGGGAGGGCCGTCCGCGCCGCCTTGCCGCTGTCTAGGGAGTACTTCTTCGCCACTGAGTGCCAGCCGAGGCCGCTGTCGGACTTCGTCAAGGCCATCGCCAAGGCGCTGGGGGCCCGGGCGGTCCCGGTGCCGGTCCCCAAGGCCCTCCTCAAGGCGGCGGCGCCCAGCGACCTCAAGAAGCACATGCCGTTTCTAGACAAGGCCTTCAGTTGCGAGAAGATGAGGAGGCTCCTCGGCTTTGCGCCGGAGCCGCGTTTCGAGGAGGAGGTGGCGGAAATGGCGCTCTATATAGCATCTACATTTAAAAAGAAGTAATTTGTGTATTTTATGTCTCCTCCCGTGGTCTTCATCTTCAGGAACTGCCCCCCTCCCCACCTCAAGGACCTAGTCATGTGGGGCATCTCGGTGGCTTCGCTCTCTAGATGCCCCGGCGTGGAGCACGTGGCAGACGTAAGGAGCTACATAGAGGGGAAGTTCGTCATCATAGTCGGCGACAGGGAGCTGGCGGAGGAGCTGAGGGTCGGCCACGCCACAGTCGCCGAGGTGGAGAAATTCCTCCGATGGCTCTCCAAGGAGGTGCCTGCGGTGTATAAGCCATACATGCAGTAATCCTTAAATACGGAGGGGGTCTATGAGGCATGAGTTTTGAGAAGAACCTCCTCGAGAGGATCGCCTCCTACATCCCCGGCTACGCGGGGTACAAGGAGAAGGAGGTGCGGAGGGAGACAGACGCCCTCCTCAGGAGGCACATCGCCTCCATCTTGTCCTCGGCGGCCGCCCAGCTGGTGCTCAGCCCCACAGACGCGAGGGCCGTCGCGGCGAACCCCGACGCGAGGTTTCTCTGGGACTCAGTGAGGGCGGCGCTGGACAAGGTGACGCAGAAGATAGACAAGGCGCCGCACGGCTACTCCGGCTTCTTCGACCTGGTGAAGGTGGACGATGCGGCGCTGGAGCAAGTGTACAGACACGACCTGGCTCTGGTGGAGGCGGCCAAGAAGGCGGCGGACGCGGTGGCCTCCCTCAAGGCCCTCAGGCCGGGCACGGCGGAGTGGGCCGACGCCCTTAGGCAGATCCTCGCGGCGCTTGAAAGCCTCGACGCGGCTGTAGACGAGAGGAACAAGATCCTGACGGGCATGGCAGAGGCGCCTCCGCCCGTGTGGGAGAAGCCGGCGGGCGAGGAGAAGAAGAAAGGCCTCATGGACCGCCTCTTCAAGAGGGGCTAAGCGCAGTGCCTAGGTGCAACAAGGAAACCCGTTATGAAGCCGGAGGTGGGATACGCCTTCCTCGTCCCCTTGGCGTAGAGGTCTGGGTACAGCTCCGCCGCGGTCACGTAGAGCATCGCGCCGCCGGCAACCCCCAAGGCAAGCCCCAACACGGAGGGCAGACCAGCCGCCGCGACGCCGGAAGCGGCGGCGGCCCTGCCCTCAACCAATGCGCTGAGGACCCCCACCGCCACGGCGGTTCTCACCAGCTGGTACCGGAGCAACGGCATCACCACGGCGACGCCCTCAGGCACGTCTTGTATCGCTATGGCCAACGCCGTGACGAAGCCCAGCTCCACGTGGTAGGGAGACCCCCACGGCGAGGTCCTCTGGGATGTTGTGGATGGTTATGGCAAGCGCCACCAGCCAACCCCTCTTCACCTTATTCGCCAGCTCTGGAGGCCCCTCGTACCCGCGCATGAGGTATGCGGCGTAAAGAGGTCGAGCAGCCGGATAAGCGCAACTCCGCCCAGGTTGCCCAGCCCCACCTGCCAGAACCCCCACCCCTCCACGCCGGGGAGTATTAAGCTGGTGAAGCTTGCCACCAACATTATGCCGCCTGTGAAGCCGAGGCCGAGGTCTAGAAGCCTCTCGTCCTCCCTCCTCAACAACGTCAGCAACGCCAGGGGCACCCCCAGGAGAGTCCCCACGGTGACGATGAGGGCGTTCTATAGAAACGGCTCCACTTAAACAGGAGGGTTCTGAATATAAATATTTAAATCGACACACCGGGCGGACAATGCCACAGGTAATTCAGTGGGTGAACCCCAAGGAGGGGGAGATCATATGGCGCTACCCCGTCGACAGGATCGAGTGGGGCGCCCAGCTCATCGTGGAGGAGTGGCAGGCCGCCGTCTTCATGAGAGACGGCAAGGTCTACGACGTCTTCAGGGCGGGCCGCCACACCTTAACCACGGCGAACCTCCCCCTCCTAACCCAGGCACTGACCAGGGTGGCCGGCTTCGAGAAGTCGCCCTTCACGGCCGTGGTGATCTTCGTCTCGCTGAAGCAGCACCAGCTTCCCTTCGGCGGCAGGGGGCAGACTGTGGAGCTCGCGCCGATACAGTTCTACGGCACGGCGTGGTTCCGCGTCGCCGACCCGGCGCTCTTCGTCACCCAGGTGGTGGGGGGACAGAACATATACACCACAGAAGACCTGCAGAAGTTCCTACGGGGCTACTTCAACGAGCTCCTCATGGCCGAGCTCTCCAGGCAGTCCATCTTCACCATATACGGCAACCTCGACCAGGTGAGCTTCATCGCCAAAAACGTGCTGGACCCCAACATGAGGCGCATCGGGCTTGAGCTGATAGACCTCAAATTCGAGGGGCTCGACGTGACGGACCCCGTCTGGAGAGACCGCCTCTTCTACATAAGAGCCACCGGCGTCAACCCCGCCGAGTACCTCCGCATGGAGACCGTACAGAAAGCAGCGGCGGAGCTCGGCAAAAGCCCCGGCGCCGCCGCCGGCACCGGCATAGTGCTGATACCGCCTCTGCTTTGGCCCCAGCAGACCCAACAACCCGCCCCCCAGCCGCAACAGCAACAACAACCCGCCACAATGGGCGCCGCAGTCGCCGCGGCGCAACAACAAGGCGTGCGGTGCCCCCAGTGCGGCTACGTGAACCCGCCGGGGGCTAAGTTCTGCATGAACTGCGGCTACATGCTTGGGAAGAAGTGTCCTCAGTGCGGCTACATAAACCCGCCTGAGGCGAAGTTCTGCATGAACTGCGGGGCTAAGCTGGAATGACGCCGGGCGAAACCGCCGCGGCCATTGCGGCGCTGGCGGTGGGGACATACTTAATAGCCGCCTCCCTAGGCGCAGTCCAGCTCGCCGTGAACCAGCTGGTGGGCCTTGCCGTCGGCGTCTTCGGAGCGGCCTACATACTCGCCGGGCGCACCAGGGAGTCGGCCTTCTGGGGCGGCGTCTTGGCCATACTCGGCGTCGCCGTGGCCGCAGGCGGAGGGGCACCGCCGTTGTTCCTCCTCGGCGTCCTCCTCGTGTTTGTATCCCTCTTCGCCCTACTGGCCGGCAGGAGATGACTCTCTACCTCGCCATCGGCGGAGGAGGAGACGTGGTGATGGCCGCCGCCCTCGCCGGCGAAGAGGCGGTGGGCCAGATCCCCTGGGAGAGATATGTGGTAGACCCCACGCCGGGTCCGGTGCCGCCAGACGCGCTGAGGGAGGTGGCGAAGGCGGGGGAGGGCCTCTACCTCGCGACCCCACGGAGCTACGTGGAGCGGGGCGGCCGGCGGTTCAAAACCCAGGGCATGTGCGTCGCCGAGGCGCTTAACAAGTCCGTATATCTGGTGGACCCCTACAGGCGGCCCAGCGAGCTGGCCAAAACCCTCGCCGACTTCGGCAGGGTAATCGGCGTAGACGTGGGAGGAGACGTCTTGGGCGTCGGCTGCGAGGAGTCTCTGGGCAGCCCGCTGGCGGACGCCTACGGCTTAGCCGTCTTGGCAAGGCTCGCCGAGGTGGGCGCGGAGGCGGAGTTGTGGGTCATGTCGCCGGGCGCCGACGGGGAGCTAGATAGGGAGTACGTGCTCTGGAGGGCGGCAACGGCGGCGCGGGCCGGGGGGCTGATAGGCCTGGTGGGGCTCGCCAGGTGGGAGGTTGAGGTTCTTTCCCGCCTCGTGGAGACCTGCATCACCGAGGCCTCGGCCGTGGCGGTGCGCGCGTTTAGGGGGGAACACGGCGTGTCGACGCTGAGGGGAGGCCTTAGGAGAGTTAAGGTGGATCTCTACGCCGCCGCCGGCCTCCGGCTTGACCCCAAGACAATCCTCGGGATGAATAAGGCGGCCCGGTTGATATACGAAAAGGACGCCCCCATAGACGTAGCCGCCGATCTCCTCCTGGCCGAGGGCATACCCACGGAGCTCCACCTGGAGAAGCTACTGGCGCAGGGCCTTGACCCCCGCGCCGCCATGGAGGAGCTGAGGAAAAAGAAACGTTGCTAAGCCTTCGCCGCCTGGGCCGACTTAGCCTCCTGTAGCAGTTGCCTATACCTCCCGCCGTCGAAGGGCCCCACCTTGGCGGCGACGCTTTCGATATTTACCTTTATTGTCAAGGCCTGGCCGTACACCGTCACGTTGAGGAAGACGGTGCCGCCCACCGTAAGCTGAACACCGGCGAACTCGCAGACGTTAGCCACGTAGGTGCCCACGCCGCTTCCCCGCAGGTCGCCCAGAATCTGGGCGAAGACCTCGGGCCCCAGATACCCCCTCTCCTCGTATAGGGTGCCGGCGTAACCGAGGTGCGTGCACCGGCCCTTCTCCGCCCTAGTCACGTTGACCCCGCGGAGGAGGTACAACATGGCGCTGTCGGCCGCCGCGGTCTCCGCTTGGCACTGCCCCGCGGCGCAGCTCACTACATACGTCAAGTTGCCCTCCGTCGCCGACTTAAACGTGATCTTGACCGGGCCCCGAGGCGGCAGATTCATTACAAACTCGCCGAAGCTGTAGTTACCCGCCGGCCCAACCCCCCCACGTTCCAGCCACTCATCTTCACTGAAATATCCCCAACATAAACCGTCACAGTCACCGTGTAGTTAACCTCGTAATTCCTAGCACCAAACGGTGGCTGCGTAGCGGCTGGCGTGGACGTCGTCGTGGCGGCCGGAGGAGTCGCGGTCTGCGGAGTCGACGCCGTCGCCCTGGCGCTCTCCGGCGCCGTCGCAGATGTCTGCGGCGTCTGAGTGGTCGTGGGCGTCGGGGTCCCCGTCGCGCCTTTCTGGGCTGTGTATAGGAAGTAGAGCCCGGCCCCCGCCACGAGGATCAGCACCAGAACCACCCCAACTTTGTTCATAAAGGCGGCGAGAGGCGTTGTTAAAAAAGGTTTCGCCTCTGCAGGGCTACTTCCGCCGCTTTTCGAAGGGGTCCTCCTGGCCCAGCACTTCGCTTAACAGCCTCTCCAGCTCGGCCGCCACCTCGGCGCCTTTAGGCGTCAGGGAGACGACCTCGCCGTCAGTCACGTAGCCGCGCTCCACGAGAAACTGGAGGTACTCCTGAAACCTGCGGTAGTTAACCCTAGCCACAGCCGCCAGCCGCGACCTAGGCATGGGCCCGCCCATAAGCGCATGCAGAATCCTCGCCACCACGTAGACGTCAGGTAAGAAGCCTCCGCGCCCGCTCATAAAACTCTAAAGCCCTACGCACCCCCTCCGCCGAGCTCCCCAAAGCCCGCCAAAACGCCACGAACGACGCGACGGCCGCGGTGTACCCCACCGCCAAGGCCAGAAAAGCCGCGGTCTCCCACAAAAACGGCATGTACACCCTCCCACCCTCCATAAACACGACGACGCCCTCTCCAGGCGGCCCGCCGCCGGGCACAGCCCTCACCACCCTAGTCGTGTAGAACGTCAAGTTCCCCACGGCCGTGCTCCCCTGGACCTCCACATAGAGCAGATGCGGCGGGTGGAGAAACACAGCCACAGAGAGGGCGGCCAGAGCCGCCATCGCCGCCGCAGCCAGCGCCTTGAGCGGGGCCGCGGCCACGCAGACGCGCCGCCGCTTGTAGAGATACTCCAACGCCTCAAGCCCCTCCATACGCCTCCCACCCGGCACGAAGAGTGCCGCCAAAGCCGCCGCCGCGGCCGCCAAGTAGCCCCACGGCCCCACAACCCCGCCGAGGTACAACACGTGGACGTACACCCCACCCCACACAGCCACAAGACTGGGGACGAGAACCCTCACCGCCGCCTCGCAACGACCAGCCAAAACAGGCAGAGAGGAGCCTACGTCAAGCGACATACGCCTCAAAGCCCAGGCCCGACGCAGTGCTCCGCGAAGCCCCGCCGTAGATGCGACCCCATCCGCAAAACCAGATGCAGAAGGCCCCCGGCATATGCCGGCGTGCACTCCGGGTTATAAATTTGATGTACTCCAGGTATGAAAAATTTAAAAAGTGGAGGGGTTACTGGTAGTACAGCGTCAAGGTGCCGCTGTATGTAACCGCGGCGGTGCCTTGGTTAATGACCACAGCATACACGGTCTGCGACGGGTCCACGGGGAACTGCGTCGAGATCCTTGTGCCCAATGTACACGCCAGCTGGCCGATCCTCGCGTACGCATCTACATAGCCCACACATACGCTAGACGCAGGACTCCAGCTTACGTCAAACTGCATAGCCAAGACGCCGGAGTAGGGGCCATAAGAACCGGCAGAAGAGGGCGCCAGCGTGCCGGAGATGGGCACCACCACGCGGACAATCGCAGGCTCCGGACCCCTCTCCACCATTACGCCCGGAGGCACCACCTCCACTATCTTACTCACAAAAGTCTCATTTGTAACTTCGTCGATGACCAGAAGCTGGTCCCCCACCAACTTGGCCTTGTAGTACTTGACGCCGGCCGGCGCAGTCACCTCAGGCACGCGGTCCACCCTATCCACACGCACAGACTCCACAAAACGCACCTTCACCCGAGCCACCTCGCCACCACTCCCAGGATCCACCAACACAAGAGTGTCGTTTTCCAGCCTCGCCACAAACAACTTCACGCTTGAATTCGCAAAAGGCGCCGCCACCCGGGCCACCTCCTTGCCAGTCCGGGGGTCAATAAACTTAACAACGTCGCCCTCCACCCTGGAGATATAATACTGCCCGCCGTGACCACTCCCAAGCTGAGTAGCCGCCGCCAACGCCGCCGCAACCACAGCCAACGCCACAATCCCCAAGACCCAAACCTTCGCCATGTCTCCGCTTTGCGGAGGGCGTTATAAGCCTTATGTACTCCAGGTATGAAAAATTTAAAAAATGGATATATCACAAGTAATTGGGGTTTGAGCCGCTGTCTTCTGAGGATATGCGTTGCCGATGCGGCCGCCGTGAGCGCTTGCAGAGCTTTGACCTATCCACCCCGCGTTTAGACCAATGCCTAATGCATCAGACCCTCCGGCCTACGCGCAACGCCCCGCGCAGGCGGATGAACAAAGACAGACGGGCCCGCCTTACATGTCAAACACGGGTTAAAACCGAAACGCTAGCCCCCGGCGAAGGGGGCCGGGGAGAGACGGAGGAAAAAGGGGTTTAGGAGTTTTCTATCTCTCTTTCTATCCGTTCCAAGGCTCTTTTATTATTTTCAGCACTTGTCTTGAAGAAGTTGATTATTCTCTCCTCTTCTATGCGCTCCAGCTGGGCCAGGGCCTTGATGCGCTCTGGGTCGTTTAGTATCCTGAGGTCTTTGTAGAGGTCGAAGTTGTAGATCATGTGCCAGGCCAATTTCTCCGACGCGTAGACTAACGCCGCCGTCTTAATAGGCGGAACGTCTATAAAAGAGTCGGCGAAACACCGCCCCACAATACCCACAGCCCCTATGATTTTGACGTCTAGGTAGTACAGATTCACCCAAGCCTTCACATCATAGTACGACACAATCGCGTTAGGACCCTGTGGGCCGCCAATCCACACCACAGGATACACCATCTCTGCAGAAGGCCTCCCCTGCAACATGGAGTTCGGAGATTTATGCCCCACACCCAACACCAAGTTGTTGCCGCACGGGTCCAGCTCCACGCCTAGGTGTCTCCGGGTGAATTGTCTAAAGTCTTGATCGTCCATAACCATAAGGCGGACCGAGGAGCCGATGCCCATGGTCTTATTTTTATATGCCACCAATATGACGTAGCCGAGGTTGGATAGGAGGTAGAACTCCGAGATCTGGCGGTAGTTGGCGGATAGCCACTTGACGAACTCCTCCGGCGGCACCGTCTCGGGATACGTCGCCGTGTATCTAACCGCCTCCTCAAAGCTCTGGAACCGCAAGCCCCAGACAGACTCCCGCCACGCGGTGAAATTACCGCCCGCGTAGGTGGCAACCACAGTGTCGTTACGCTTAGGCTTCAGATAATACCTCTGATCTGCAACCTGTAGCATAACACCAGCGTCTATAAAGTCGTAAGGCGCCAGCTGCAGCTCTACAAACACAGGCGGCCCAAGATCTTTTGGCCGCGTCCTCGTCGTCGCGGCGGACTGCTCAGCAACCGCTGACTGCGGCGTAGTAGCGGTGGGGGTTGCCGGCGTAGTAGAAGCCGGCGGGGCCTGCACGGTAGTAGTTGTCGAAGTCTGCTCGGCGGTGGTTGATACTGCGGCCGCCGGGGCGGCGGGTGGCGGCGTGGCAGGCTGGCGGTCTCCCGGCGGGGCGTAGGCGGGGGCGGGCGGCTGGCTGTTTACAGCCGCCACTAGCCCCAGCACCACCAGCAGAGCCACAGCCACCGGGATCAAAACGTACGTCCAGAGCCTCATGGCCACTCCATCCTGCGCCGTTATGGAATAACTATAGACCACGTTATCGCGTTGGCAGTATCCTAGGTATTGGAAGTTGTCCCAGGCGTCGTATTGTGCTACGATCAATGTCGCCAGCGCCGCTATTTTCAGGAGCTGGGGATTAGACATGTCTCGTCTTGTAGGAGGCGTTATAAACCTCATGTACTCCAGGTATGGAAAATTTAAAAAGTGGATATGGGGGCCGAGCGTCTTAGCCCGTTTTGCGGTGGCGTCTGCCCGCTAGGCGTGTTAGGTGGAGCGTGGCTACTGTGGTGGCGTAGGTGATGAAGAACCTGGCCCAGTTGAGGTAGGTGGTCTCCGGGTTGTCGCCGATGGCGTAGAGCGCCCAGTCGGGCAACAAGTTGGCGAAGCGCAGAGGCGGCGCCGGCAGGAGAGACAGCGCCAGTTGCGCCAGAAACACAACGACGACGCCTAAGAGGCCTCCCAGCCTCCACCCAGCCCAGAGAAGCCC
>GG746504.1_pt20 | contig 18435 bp, 27 predicted proteins | sample 429518 | NCBI scaffold set GG745617.1 | reverse complement strand
CGCTCAGCTCGTACTCTATCTTCATCTTGAGGTAGGTGGCGTTTGGCGCCGACGCGTTTATGGCGCGCGCAGTCAGCATGGCCTTGACCTTGAGCTCCTTCGTCTTGTTGTAGTCCACTAGGGTTTTGAAGGCGGAGAAGAGCACCTCTGGGCTTTTGGACTGGTTGAGCAGAGACACCAGTTTATTTATGGTGGCGTTGTCGAAGTAGCCCTTGGCGAGGCCGACGACGTGTAGGTAGTACTGCTCGCCCCCAACTGTGACGTTTAGCTTTATGTTAGCCGTAATTACCTTGTTGTTATTTATATTTACAACTATGTAAGGTGCCGTTGTCTACGTAGGTTATGTGTATCTTGCCCGACGGGGTAGTTACATTTGTCACGTTGGCCGCGAGCGCCAGCGCCGCCAGGGCCAGTAGATATATGCCGGTTTTGGCACCCATGGGGGGCTTGCACTGACGGCTTTTTTAGGAATGTCTTCCTTCCGCGTGGGGAACGCCCTTGTTTTGCGTTCCTCCTGTAGATTCCGCCTGTTGAACGGCGGCCGGGGGCTCCCCGCCGCCGTGGTTGCGCGTTGACCCGCCGGCCGTTCCGCCTTAGGCGGCCTTGTCAGAAGCCACTTCTCAAGGCCTCTGGCGCCTCTCGCCGCCCTCTCGGCCGCGTGCTTCACCTTAGGCGCCAATCCGCGGGGGTCTTCGCCGAGCGCCTCGGCGAGTTTATACGCAATGGAGAGGAGGTGGCCGGGGTCTAGCTCTGCTTCGAATGTCCCTAGTGGGGTCTGTAGCCTAAGCCTTCCTCTATATACATACGCCTCCACCGGGCGGAGATCCCCCGTCATATCTAGAAGAGCTACGCCGCGTTCTCCCAGCGCGTACACCACCTTGGTTCTCCCGTCTTCGCGCCTCGCCCACTTCAAGACCCCCAGCTGCAGAGCCGCCTCCAGCACCGCAAAGGCGTAGTTGCCCCAACGTCTATAGAGATGCCAAAAGGCCACCTCTCCTCCCAGCCCCCTAGCCGCCTCAGCCGCCTTGAGCAAGTCGCCTGCGTTGACAAAGCCGTGTGTAGTCATGAGACGAGCTCCAAGGCGCGGAGTTTCCACAGCCTTCTTACGTACTCCACGGCGGCTCTCCTCACCTCCTCCACGTCGGCCGGCCTCGGCCACCTGCCCAGCGCCAGCCAGGGGACGTAGACGACGCCGTCGCCCGGCAGGTAGAACACGTCAACTGGGTCGCAACTACATCTTTTGGCAAAGTAGCTAGCCGCAACGTGGAGAGGCGTCGTCTTCTTAACTTCGGCAAGTCTCCGCCTCCACACCGCCTTGTATACAAACAACTGCTCAGGCGGGGCCTCCAGCAACGCCTCAACTGCCGCGCGTAGCGGGTCGCCGCCCTCCACGGCGGCGCGCACCACGTCGCGGTACCGAAGCCTCGCGGCCAGGGGAAGGTCGTGCGGCCTCAGAAGCCCGCCCTTCACCTCCAAGCCCCCGGCCCTTAGCTTGACGTAGTTCTTCTCAGCGACGCCGCCGCTTCTGGCCGGCGCCAGCAAGAAGACGTCCCAGACCCCCTTCAGCTCGAGTCTTAGCCCCCCAAGCGTCTCGGCCCAGCGGAGCACGTCGCCGACGCGGCCCTCCTCGACGTATATAGAATCCGTATCGCCGTAGATAGGCGAAAAAAGCCTCCAGGCCTCGTCGAAGAGACGGGCGGCCTCGGCCCTAACTGCGAGAAGACACGGCTCGCATATCATCCCCCACCCCGCCTTCCCCCACGCCCCTATGCCTGCGTTCATAAGCCACTTAAGCGCCTCGGACTCCCACCTATCCACAGCCCCGAGCCTCCTCCTCAGCCACCTGCCGATGACGTCGGCCACGGGGCCCCCGTCGAAGCAGAACCTGCCCAGCAGGCCGGCCCTTAGGCCGGAGGCGCAAGGCCTGGCCGTGGTGGGATCAACGCCGTACTTCGCCACAAGCGAGGGGAAGAGGGATTTGAAGTCCAGCTCAGCCACCCGTCTGTAGACCCCAGGCGCCCTGCCCCTAGCCGCGTCGAGATAAGGCATGTCGAAACTCCGCCGCGAGTCCTCCACCACGTAGCCCCTCTTCTCCGCCTCGAAGTGGAAAACTGCTCCGCCAGCGCCGCCGCCGAGTTGGTCTCAAATACCTCCAAAATGGCGTCCACCCCGACCCCCGTCACGGAGGCGAAGGCCTCTAGGAGGCGCACCGCCTCCGCCGCGAGGGCGTAAAGGGCGTCTAGCACGTCGTCGGGGTCCCTCCTCCACGCCTTGAGGAGCCACCCGTCGCCGAGTCTCTCCGCGGCCTCTATCCAGAACCCCCTCCTGTAGAGCAACCTCAAGTCCACCAAGACGCCTCCGCAACGCGGCCGCTGTCCCCAATACGCCACGTACCGCGCAGGCGGGCAACCCACCCCACGCTCCTCCCCCATTCTCCACCTCCACACGCCGTCTGCGGCGTAGACGGCGGCGGCCCCGCCCCCCAGCTCCGGCCTCCTAACCCCCTCTAAATAACTACGCACAGACCGCGGGATGTAAGACTGCGCCACTTTGTAGCCCTTAGACACCAGCTTCGCCCTAAGCGGCTCCCAGCGCCTGGCCGGCTCGGCGACTCGCCACACCGCGCCGCTGAACTCGGCGTATACAAGCCCACGCCTCACCAGAGGCACGAGGTCAACCCTCTCAGCCTTTACAGGCGGCCTGGGGCCAATTACATACACAAAAAACAGTATTCTGGATATATATATCGATACAGCTAATAATAAGCACAGAAGAGAGAGTACATTGAAAATAAACACACCGGCGGAGCCCCCAATCCACCATCTTTGAAAAATATAGATCAGACACCCGCCGAATCCTTAGCGCCGCCTCTCCCCAGGAGGCGGCTCTAGGCCTGACGCCTACGGCTCCCCTCTTGGAGGCGCAGGGGTGGGCACGTGCCAGCTCCGCATATTAACATTTTCATCGCTCGCGTGTTGTACCTGAGGGGGGCGCGTTCGCCTCGTCTTGTTGGCGCTGGGGCTGTTTAACTCTCGTTTTGTGGTTTAGTCTCCCTCGCCGCGTGTGCCGTTGAGGAGATGGCTACCGTCGCAGTAGGCGCCGGGGGTGTTCAGCTGGAGGAACTCCTCGCGGCATATGGTGAACTGGAGGTTGCGTCTCCGGGCGGCTTCTGCGGCGAACTCCAGGACTTTTCTCCGGTAGCTCTCGGGGGCGTACCACTGGCCGTGGAAGTACTTACCCTCTTGGAAGTAGAGCCTGCGCCAGAGGGGCGCCTTTTCGGGAAAGGCGGCGGCGAGTCTGGCGAAGTTGTCCCGCTTCGCCTTGTATGTGCTTGCCACCAGCTGGACGGCCCCGGCCTCCGCGGCGGCGTTGACCACCTCGTCGTGTTCTCCTCGTCGTCTGTTAGGTAGGGCACTATGGGGTCTAGGCGTATCGCCACCGGTATCCCGGCCTCGGCGAGGCGTCTAGCCGCCTCTATCCTCCCCGCCGGCCTCGGCGCCTTGGGCTCCAGCACGGCCGCCAGCTCCTCCCTCAGCGTCGTCACGGTGATTTGCACCGCCACCGCGTCTCTGTGGCGCCGTAGGATGTCTAGGTCTCTCAAAACCAGCGGCGACTTCGTCGTTATGACCACTCTGTAGCCCCTCTAGGAGGGTCTGCAGTACTCTCCTGGTCAGCCCCAGCTGGGCCTCCGGCGGCGTGTAGGGGTCTGAAGAGTTGGAGAGCGCCACCACGGCGCCGCGCGGTATCTTTTCGAGGTCTCTCCTCACCTTCTCCAAAAGCCCCTCCTTAGGCCTTGGGTTGAAGGCGTTAGGGATGTAGGACGTTATGTAGCAGTATAGACAGCCGTGGCCGCAGCCGGTGTATGGGTTCAGGCCGTATTTAAAGGGACAGGTACAGAGGGGGTTCTGCCAGGGGTCAAACGGCCGCACCACGCTGAGGCTTATGCGCACAGAAATAGGGCGAGTCCAGGATAAATCATTTACGTCGGCCTCACCAGACGTAGCCGCATTCAAGCATCTATGCCCGGAGTTTGAAATGTTATAGCTACTAAGTCCTTGGGCTTTCTCGGCTTGTTTAGGTCTCGCGTCTGCAGACGCTGTATCTCTCGGCTTGGGCTACAGGTCGTCGAAGACTGATTTCATGGGTCAAAGCTATGTCTAGCGCTCTCTGCAGGTGTCGTTTTCTGCTTCCCAAGCCCACTACAGAACTCTCCGGGTAGAGCCCTATTGGAGTGCAGAAGCGACATGGATGCCCCTTAGGCAGTCCTAGACACATTATGTATATTATGGTTTTTATTTCGGTTGATGTCGTCTTACATGGGTTTCAAGACTGGGATTCAGCCTATTGACGAGCAGATTCCCGATGGGATTCCTGTGGGTTACGTAGTGCTCATTGAGGGATTTTTGGGGGTTGGCAAGACCTTCTTCGCATCTACCATGGCGACCACGGCGGCTAATGCGGGCGCGCCGGTGCTTTTCTTCTCCATTGACGCCATGGCTGACGAGGTTGTTGAGGAGATGCGGAGAAGGGGCGCCTCTGCGGAGCGCCTAGTTGTGGTGGACGGCTTCGCGGCGCCTAGCGAGCGTTACTCAAAGCTCAAGCCTCCTACGAGACACAGGCTGGAGACTCCCGACGCCTTCGCCTTGATGAACAAGCTGGTGGAGTTCGCCAACGAGTTCAGGGGCGGAGTCGTGGTGGTGGACTCCCTCAACGAGGTGGTTATGAGGAGCCCCGGCTCCGCGCTTGACCTCTTCCGGGCCTTTAAGATCTTCGCCAGATCTACCGACTCCGTGGTGGTGGCCACGGCGCATACAGACGTTGAGGAGGTCTACGGCGTTATGGCAACGGCGGAGCACCTGGCCGACGTGATACTCCAGATCGAGGTGGATCCCAACCTAGAGGAGATGGGGCTCTACGTGCGGCGTATGAGGATCGCGCGGGCTAGGAGGCTGAAGGTGGCCCACGACTGGATCCACTTCGAGATTGTGAACGGGCGCGTGGTGGAGATAGATGTGAGGACCATGTTGAAGATGCTCAGCAAGCAGCTGAGGGAACTGGGCATCGAGATGAGGCAGGTGCGTTAGACCCTCCTTAGCCGCACGGTGATCTTCGTCCCGTCTAGCAGGGCCTCTGCATAGAAGCCCTCCTTAAGCGGGCCCGGGTTGACGACTATGGTGCCGCCTAACATGTCTAACCCCCTGTCTTCGTGGATGTGGCCGTGTACCGACATCGCCGGTTGCCTCTCTTCTATGTATCTCCTAACGGCGGCGCTACCCACGGGCTTGACTCCGCCCACCTTATCCAGAACCCCCCGGGGCGGGTTGTGCACCACGAGTATCTGGGGGGTCGGCGTCAGGCGCTGTAGGAGGCGTTCCAGCTCCTCCTCCGTCACGCGGAAGAGGTCGTTGAAGGGTGTGGGGAGGCTACCGCCGGCCCCGCCCACCGCGTAGGGGCCCAGCGGGAGTACCCTCCCGTGCACCGGCTTCACCGCGGCGTTTTCGTAGCTGGCTAGCTCAGGCGGGTCTGTGTTTCCCGGGACGAAGTAGACGGGGGCGATGCGGGCCAGCGCCTCTAAGGCCTCCACAGCCGCCTCCAGCGATCTGCGGTACGTGAAGTCGCCTGCCGCGATTACGGCGTCGAAGTTGCCGGGAATCCTCTCAGCTGTTTTAGCCGCGTCGTGTACGTCAGCCACAAGCAGTAGGCGCATGGCCTAAACGTTTGGGTAGTAGAGCCTGAATATCTCCCTGAGCTCCGCCAGCTGTTGCTCGCGGCCCAGCCTCCTCACGATGTTGCGGGCCAGCGTCCACACGGCGTTGACGTCTCTGCTCAGCTGGATCCTGCAGGTGGGGCACCGCACGAGTCTGCCGCGCTTCTCCATCCTCCCGCCGCAGAGGGGGCACACGTCGGAGAGCATTGTGGTGTGGAGCTCCACGTAGTGGTCGCGGGCCAGCTCAAAGACCTCCGCGAGGAGGTGCTGGAACTTGGGCGCTATGGGGAGGTCTACGATGAGGAGGTTGACTCCCTTCTTGGGGTGGAAGGCATCTTTCACGCCTCCGGCGACTCCCTTGGCGGCCAGCTCCACGTAGCCGCCCATTCTGAAGACGCGGAATATGACGCCGTTTTCGTTGACGTCCATGGCATGCACCACGAAGGGAGATCCCTCCACGAGCTCCGGCAGGCCGGTCTTCTCGTCCGGCCTTACAAGTCTCACAACGACGCCGTCTCTCCTCACAAGCACCTCCGCCTTCGCCACGCCGAACTGCGCCGGGTCTGTGTACGTCATCCTCCAGCTTTTATAGACGCAAAGCGGTATATCGCCGAAATAGAGCGACACGAAGCTCTCCACCAGACGCACTACACCGCCCAGCTCGACCACTCTGTAGTCACCGCCCACAGCCTCCCTCGCCTTCTCGACGTCGCAACGTAGGAAATAAGTGAACATACACCGCCCTATGGTCCTATTTAAATATGAATGCTCATCAACGCGCCGCCGCCGGCCGTGCGTCGCTATTCGCCCAGCGGTCTTTCTCCGCCGCCCCAAATGTTTATAAAGAGGCTGGGAAAGTGGGTCAATGTCCGAGTTTCGTGTACCTGGCGAGGGCGAGATATTGGGCAAAGTGGTAGAGATGCTGGGCGACGGGAGGTTCAAGGTTATATGCGCCGACGGCCAAATCCGCGTCGCGCGGCTCCCTGGTCGGCTGCGGAGGAGGCTTTGGCTCAAGGCCGGGGACTACGTAATCGTGGCGCTCTGGGACTTCGACCCCGAGAAAGGGGACATAGTCCATAAATACGACAAAAGAGATGTGGAAGAGCTCAAGAGGAGGGGGTTCGCGGAAGCCGTCGAGAACCTAGACCGCTACGCGTAGCCAGAGCGCGAGGCGCCGGCCGACGGTTCCGACGCGAAAACCGACCCACAGCCGCAAAGCCTTTGCGTTGTATGAATTACCAGCTCCTGGGGACGCGCCGCGTGGCGCGCCGATGCTTGGCGAGGCGTGTGCAACAAGTTTTTAAAGTGTAGTGTAGAGAGGAGTGTGAGGTTTCCCCCTGTGGGGGTTGACCAAGTCCTTGGGCTTCTGAAGGTGATTCACAACTTGGGTGGGAGGACAGACGCCATGTACATAAACGATGCCGTGGATGCGGATCTCGGCGACCTCGCCCATGTGGTGGACGCGGCGGAGTTCCTCGGCTTGTTGAAGGCGTCCGGCGGCGATCTGGAGCTCACTGCGGCGGGCCGCGACGCCGTGGAGAGGCCGTTGCGGGAGTTTCAGAAGTATCTAAAGAGGAGGCTTTCCGAAGTAGAGCCCTTCGCCAGTTTGGCTAGGTTTGTCTCGGAGAGGGGCAGAGTGGAGGTGGGGGAGGTGTTAGAGTTTCTTTCAAGCTTTGGCTACGGCGAGGAGGGGGCGAAGAGGGTTTTAGACTGGGCCGTCTTTGCACAGATTGTGGAGATCGAGGAGGGAGAGTGGGTGGTGCCTTCTTAGATGTAGCTGTAGACCTGGTCTAGGTAGCGCTGGAAGTCGGGGCTCTTCCTGTTGCGGGGGTAGGGCAGGTCTATCCTCAAGTCGGCCACCACCTTGGCGGGCCTGGTGCTTAGGACTACCACGCGGTTTGCCATGTAGACCGCTTCGTCTACTGAATGTGTGACCATCACCGCCGTATGCACCGTGGTCAAGTTGTCGTGCCAAAGCCTCACCAACTCTGCTCTTAGGCTCTCGGCCGTGAGGGGGTCCAGCGCGGAGAAGGGCTCGTCGAGTAGCAACACCTCCGGCTCCACCGCGAGCGCCCTGGCCAGGGCTACTCTCTGTTGCATCCCTCCGGATAGTTGGCTGGGGTACGCCTCTTCGAAGCCTGAGAGGCCCACGAAGACTAGGTATCTCGCGGCGGCCTCCCGCGCCTCTTTCCAACGCATGCCCCGCGCCACCAGGGGCAGGGCCACGTTGTCCATGGCGGTCTTCCAGGAGAGCAACGTGGGGCTTTGGAACATGAGGGCGATCTCTCTTCTCGGCCCCGTGATGGGCTCTCCTCTGAACTTAACGACTCCTTCGTCTGGCTTCTCGAGGCCGGCGAACATGCGGAGCAACGTGCTTTTGCCGCAACCCGAGGGCCCCAGCAGAGCCAGAAATTCTCCATGCTCCACCGCCAGCGACAGGTCGTTAAACACCACAACGCGTCCGTAGGTTTTCTTTATTTTCTCGGCCTCTAAGAGCGCCATCGTGCCGCCACTTCGTAAAGTTTTTTCCACACCCCCTTGTTCACAGCCACCACTATCGACGTCATTACAAGCACCGAGGCGAGTAGTCCAGCGACGTCACCTCTATCCGCGGCGGAGCCCATGTAGCTTCCAAGCCCTGTGACGTCTGCAAGAGGCTCCGCGACGACTGTGGCGTTCCACGCGCCGCCCCAAGCCGTCAAGAGGCCGGTCACCATGTAGGGGAACGAGGCAGGTATCAACACGTGGAGATAGTAGACGACTCCCCCGATTTTATATGCCTTTACCAGCTCCAGCGGCACGTCGCGTCTAGCCGCCAATAGGTTAAAGACTGTATACACGACGCTGCCGGGGATGAGGAGGACCAGGGCGAGGGCTTCCCCTTTCACGAAAGAGGCGAAAAGCGGATATAAAAACACAGCCGGCACAGAAGACAGTATAGAAAGAGAGATCAACACGCCCAACTCGAGTCTAGGTCTCTTCACCACAGCCGCCAACGTCGGCAGACCCAACGCCGCGGAGATCCCGAGCACAGTTAACACTCTGGCAAAGCTGTACGGGGAGTCCAGCACGGAGTTGACGAATCCGCGCCAGAGATCTTCCAGAACAGGCATCGAGATGGGCGACTGCAAGGCGTAGTAGATCACCAACGCCAGAAACAGAACTACGCCGCCTAGAACTACATAGAAGCCGTGCTTCACCCAGACGGCAAGCTTCTCAAGCAGGTAGGTGGGGGGCTGTGGAACCTCTTCCACAAGCCGCCTTAACACAAAGACGTACAGAGCCAGGTTGGCCAACACGCCAGCTACAATTCCCACATATGCCGTGGTGTAGTCGTTGTTCTCGAAGGCAGACACCACGAGGCTCCCGATGCCGAACAGCTTGATCTCAGTGCCCAGCGTGATGACCTCCGACGCCGTTATGAAGAAGAAGGCGTTCGCCCACGAGATAAGCACGTTGTAGTAGACGCTTCTAAGCGCCGCCGGGACGTAGACGTGGCCTAGGCTCAGCCGCTCGTTGAGGTAAAGCCGGGCGTACTCCGCGTACTCCCTCGGCAGAGTCTTGAGAGATTGGTATACCCCGAAGATGAGGTTCCACGCCATTGAGGTGAATATGAGAAACACCGCGGCGAGCTCGGCACCCACGGCGGGTAGCAACGCTATAAATACGTATAGGGCAAGCGGGAAAAAGCCGAGAATGGGAACTGACTGCAAGACGTCAAGAATAGGCAGAGCCGCCGCCTCGACTCGTCTAGACTTATACATGGCGTATCCAACGGCATACGCAACTGCGACAGTAACCACGAGAGCTACGCCCATCCGGATAAACGTGGCGGAGAGGGCCAGCAACACCGTCAACAAACTCCACACGACCCCATGCCGGAGGCCGTGCCAGAGTTATATATATATATTCGTAGCGACATGGGTTCCCCTCCATAAAGACAACCTCTGTACTCAGCACTCGGCAAAATCCTCACAACTCAGGCGAGGTCTCCCACACATCACAAAACCCCCAAGTAGATTCGTTTAAAAATATTTAAGACACCAGTGGAGCACAACCGGCGCCTCATCCGCCGATGCTGTACGTGTTTCCGGAGAAGAGGATTAAGAATTTAGAACATTAACGGCTTGAGCTTAAGCCGGCGCCGGGCATGAGCTTGTTGGTAAGGCCGGGCGCTTCCGGCAAGATCTTAGAGTTCGCCAGCTACATAGCGGCGTTGGTTGGGCGACCATTAACGCGGCTTTGTTTCCCGTATCTTCTCTACGTCGTCTGTGGCGATGCCGTCTATTCCGGCACTCCACAGCCGCGCGGCGGTTGTCTCGTCGTTAACGGTCCAGGCCACTACGGCGAGGCCGAGGCGGTGTGCGAAGGCTATGGCTTTCTCCGTGGCAAGGCGGAAGTGGGGGAGCACCAGGTTGCACCCCAGCTTCTTCGCGTCTGCCGCGCGGCCGGGGGGCTTGGCGTAGACAAGCCCCTTGTATAGGTCGACGCCGGCCAGGGCCTCCTCGTGGAAGCTTATCACCGCCGTCCAGCTCTCGGCGCCCATCTCCCTGATGACTTTGACGATTTTCGGCGTGTCTTCTGGGTGTTTTATTTCTATGAACATCCCCACGCGGCCTGCCGCAACCTCCAGCGCCTCTTCTAGAGTGGGGACTTTGTACCTCCCCTTCTCCACCTTCTTTACCTCAGCCAGGGTAGCGGTCCGCACGTTTAGAGACACGCCGAAGGTCCTCTCCAAAGTGTCGTCGTGGCTCAACACAGGCACGCCGTCGGTGGTCACCTGGACGTCCACCTCCACTACGTCGGCGCCGTGCCTATCGCTGCCTCTATGGAGGGCAGGGTGTTCTCAAGCTCCCGGCGCGGGAACCCCCTGTGGCCTACCACAACCCGCCGCCTCAGCAACTCGAGAATATCCATAACCGGTCAGACATAAGCTTATATATGTTCTATTGCCCTATATTGCATGGGCTTCTTCTCAGCTCTGAAGTTGGCCCTGCTGGGTCTTCTGGTAATGCTTGTGCTCAGCCCCGCCGCCGGCGCCTCCTTCTTCAAGAAGGCTCTGCTTGGCCTAGCGGGGCTGATCCTCCTAGCATCGGCCTACCTCGAAGAGCGATGAAGGTGCTGGACCGCTACAGCAGGCAGATACCCGTAATAGGCGAGGAGGGACAGCGGAGGATTAGGGAGACCTCCGTGGCTGTGTTCGGCGTGGGGGGCCTCGGCAGCCTCGTGGCTAGGTATGTGGTCGGCGGCGGCTTTCGGCGGGTGGTGCTGGTGGACTTCGACGCCGTGTCTGTATCCGACCTCCACCGCCAGATCCTCTACACCACAGAAGACGTGGGGAGGCCCAAGGCCGAGGCCGCCGCCAAGGCGCTCAGGGCGGTGAACCCCGAGGTTGAGGTGGTGCCGGTGGCTGAGCCCATAAGCCCGGACCTCGCCGAGGGGGTGCTGAAGGAGGTGGACATCGCAGTTGACGCCCTGGACAACTGGGCGGCGAGGCATGTGGTCAACGCCGCTGCGGTGAGGCGCGGGAGGGTTTTAGTACACGGCGCCGTGCAGGAGTGGTACGGCCACGTCACGACGGTGGTGCCCAGAGCGACGCCTTGTCTCGAAGACCTCTTCGGCCGCTTCAAGTCCCTGCCTACATGCACAGCAGGCTTCTGCCCAGTCCTCGGCCCGGCGGTGGGGGTCATCTCGTCGCTTATGGCGCTTGAGGTGTTCAACGCGGCGCTCGGCAGGCCGGCCCTCGCCGGGAGGCTGTTGGTCGTAGACTTGAAACATATGGCCTTCGACGTGTTGGAGGTGGCGCGTAACCCCTCATGTCCCGTCTGCGGCGTATAGTTTTTTAAACCGACGCGACGACGCAACTGTGAAGCTCACCCCGGCGCAGAGGCTCGTGCTTTACTACATGGCCTTTGAGCTGGTGTACCACGGCAGGGTGTGGTTCACCTTTGAAGAGCTTCAAAGAGGTACGGGCCTCGCCGTGAGGACGTTGAGGGCGGCGTTGGTGGCCCTGCGGCGGCAGGGCTACGTGGAGAGCTTCATGGTGCCGGGGAGGGGGAAGCGGCTTCTGCACAGGGTGAGGCTCGAGAGGCTTGTGCCTGAGCCCGAGCTGGAGGGCGTCTACCTAGTGGACGCCGCCGGCGACGTCTTGACGCCGGATGCCGTCTCTGTAATCAACAGAGCAGAGGTTGTGCTCTACACAGAAAATGTATCTTTGAGAAGGCTGGAGGGCTCGCCAAGAGGCTGGAGCCTTTCCGGGGCGAGGTGCCGCAGGCCAAGTCCGTCGCCGTGGTTTTCAACTCGTTGATGGACTGGGACAAGGTGGCCCACCTCGCGCCCAGGGCCCGCTACATCTGCGCCTCCAACGCGTTGGACAAGGCGGTGGGGGTGTGTCTAACCTGCGGCGCCGTGGACATAGACCTCAAGAACATCAGGATCAAGTCGCCGGGGCCAGACCTCGACAGTCTCCTCGCCCACTACGACGTGGTGGGGACCGTCACCGTGGACGGTTGCGGCGGACGGAAGGCGGAGCTCCTCGTGCTAAGGAAGAGGAGCCAGCAAAAGGGGGGAGATAAACCAATGTCTTGACAGCTCAACAGCGCATATGGCTGTAGAAACATACTTAATTCCATATATACGCCGTATTTTAGAGGTGATTTGCGCTCTTTGCTGATGGAGTCTTGTAGAGAGCGCGATCTTCCGGGCTTTTCGGGGGCACAGTGTCGGCTGACTGCGTGACGTATGTAGTTTGATTGTTTGATGAAGATGTAAAAGGGGGCTTATTTACCCTGTTCTTGCCTTGTTGTTGAGGCCTCGCCTATTCTAGGAGCCACCTCCAGAGGGGGATGAACTTGATGCCGTCCTCCTCGCCTTCGTAGTCCCAGGTAATTACTGTACACTTCTTGGCTTTCAGCTCCTCCTTCGCCTTCTTTAGGGCCTCGACTTCTCTTCTTTCGACCTTGTCCTCGGCGTAGGTCACTTGGATAAGCTCCAGCGGGCTGAAGTTCCTAGCAACAACGAAGTCCACCTCCCTCCCGTCCTTCTTCCCGTATTCCTTCCAGTAGTATATGTCTCCCATGTCCCTCCTTTTGAGCTCCAGGTAGACTGCGTTTTCCATGGCCTTGGAGATGGAATACTCGCAACCCCTTACGCGCACGTAGCCGGTATCTATGATGTAGAGCTTCTTAGGGTTTATCCGCCTCCTCCTTAGGCTTTTGTCGAAGATCTCCACGAAAAACGCGAAGTAGGTCTCCTCAGCCCTGTCGAAAAGAGACGAGACCGTCTCCTTCCCCACTCTGAAGCTTGACCGTAAGTCGCCGTAGACTTTGTTCATCGATATTAGCGAGGAGTAGCCGCATATTAAGGAGTCTGCGAAGTACTCAGCCACTTCCGGCTTGACTATGCTCAGGTCTCTGACGACCACCGAGTCGAAGTACGACCGCAGGAGCCTCTCTCTGTCCCCGCTCAGCGCGACGGCGGGGTAGGCGCCGTACTGCAGATACTCCCTGAGGAGGGAGAGGACTTTCCCCCTCTCCTCGGTGTAGCCGAAATACCTCCCCAGCTTGACGCCCTTGAACCTCAGAAATTCCCTGAAGGAGAGCGGGTATACCTCATAGCCCACGCTTCTCCCCCTCATCTCGTCCGCCACCCTCCTCGGAGTGAGCTCGGAGGTCGAGCCTGAGAGGTAGACGTAGGCGTTCAGCCTCCTTCTGAGCCAGCCGCCGTAGTCGCCCACCCTTTGGACCTCGTCGAGGAAGAGATACCTGGGCCTCTTCCCGGCGAGCTCTACGAAGGCCTCCACCATCTCGTCGAGATCTTGGGCCCTAACTCCCCTCAGCCTTGAGTCCTCGAAGTCGACGTATAGTATCTCGTCCTGCGAGGCCAAGCCTTTATCCAATATTTTACGGATCGTGGAGAAGAGCAGGTAGGTCTTGCCCGCCCTCCTCGCCCCAGTGACTGCCACCACCTCGTTTGGAGCCAGGGGGAGCTCCACCTCCCTGTCTAAAGCCTCGGGGGGGCCGCCGGAGAGCCACTCGGCAATGACCCTCTTGAACTGCTCCTTCACGAGATGTAGCTACCTTGGGGTTTTTAGACTTTTAGAGACCAGTTTTCAGAGCAAACTGGTCTGATAGAGACCAGTTTTACGGCGGAGCAGGCGCCTGCAGATGGGCCACATGCGCCTCGGCCGCTCCGACCTTCCGGCTTAGAGGCCGGCGGCCAGCCGCATCAAGCCCTCCACCGTGATCAGATCCGCCTCCCGCGTCTCTCTGGTGAAGGATTTGGCGAATATGGCGTATTTCACCTCCCAGCCGCTGGGGATGAGGACCTGGGCGGCGGCGCGTAGCTTGGGGAGGATTTCGTCTGGGTCCGCCGGGCCCCACTTGGCCTCGGCCAACACGGCAAATTTCCGTTCCTCGTTGACGCCGAAGGCGTCTACATCCAGCTGAACTCGTCTGCCGCCGCGCCGCAGAAACGCCGTCTCCTTCGTCGCCATCCTCACCGGGTAGAGGCGGGGTAGAAGCTCCCTGACGGTCGCCTCGAAGGCCCAGCGGAAGAACTCCTCCAGCTCCGCCGCCGCCACGTCGCCGAGCGCGTCCTCCGGCGTCACGTCTCTATGGCGGTATACGGCCCTGAGCCAGAAGGCGTAGAACCTGTCCCTAAACTCGTAATACGTCCTCCTCCCCCTGAAGCGCGTCAACACGTGGAGGAGCTCCGTCAGATCCCTCATATACGGCGGGAGGGAGGTGGCCTTAACCCCGGCGTGCGACGCTATCTGCTCCAGCTTCGTGGCGCCCCCAGCCACCGCGTCTAGGATGGCCAAGTGGGTGCGGTACTCTCCGCCCAGCGCCTCAGCCAAGACGAACTCCACCTCGTGCCGAAGCGGGCCCCCCTCCCCCGCCACCAGGAGGCGAACCGCCTCCTCCACAGTCTTCACGCCCCACTGCTGGGCCAGGCGGTAGTAATACGGCACCCCGCCGAAGAGCATGTAGAACTTGAATGCCTCCTCCCCCGCGACCCCCATGTCGCGGAGCCACTGAAAGACGGCGGAGGGCTCCAGCTCCCTCAGCTCCAGCACCAAGTCAGCCCGGCCAAACAGCGGCGACCCCGACTCAGCCACAAGCCTCTTCACAAGCCCCACCACAGACCCCGTGATGATTACAGCAGGGCTTCTCAGTCCTAGTATTCCAAAACCTCTGCAGTATATACGGCACCTCGGGAGCCACCTCGGCAAACCACTGAAACTCGTCAAAAGCCACCACGTAACCCCTAAGCGAGAAGAGGACGTCGAAAAACTCGTCCCAGCTCGCAAACCTGACGTATCCCGGCAACCCCGCCGCTCTCCTCAACGCCTCGCCGTACTCCTCCAGCAGGAGGCGGGGAGGCTTCTTAGGGTTCACGAAGAAGTAGAGGTGAGGTCTCTCCTCCAGAAACTTAAGCACGAGGGCCGTCTTCCCCACGCGCCGCCTCCCGTAGACCACGGCGAGGAAGGGCTCCCTCAGCCTCCTTAGGAGCCCCAGCTCCCTCTCCCTCCCGTATAGTTTTATTACAGCCATAATAATTACAGATGTAATAAGCTTATAAATTGCACATATAAACTGACGGAGGCCGGCGCGCCCAGCGGTCTGCCGCGCTGGGCACCCACGCCAAAAACCTGGAGCTGGCTCGCCGCACGCCGAGAGCGGCAGAAGCGAAGGCGTGAATCCCACAGCCGTGAGCGTCTCTGAGAGCTAGCGCCGGCCAGAGAGTCGCCCTACGCCGCCGCATCACCCATGTTGCCAAGGAGCCAGATCTTACCTCGCTCCTTCTGACCCCCGACCTGGGGGTGGCGGAGGTCCGCGACGGCGTCTGGATGAGGTAGATGGCGTCGGCTCGGGTCTTGCCGATGTGCGCGGCGTGCTGGCGAGGTGTGGGCGTGTGGGGCCTCGGCTGGGTGGTTGCACATGGTTTAGCCAACGATCTGCGGCGTGGCTGAGAGGTATTTGTCTTAGATGGTCGAAGTTTTAACTTTGAGATATTAGTTAGATGTGAAGAGGATTAGGCTTGAGTTTGCCCCCGGCGTAGAGACTGAGTTTGTGGATAGGGACCGCGCTCTTGCGCAGGTGGCGGAGTGGGCGGAGAGAGGCACGTGGGCCCCTTCGTCATATTCGGCCCGGAGGGCTGTGGGAAGACTGCTTTTCTCCGGCAGGCGGCTTCTGGGTTGCGGGAGCTGGGGTATGACGTCTTTTATCTGCATCCGCTGGATAGGGTCTTTTTGGCTGAGGTGAACGACCCCGACGTCAAGTTGCTTTTTGTAGATTTGGTGAGGAAGACTCTGGAGGATGAGAGGTGGGGCCGGCTGGCGCTGGCGGTGTTCGACTTGGTGAGAGAGATCCTTAAGAAGCGGAGGCGGAAAATCGCCGTCATAGCCGACGACGTCTTCCAAGCAATAGGCCTGGACAAAGCCGCCGCCTACGTGAAGGGTCTGCTAAACATGATAGAACACCCCGTATATAGTTACGAAAGCATCGCCGTACTTGTCGCCACTAGTGAAGGCGTAAGCAGACGCGAAATTGGAAGACATAGATGGGCCGAACTACGTCCTATGTGGAACATGCCGAAGGAGGGCTTCCAGCAACTATACGAGAAACTGCCTGGCCCCAAGCCCTCGTTCGACGACGTCTGGCGTTGGACAGGCGGAAATCCCTACATGCTCCGCGAGCTCTATGTGAAGAGATGGGACGTGGAAAAGGTGGTCAAGGAGGTCGTGAGAACTAAGGAGTTAACTGCAGATTTCGCCAGGCGTTGGGGGAGGTGGCTGGAGGAGGTCGTCGACGACCCGGAGGCGCTTTGGGGCCGCGGCGCGCCGCAAGAACTGCTGGACGAACTTATCGCAAAAAACCTAGTCGTGTATAACATGTACGACAGAGACCCATACTTCTGGGTTGACCAGCCGCCTCCCGAGAGGGATCCGGAGCTGGGCATAGGCAAACACGTGGCGTGGCAGACACCCATACACAGGGAAGCCGTCAGGAGGGCGTTGGAGAACTAACGCGCCAAGGCCCTCCTCACCTCCTCCAGCGCCTTTTCCAGCTCCTCTGTCCATTTGACGCGGCTTCTCAGTGTCTCGACGCGTCTGGCGAGTTCTTTGAGGAGTAGCAAGACGTCGGCGGCGGCCGACTGGCGCGTGGCGTATTTAGAAAGGGCCATGTCTGGATCCGGGCCGTGGTATTGGTAGTCGTGGAGGTCAAGCGCAACGGCAGTCCAGGCGGAGATACCGTAGTGGTCTGCCTCCTCTAGAAGCCTACCCAGCTCCTTCATCCTAGTCGTCGGGATCCGTGGCACGGCCTTAGACTCCAGCCACCTCTTCTCCTCCTCAGTCTTCGCCAGTGTCTTTAGCTTCTCCAGCTCAAGCCGTAGCAGAGCGGCTAGAAGCGCTTTCCAGACGTGGAAAGCCATCCCGGCGGCGTCGCGGGTGAAGCCCCTCTCCAGATACTCCAACGCCAGCCAGCCCTCGCCCAGAGCCTCTAAAAGCCTAGCCTCTATATAGCCCTCGTCGGAGGGCTTGGGAAGTGGCTTCTCCACAAGCTCAGCAACCATGGGAGTGGCGGGGTCGTCTCTTAAAAGTCTTTACGGCACAGAACCCCGCGCAGACGCCGCGGCGTTCGGAAGAACCGCGCCCGTAGGCCCGTAGATACAGCTACGTCTGCGGAGAAATCTCTGCACTACAGAGAAGACAACTCGCGGCAGTCGCCTGTCCGGCGGCGGTGCTTCTAAGACAAACACGCGGCAAGTGTCCGTTCCGCCGACGCCGCCAAGATCCTCATACGCTACGGAAACACCACAGTAGAGTTCAACCCCCTCACTAAGTTGCTCCACGACGCCGTGGACTCGATCCCAGACTACGGCTTTATCAACAACCCACAACAACGGCGTAAAGCCCTTTACCACAAGATCGACGCCGTGGAAAACATGCTAACCGCCGGCAACTTCAAAGGCGCGTTGGAGAAGCTAAAACACGACATAAAACCAACCATAGAAAAGTGGCTCAAAGACTACACGACAGAGACCCCACTACAACTCACTAAACAACAAATATACCTAGTAGACCAAATAATCTGGCGGATAAACCTACAGACAAAATAACCCCCTTTTTCCACCCCCCTTCTCACCTTCTTTTCACGCCAACAAGTGGTACTCTCCCACCCCCTCTGCCACTTTTTCTTTCTGTGCGGTTATTGTGCCGTCTCTTGCCACTTTCATTGTCCACCTCGTCACGTCGCCGCCTGTATCGTACCAGGTGTAGAAGTGGAGGAGGTAGCCGTCTTCCACAACGCGGACCTCCGCCGGCGTAATGACGTTCTTCAGCCTTAGGTACTGGGCGTAGTGCTTCTGCGCCCACCTCCTCACCTCTGGGTTGCCGCTTTTGTTAAGCTTTTCTATGAGTTGCGGAGATAGGCCGGGTATTTCTGTGGCGTTGTTTATTATTTTGAAGGGGAACCCAGCGGCGTCGGCGTAGATGTAGATCTTCGCCAGCGCCCACGCCTCCTCAACGCTGTCTACAGCCAGCCCCTCCGCCTTCACCACAGTGTTAAACTCGTCAGGCAGAAGATAACACACATCTAAAGGCCCCCTAGCCACCACGTAGTGAAAAGGCGGCACGAACAACAGACCCATCCCGGCTATATACAACTTGTGTTGTTCAAAAAGCGTGATTTCGCTTTTTACGTAAGACCCGCCGTCGCGCACTC
>GG746321.1_pt3 | contig 22186 bp, 27 predicted proteins | sample 429518 | NCBI scaffold set GG745617.1 | reverse complement strand
CAGAGACCGGTGAGCATCCTCCACCCCTACATGGTGGAGGCGTACGTGGCTGTAGACGGGTCTGAGGCGTGTCTCTCCCTCACCTCGTCGAAGGCGTACTGCACCCGAAACGGCTCGGTGAAGGAGGTCAAGCTGGAGCTAGCCTTCAGCAGATACGAGACATACGAAAACAAGATGAGAGAGGTGTACAAACCAAAGGGGCTACTGGCATTTACCACGGCGGCGAGGGAATACATGAGGATACTCTAGGCGACCAGACGAAACACCGTAGCCTTCATCATTATATGAACAGGGCCTTGGAGCATTTAAGCTCTATTACCCCCAGCGCATCGGAATAGGTGTCCCCGCATGCGATGACTATCGTGGCGTTGTGGTCGACGTGTGTCTTCAGCGTCTCGGCCAGCTGGGGGCTGTATTTTTCAAGGGGTTCTTCCAGAGGGGGGAGCAGAAATGTGTCTCCTCTGCGTTCAACTATCAAGGCGCCGCATGCGCCGAGTCTGACTAAGCTGTCGCGCGTAGCCACCACGTCTTGTACAGACTCCCCCATTACATGGGCGACGCATCTCTTGCCGCACAGTAGCTTCCTCGCCTCCTCTACCGTAAATATGTCCGCAATTCCGCAGAGGCCCAGAGCCTCTTTTAGGAAGATCTGCCCTGTGTCGGTTATCTTCACGCCTCCTTTCAGCACCGTGACGTGGCCTAGATCTCTGCCGCCCTCCAGCAGGGTCCTCACTATGCCTTCGCCGATTTTCAATTCCTCGGCTAAGTTCTTCCTCCCCCGTGGGGTGTTGGAGTTGTGGAGAATTGCCAGCAACTGTAAATACGCCACCTCCCTGGTTTTCATTAAGTATGTGGTTTGTCTGGCTTATAAAGTTTTTAAATGGGATACTATGGGGCGTATATGGCCGCCGTGAGGATAGAAGAGGTTAAACCTCAGGTTGAGCGTTTTGCCGCCCACAGCCACATAAAGGGACTCGGCGTGAGAGAGGGAAAGGTGGAATTTGTGGCTGACGGGTTTGTGGGTCAGGTGGAGGCGAGGGAGGCGGCTTATATAGTTGTTAAGATGATTAGAGAGGGCAAATTCGCCGGTAAAGGCGTCCTAATCGTAGGCCCCCCGGGCACCGGCAAGACGGCCCTTGCGCTTGGCATCGCAAGGGAGCTAGGCCCGGAGACCCCCTTCGTGGCGCTGTCTGGCGGGGAGGTGTATTCGCTTGAAGTCAAGAAGTCGGAGTTTCTAATGAGAGCCCTGAGGAGGGCTATAGGCATTAAGGTACGTGAGTGGAGGAAGGTCTACGAAGGCGAGGTGAGGGGGCTGGAGCTTAGGTACGGCAGACACCCGTACAACCCCTATCTACAGAGGGTGCTGGGGGCTACTGTTAAACTGCGGACAAGAGACGAGGAGAAGACGCTGCGCGTGCCTGCGGAGATCGCTCAGCAGTTTATTGAGCTCGGCGTTGAGGAGGGTGATGTAATAATGATCGATGAAGAAACCGGCGTCGTCACGGTGTTGGGGAGAGGCGAGGGAGGCGAGCAATATGATGTAGCTGTGAAGAAGAGGGCCGAGTTGCCCAAGGGGCCTGTGTACAAGGAAAAGGAGATCGTCCGTTTCTTCACGCTTCACGACGTAGATGTGTCGCTGGCTAGGCAGAGGGGGCTAATATCAGCCATGATATTCGGGTTTGCAGAAGAGATCAAAGAGATTCCAGACGAGATAAGAAGGCAGACCGACGAAATTGTGAAGAAGACCGTGGAGGAGGGGAAGGCTGAGCTCGTCCCTGGGGTGTTGTTTATAGATGACGCACATCTTTTAGACATCGAGACGTTTTCCTTCCTAATGAGGGCTATGGAGACTGAATTCGCACCTATAATAATCATGGCGACTAATAGAGGGATTGCCAAGATAAGAGGTACAGATATAGAGTCGCCGCATGGGATTCCACAAGATCTACTTGACCGTCTTGTGATAATCCGCACCAGACCTTACACCGCTGAGGAGATTAAAGAGATCATACAGATAAAGGCACGGGAACAGAACATATCTCTTAGCGATGACGCACTTAAACTCTTGACTGATATAGGCGTTGATCACTCGCTTAGATACGCCTTACAACTGTTAGTGCCGGCATATATAACTGCAAAAGAAAAAGGCAAATCAGCGGTTACAAAAGAAGAAGTGGAATACGTCGGGAAGCACTTCGTCTCTGTGAAGGAGTCTGTGGAATACGTCAAGACGCTGGAGGAGAAGTTCTTAAAGTAGCGCCTTTTTCCCGCGCTCAACTAGATAAATGTTGTATACTGCATATGCCATCAATACCTGCCCTATGTCTAGATACCACTGCTCGGCCCCCTTCACGTTGATGACGTAAAACAACGGGTATATAGATACGCCGTAGCCCGGCGGAGAAGACGTAAAGAGGAGGGTGAAGTAGTGGAACACCGCGGTGGCGATAGACAAGGCGGCGAGAGTCCACCGGATCCTTGCGTTTGGCTTCACGAAGAAGGTGGCCACTATTGCTGCAAATAACAAAATTGTCATCACTACCGTAACCCTCCACGTATAGAGCCACATTGGCGTCCCCGCCACGGTCTTGACCCCCTCAGGCGTCAAGACCTTATCTGGCTGAGGCCTAAACGCGTCTGAGACGAAATATTCAACTGGTAGATAGGCGGATACAAGCACAATTATTGCCATCAGAGCAACTACGTAGATCATCGACTTCATCTTATTGACTGAAGAACTTTATACTGTTCTCCTAACACCCCAAGCGCTATATTAAACACCAGTATAGCAACAAACGCCCAGGTAATGACGTCGATAACAACCTTGCCATTTTTTTCGCCTAATTTCCTCTGCACAAGCGCTGCGACCAGCTGTCCGCCGTCTAATGGATAGATGGGCAAGGCGTTAAGCACGGCGAGGCCGTAATTCACAACAATGAGCCAAAACACCAGCTTTGTAAAGTCTGTGTTGTAGAGCTGTTCTCTCCTAATAGGCCCCTCGTCGTAACCCAACAACGGCAAACTGCCGGGGCCGAGGCCGAAATACACCTTTCCGCTCCGCTCCACCAATGACATGTTTAGCGTCATTAATGTGCCGTTTCGCTCGACTACAACCTTAACGACGTCGCCCGCCTTACAATTATCTCTTATCTCCCGCAGAACTGAAAGGAGGTGGCCGCCCGACCATATGTCTGTAGCTACGCCGCATCCCTCTATCCTCTTCACCACGTCGCCTGGCCTAACGCCGGCGAGGTAAAGAGAGCCGTCGGTGTAGAGCCAAAGGATCTTCGGCGACGTGGTGAATTCGGAGTAGTTCACCTCAACCGTATATCTACTGAACCAGCTACCTACCTCTAACGTCACCTTGTCCTCAGGCTTGCAATCTACAACCTTGTCTATGCCCATGAGGGGCCCCATGCCCGCCAGCACGTTTATCTTGGTCAAAAAGTCGTCTGGCGTGTATACTTTCTCCTGCATTCCACAACCCCAGATCCCCAACACTCTGTCGCCCGGCTTGACGCCATATGCCTCTACGCCGAAGACGGCGCCTTGCAACCCAAATGATGCCCCTAACACACCCAGCAACATAGCCGACAAGGCCAGCACCACGTTTATAGCGACGCCGCTGGCCAACACAGCGACCTTAGCCTCTGTGCCGGCTTTCTTGAAGCTCTCCTCGTCGGGCTCCACAAAGGCGCCGCTCAAGACGTAGAGAAAGGAGAAGACACCCACGGACTTGACGGGGATCCCGTATCTCAGCGCCGCGTAGCCATGCATAAGCTCGTGTAGCACTACAGCAGTGGCTACGGCCACTGCAAAATATGGCAACTGATCCCACGGCAGAGTTACGCCTGGTATTATCGGAGTCACTCCAGCAGACTGCGCAGCGGCCTCGCCCACGGAGGCGCCGCCCAGCAGTTTTTTGACCGCGTTGACCGTGCCGCCTACCAACATATAGACGAAGCCTTGCAACCACTGTACATGGCCATCTGGCCTTATAAACGGGATTACAAGAAATACCGGGGCCAGAAACAACAGCAACGCCACGGCCGTATAGGCCTTAAGCGGAATAAAGCTGAGTTTTTCGGCGAACTTCTTGACGTAGACGACCAGCCTCTCGCTTTTCCAGTAGATCGCTAAGAAGTACTTCACCGCCTGTCTATTCAATAGATAGACTAGCCCAACCAGCACGAACCAGCTCGCCACGAATATAACCAGCACGTCCACAGGCCCCAGAAGATTGGTATTTTTAAAATCACAGCTCCAGCGTTGACCCAGCGCCCAGCCTGTAGACGTTGAGGCGCTTCTCAAGTTCTTTAACCAACTGCGGCGCCGTGTGCAACGCAACTACGCACCTGACGCCCAGGAGGCGGAGCTCTGCAAGTATCCGGGGGAGGAGGTAGGGATTGTGGGCAGTCCCGCCGAGACCGCCTACCACACACCTAGCCTTTACCCCTCTCTGAGATAGCTTGTGGTACGGAATCGTGTAGAGGCCGCACGGCGATATCACAACGCCGTCTACATATAGGACGTTCTCGCGGCTTTCCCTAAACACACGATACTCCACGCCGCGTATTCTCAGCGCAATGTCCGACGTGGGCCGCACGACGGGAATCCTAAAGAGAGTGAAACCCCCCACGTGGTGCGGATTGTCGGGAACCCCCACAACGCCGACGAGGGGCTTGACCTGCCGCCTAGCCACAAACCTAGACGCGGCATCTACGGCACAACCGTCAAAGAGGACATGCCCGTTGACCAACACGCCGAATCCGTGGCTGGGCTCCAGCTCGCCTGGATGCTCTGAACACAATGCCGTTATCTTAACCACACCCCCTCTGTAGTTTAAATTTATAAACCAACCCAGCGCGGAGAGAGCCATGAGAAGAGTCGTCATAAGCATCTTGTCGGCTTTATCATTTGCGGCGGTTCTGGCGTTTTTCCCTGGCCAGTACTTCACCGCGGTGTTGCTCTACTTCTTGCTCTTCTTCGGCATAAGTATTTTTCTCAGCCTCCGTACGTATAGGCAAGGCGCGGCCTCGGCGCGGGAGATAGCCAAAGGAAAACCTCTACTTGAAATCGACGAAAAAGAAGTTAATAAATTATTAGAAAAAGATAAAGAGCTTATTAATGAGTATAAAAAATTTGCAAGAGCCTCATTTATGCCGTTGCTAACGCTTCCAATCTTCCTGCTCCTCTTCACGATTCTCTTTCCCACCTTGCCGCACCTGGCAGAGTCAGTACTAGGGCCCTATATAGGGGCCTACTTAGCTAGGTTCTTAGGCTACGCCGCGATGTTCATGTTATTTGCGGCAATTTCTCTAGCCACCTTTAAGCCCCAGGTAATGCCGAGAATAGTAAGGAGCCTTAAAGTGTACGAGACCGGTCTGGTTATAGACAGGGCCTTGGGTTTAAAAAGCCCCATCGAAGTCAGCGAGTACAAAGTCGATGAAGAGCGAAAATTTATAGAGTTTAGGCTGAATAATCAGATATTCAGAGTATATTACAAAGACATAAAAGAACTAGATGCTGTTTTGTCCAGGTTGCTGAAGCCCCTAAAACAGTGAGGCCAACGATCCTGCGATCTCCTCCTCGCTCGGCCCCTTCTTCTCCTCCTCCGCCTTCTTCTCCTCAGCCTTGGCCGCGGGGGTTGCTGCGGCGGGTGCTGCTGTTGGTGCGGCCGCGGGGGCGGCGGCCACAGGCGCAAATGCGGCGGACTTAATGGCCTCCTCGATGTTTACTTCTTTCAACGCAACTACGAGGGTCTTGATCCTGACCTCGTCTGGGGATAGCCCGGCGGCTTGCAACACCTTCGCCAGGTTTTCCTCGTTTATCTCTTGTTTTGCGTAGTGTAGCAACAGGGCACCGTAGATGTACTCCATGAGAAGCGTTGAGAAGGAGACCTTTAAAAATTTTTAGACCTCCTCCACCTTTATGTTCTTCGCCTTGAGCTCGGCGATGACCTGCTCCGCCTTGTCGGGCGGCAGTTTTATCGTGTAGAGATACCCGGCAAGCCTTGCCTTCAGCTTTACGTACTCAGGATACCTCTTTACGCGGATCTCCTCAGCCTTCTCGCCGTATTTCCTCCATAGCTCAAGCAAAAAGAGCTCCTTAGGCATAGCCTCCCAAGAAAACTCGGTATATAAAATTTTAGGGATTTGGCCGGGGTAACCCACCAGGCTCATACGCCCCCCTACAGGGGTGTTGCCTAGGGCATCTACAACTACTCAACCACTTATAAACTTATCTGACGTCTCTGTGGCGGTATTTTATGTGGGGAAGCGTCCTCATGACCTCGAAGGCTAGGTTGGAGAGCTGGTTGAGGAGCTTGGCGGCCGCGGCCTCCTCCAGCGTCACCGTGCGCCTCTCAGCCCACCTGATCCACACCCTGGCCTCGTCTACGGCGGAACACTCCGGTGAGGCGCAGGCCACCCAGCTCCGGAGGGGCTCCTCGGGCGCGGCGGCGTAGGCCAGCTTAAGCGCTCTGCGGTAGAGCGCGTGCGCCGTGTCGAGGTACTCCGCCCTCCCCGTCGCCAGGTAGAAGCCCAGCTCCATAAGCGAGAAGGCGATGAGGCGCATTATCCGCCCCTGCGGCCTCGGCAGAACGTTGGCGGCTTTGTGGGCGTAGGCAACCGCCGTGTCTAAGGCGCCGAACAGCTTGACAACTGCGTCGTCCTTCTTGGCCTGCCTGGCAACTCCCTTCCAATACACCGCGGTGTCGCCCCCGTCCCCGGGGCAGGAGAACAGCATTAAACACGGCTTAGTGAGCACTCCCCATACCTCAAAACTATAATATATATCCTACACGTAAAATGCGGTGATGACTCCGCTGAGCGTGGAGCCGTGACGCCGTTTTCAGCCGGCTGAGCGGCAGGCCTCCACGCATGGCTCAACAGTTTAATAGAGCCTTTACTGTGTGGATATGCTGTTTAGGGAGAGGAGGGGCGACGGGGCTAGGGCGTTGCGCGAGGAGTTGCGTAGGCCCGGCGTGGTTCTGGTTCCGGGGGTTTTCAACGCCTTGACGGCGCTTATGGCGCAGAGCCTTGGGTTCAAGGCGGTCTACGTGTCGGGGGCGGCCGTAACCGCCTCCATGGCCTTACCCGACCTAGGCCTCATAACCATGGACGAGATGGTGAAGACTGTAAAATACATAGTAGACGCCGTGGATATCCCCGTCATCGTGGACATAGATACCGGCTACGGGGAGGCCCTCAACGTCATGAGGGCCGTTAGGGAGTTCGAGGCGGTGGGGGCGGCGGGGGTGCAGATAGAGGACCAAGTGATGCCGAAGAAGTGCGGACACCTCAGCGGCAAGGCTTTGATCCCGCCTGACGAGATGGCGAAGAAGATAAGAGCCGCTGTGGAAGCCAGGAGGAACCCCGACTTCGTCATCATAGCGAGGACAGACGCCGTGGGGGTGACAGGGTTTGAAGACGCCGTGGAGAGGGCACAGCTGTACCTAGAGGTGGGGGCTGACGTCATATTCCCAGAGGCCCTCCGGAGCGAGGAGGAGTTTAGGGAGTTTGCCAGAAGGGTAAAGGCTCCGCTTTTGGCCAACATGACGGAGTTTGGAGTGTCTCCGCTTATACCGGCGAAGAAGCTGGAGGAGTGGGGCTACAAGTTCGTGATATTCCCCGTCACCGCGTTGAGGGTTGCCATGTATGCAGTCAGGGAGGTCTTCAGGACTATACTGGAGGAGGGCACCCAAGCCGTCTGGCTTGACAGGATGTTTACGCGTCGAGAGCTCTATGAATTGATTAGGTATTACGACTATGAAAAGCTAGATTCCGAAATAGCAAAAGCCGTGGACAACACATATAATAAGCTTAAAGAGGGAGGCCATGGACCGCGTAACTAAGGTCTTAGCCGAATATACAAATGCCATAGACTTCTCCAAGGTCCCCGCCGAGACTCGGCACGAGGTTAAACGCAGAGTCATAGACTCGGTCGCGGTGGCCTTCGCCGCCTACACCGCAGAGCCGGTGGCGATCGCCAGGCGCGTTGCGTCTAGGTTTTCCCTCTCCGAGGGGGCACGTATAATGGGGACGCAGTACAGAGTGGCGCCGGACTGGGCCACGTTTGTAAACGGCCTCATGATCAGATACCACGACTACAACGACACATACCTGTCGAAAGAGCCGCTTCACCCAAGCGACTTGATCGCGGCCGCACTGTCTGCGGGCGAGTACGCAGACGCCAGGGGTACAGACCTTATAACGGCGATAGCTATTGGATACGAGGCTTCCGTCACTTTCTGCGACGGCGGCACCCTCAGGAGGAGGGGGTGGGACCACGTGAATTTCTTGGGCATAGGTAGCACGCTGGCCGCCGCCAAGCTTATGGGCCTAGACGTCGTTAAGACGCAACATGCCCTCGCCCTGTACGCAGTGCCGCACGCCGCGATGCGCCAGACGAGAGTAGGCGAGTTGAGCATGTGGAAGGGCGCGGCAGCGGCAAACGCGAGCAGAAACGCCGTATTCGCCGCCCTGCTTGCGCGCGACGGATTCACCGGGCCCTACAAGCCGTTTGAAGGGGAGATGGGGTTCATCAGACAGCTGTTGCAGGGCGACCTCGACCTCTCAGTGCTGAGAAGCCTAGAGGAGCTTAGGCCGCCGCGGCGCGTATTAGACACCTACATAAAGCCCTACCCTGTGGAGTACCACGCCCAGACCGCCGTGGAGGCCGCCTTGAAGCTGAGGGAAAAGGTAAGACTAGAGGAGATCGAGAAGATTAGGATAGACACCTACGAGGCCGCCTACACGATCATAGGGCCTAAAGACCCCGAGAAGTGGAACCCACACACAAAAGAAACCGCGGATCACTCCATCATGTGGGTAACCGCCGCCGCCCTTGTGTGGGGGCCCATAAAGATCCAGCACTACAAAGACGTCAGAAACCCCGCCGTCTTGTCGCTTATGAAGAAGATTGAGGTGAACCTAGACCCGGAGCTCGACAAGCTGTACCCCCAAGCCTTCCCCACAGTCCTGACGGTGGCTACAAAGAGCGGCGCCAAATACACAGAGAGAGTGGACTACGCCAAGGGCCACCCCAAGAACCCCATGACAGATAGAGAGCTGGAGGAGAAATTCCAGGAACTCACCAGAGACGTGTTGCCGGAGGAGACGAGGAAAAAGACGCTGCAGATACTCTGGAATCTAGAGAACTACGACGCCTCAGATGTGCTGGATACCTTAGCTTTGTAGCTACTTCTTTGCCTCAGCTTTCCAGTCCACGAGGGATGCGACCGGCTTCCCCTTCATTTTCATTACATACGCCGTTGCGGGATAGGGCGGCCGCCACCCCCATCGCCGCTGATATGACTGCTTGTTTGTAGGGATACGCCACTATGTCCCCCGCGGCGAAGATGCCTGGCGTCTTGGTTTTCCCCTCCCAGTCTGCAATAATCTCGCCGCGTTCGTTCAAGTCCACCAGGTGGCGCACGAAGTCGCTTCTAGTCACGTAGCCAACCTCGACAAACACCGCCGCGACGGGAAGCTCCTGCACCTCTCCAGTCTTCTTGTTCTTCACAGCCACGGCTTTGATCTTAGTATCGCCTTTTATCTCCACGACTTCGCTGTTTGGCATAAACACAGCCTTCCCCACTCGTTTGGCTTGTTCGAGGAACTCCTCGTCGTGTATCGGCTTGTCCGATGGGAATATCCAGTAGAACTTATTAGCCACCGAGGAGAGGATAGTCACGGGCTCCCTAGCCAAGTCGCCCCAGCTGACCAACGCCACGTCTTGGCCTTTGAAAAACGGCGCGTCGCATATGGTGCAGTAAGATACGCCCCTGTTTTTGAACTTGGCCTCGCCAGGAACGTTGAGCTCCTTGGGAGTTTTCCCAAAGGCGAGGATCACGGCGAGGCTTCTGTACTCGTCGCCTCCTTCAGTCTTGACTACAAATACATCGCCTTCTTTCTCTATGGTCTTCACCTCGTCGAATATGATCTCGGCGCCGAACGTTCTTGCCTGTTGTTCCACGCGCTTGGCGAGCTCAGGCCCGGAAATCTTGGCGATGGCGGGGTAGTTCTCGATAAGAGTCGTCATGTTGAGCTGTCCCCCCAAGTCTTTGCTTATTACCAGAGTCTTGAGCCGTTGTCTCGCGGCGTAAAGCGCCGCCGAGAGTCCGGCGATGCCTGCACCTATTATTACCACGTCGTAATCGACTTGCATGGCAACCGTAGCGATGGTTATTTTTAATTTTTCAAGCGCCAAAGAGGCTGCGGCGGCTCTAGCGCGTGTCGTCGCCTAGTGGCAACCGCATAATCGGATAAAAGCTTTTAAACAGTATTAATAAGCCGCATCAATGTCTTCAAAGGAGCAAGAGGCGCAGAAGGGGAAACAGGGGTGGATTACGCCTGCTGTCATCCCGCCGGAGGAGTGGGGCACCTTTAGATACCGAGGAAAAACCCTGGAGGAGTTGCTGAATATGTCGATGGATGAGTTTATTAAACTCCTCCCAGCACGCCAGAGGAGGAGTTTGAAACGAGGCTTGAAGCCTGAACATAGAAAGCTGTTGGAGAAAATCAGGAAGGCGAAGCGTTTGGCCGCCCAGGGGAAGAAGGTGACGATTAAGACCCACAGCAGAGACATGATAATACTACCTGAGATGGTGGGCCTCACGATCCAGGTCTACAACGGGATTACGTATATACCTGTGTTCATATCGCCTTGGCACATAGGGCACTACCTCGGCGAATTCGTCCTCACTACAAAGGTCGTGCAACACGGCGAGCCCGGCCTTAAGGCAACAAGATCCTCACTACACATAGCCGCGAAGTGATATGACGGTCGTAAAGCTCCAGTCAAGGCCTAAAACCGGCGACGTCATCGCTCTGCCGCAGGGGAAGAAGATCCGTGTGAGAGACATCGGCATCCCCTACGTCTTGCCTCCAGCCGCCGTGTGCGACGACCCTCTGTGTCCCTGGCATGGGCATCTTAAGGTGAGGCTCAAGCTGTTGGAGGTCACGGTGGAGAAGGTGAGGATGCATAAAGCCGCCGTGGTGACACACGAGTGGGTTCAGTACATATCTAAGTACAACCGTTACGAGCGCCGCCGCAGGAGGATGAGAGTTAGGGTACCTGAGTGCATAGAGGTGAAGCCGGGCGACAAGGTCATAATCGCGGAGACGAGACCTCTCTCGAAAACCATAGCGTGGGTGGTCGTAGGGAGGAAGGAAGACGTAACGGAGTGGAAAGCCAAACACGAAACTCTTCAGTAAGTGCAACCAGTAGTCCTCGTCGATACTAGGGAACACGCAGAGGAGGTTACACGCCACATCAAGGAATCGGGTTGCGGGGTCGTAAAGACGAAGCTGGAGGTGGGCGACTACGTAGCCGGCAGATTCGTCTTCGAGAGGAAGAGCGCACGGGACTTCGTAAACTCGATTATAGACGGGCGGCTCTTCGACCAGGCCGCGCGCCTCCGAGGAGCCGGGCTGAGACCCGTCATGGTGGTTGAGGGCAATTTGTGGGAAGAACTCCGGTTTAGAAAGATCTCGCCCAACGCCGTCTTAGGCGCGCAACTTGCTCTCCACGGGATGGAGATAGGGGTCCTCTACACCGAGGACAAGGCACAGACCGGGGCTCTCCTCTGTCTAGCCGCTAAAAAGGAGACAAAAAGCGGCGTCAAGACCCCCACTGTTAAGAAGAGGGGTGATATCAAGAGTCTCCAGATTGCGCTCCTGGCGTCGCTCCCCGGCATCGGCCCTAAACGCGCCGAGGAGCTTCTGAGAAAATACGGAACTCCGCTAAATGCGTTGCTCAACTACAAGTCGTGGGATGTCGACGAGAAACGCCACGCCGTAATTAAGCGTGTACTCGAGACCCCCTTCGGCGCCTCCTCTTCGCTAGACGACTTCATGTAAGCCAACGCCACTCCAGGCCGAGGTCCACCTCGTCTAGAACACAACGCGGCGGGTTTTCCAGCGTGGTCCTGAACACCTTGGCCAGCGGCGTGATGACCCGCCTCGTCCCCAGCACGTCCACAAGGGCGAAGAAGGGCTGGTAGCCCAGCCCCCACTCGTATCCATGCAGAAAACTCCACCAGATGGCGGCTGTCGCATTCGCCTCCTTCAACACGGAGGCCATGGCGCATAGATATCGGTATCTCAGCTCCTCGTTTCTCGTCGCTATTCCGAACTCCGTCACGGCCAGCGGTGTCGGCGCCTTCACCTCCAGCAGACCCCGCGGCCTCAGCACAAACCTAAGCGCAAAGTCGTCATATCTCCCCACCACGTAGAAATTCACCGCGGTGTAGTCCATCTCCTTAAACATATCCATATATTTCGAATTTTGCCTATTTAGAAAATAGAGCGCCGGCCTAATCAATATGTTCCTCGTTTCAAATCTAGTAAATGAGTAGGTGAATGAGACCTGCAGTCCATACGACTTCAACACGTCTCTTGCGGCCAGTATCGCCTCGTCTATTACCTGCGACGCCCTCTGCATGTGTCTCAGCGATAGAAACCCGAAGGGGGGCAGATCGCCCTTTACGTAAGCTAAAAACGTGTACATATTCGGCTCGTTGAAGACCAGCGCCACGTCTATCAAATCCCCAAGTTCCCTCGCCACGTATTCCACGTAGGCGAGAAAACGCCTCCCCACCTCCCTAGACTCCCAGCCGCCGTATTTCCAGACCCACCTCGGGTTTGTGAAATGGTGGAGAGTAACCCAGCTCCCAAGCCCCCTCCGCCTTATGGAAGAGAGGTAGTCGCGAAAAAGCCGGAGGGCTTCCTTGTCGTAGCGGCCCTCCGCCGGCTCTATCAACGCCCACTCTACCCCAGTCCGAAAGACGTCTAGCCCAATTCCTCTCGCTACGTCGAGGTCCTCTTCGTAAAAAAGCAGGTGGTAGGCCCCCGGCTCGTCCGGCATATCACACTTACAAAAACCGAAGTGTTGATAAGGCGATACCGCAGCGCCGATCTTCACACTCCTCACCAGCCATAGTCTAAAAATAATTTCCCACGAAGCTTGTCGGCACTCTACTCCGTTTGGATACGCCTCTGGAGCCCACACTGTGCAGGCAGGTCCTGCGGCTGAGCTTAGGAGGTACTATGCGCCTATACCTCGAGCCCTCAGTCTCCATTTCTTGGGGTGAGTTGGTACAGCCCGTTACAGCGGCGTAGTGGTCCTACTCTACGAGGTGTCCGTAAACTAAAGCCTTTTATCGCAGTATCAGGACTGAGGTGTTGGCGGCAAGCGCCACGGCTACTGACGTGCTGTTATACAGCAAGGCAGAAGCGCCGTAGTAGCCGCGTGAGAGCAAAATCACCATGTCGTAACTGTTTTCAGACAGCTCCTTTACGATTTCAGAAGCCACGGTCTCCCCCTCCCCAAGCTTCCTCACCTTGAAGGCATGTTTAACGCCTTTTCTACCCATGTATTCCTCTACGGCGTTTTTCAGCTGCTCTGTGACAGGTTCGTTTTCGCTTGATGCAACATAGAGAAAGACTATGTCGGCGCCGTATCTCTCGCCGAAGTCCGCCGCGACGTTTAACAACTCCCTTAATCTCGCTGGGTTCATAGGGGATACGGGCACTAATATGCGGCGGAATTTATAAGCCAGCTCGTAGTAGGGCTCGTCAGGCATACACCTTACCGTCTGTGGATAATTTAAGTGTCTTGTCGGTCTTCTCGATAGACGTCCACTTGGGCAACGTCCCGAAGATTGCCCTTATGGCGTCTACGTTCTCCGGAACGACTATGCTTTCTTGGTGGACGCCGTACATCAAATAAAGCTCGTTGCCCCTAACAGTTACAGAGTCTCGGAAAAGTGCAACCTCGGGGAAGTCCGCCCTAGGCCTGCCGAGGTCTCTGGCGTACTCAATTATCTGCGCGAGGCTCTGGAAGCCGGCGCCGACGTCTGCCAGGTAGATGCGTGGGGTCTTGGCGAAGGCCTCTAACACGGCGTCTCTCGTATATGTGGAGTCCAGCTCTAGGTATGCCATGTGCATGTGCATGATGGTGACCGGCACCGCCACCGCCATCGTCACTATGTCTATGTCCCTGAGTATGGTCTGGACGTCTGGGCCGTGGTGGCTGGGCACAGTCGCTGGGTTGGGCACCACGTCGTTTATAGGCCCCTTCTTATGCTCCTTCGGGTCGGCCCCCCTTCTCGCGATGAATATCCTGGCCTTTTTCACCCCCATGCCGTTTAGCAGAAGCGCCGAGAGGACTCTGGTTATGCCCGTGGTATTGCAACTGACGACCCTCACGTAGCGCCTCCCCCTGGCCTCTTCGTAGTTGGCGAGGGCGTTGAAGCTGACCTCGGCGACGTCGGCCTCCTCGCCGCCTTGGAAAATTACAGGTTTGTCAAACCTCTGGTAGTGCCTCTCCTTGTTCTCGCGCCCCACGTCCTCCGGCGTCGCGTCGATTATGATGTCTGAGATTTTCACCAAGTCCTCTATGGTGCCCGCGGGCTCTATGCCCGCCTTCTTGAACTTGTCGAACTTGTCCGGCAACGTGTAGACCGCGTAGCCGCGCGCTAGGGCCACCTTGGCCTCGTAATCCGGCGTTGTTTTCAGCACCCCCACTACCTTCATGTCGTCTTGGGCCGCCACAGCGTCGGCGATGCGCTTGCCGATGGTGCCGTATCCTACTACGCCTACCCTTATCATGTCCAGAACTTCTTCGCGGATGTTAATAACACTTTTACCGCGGGCATCTCCTCGCCTCCTATCGTCTGGATGAAGGCGCGTCCGCCTGTCGACACGTGGTAGGCCTTGTCTATGACGCCGGCCTTCTCGGCCGCGAGTATGGTGTGTCCGCCGCCGAGTATGAGTCGTTTGTTCGCGGCTGATCTGAGCAACTCCGCGGTGCCCGCTGCAAACTTGTCGTCTTCTATGTAGCCCATGGGCCCGCTGAAGATAACGATCTCGCTCTGTTCGATAACCTCTCTAAACAGCAGAACAGTAGACCTCCCGATGTCGAGCGGCGCCTGCGTGAGCGAGTACACATCTACGTCGATTCTGCCGTTTTGATTTACGGCGAAGTCTATCGGCGTTTGCACCTGCGACCCGTATTTACTCAGTATCTGCCGTGCCCTTTCTATATACGGCAAGTAACCACCCTTCTCTATCACCTGTTTCAAGGGGGCGTTCACTATGCCGTATTTCGCCACGGCAAAGACGAAGCCTACCAAGCCCCCCACCGCCGCCTTCTCCACAAGGCCGTTTTTCAGGAGTTGCTCCATGGCCTTCAAAGTGTCGGGGATCTTGGCGCCGCCAGCCACAAGCGTCACCCCCTTCCCCCGTTTCTCAAACACAGTGCTCAAGGCCCGGAGCTCCTTCTCAAAGACGGGGCCCATACACGACGGCACCACCAGTGGAAACCCCACGACGCTGGGCTGGGACCGGTGGGCCACCGCGAATCCGTCGAAGACGAAGTAGTCCCCAAGCGGCGCCAGCTTGCGGACTAGGAAGGTCTCGGCCTGCGCCTCCGGCACCCTCTCTATCACCTCCTCCGACAGCATCCTCACGTTTTCCAGCAGGAGTATCTCCCCGCCGCGTAGTTCCTTTATCTGCCTCCTCGCCTCAGGACCTGCTACGTCATCGACAAATTTAACAGGTCTCTCCAGGTGCTTCTCGAGGTATGGCCTGTGTAACTCCAGCGACGTGAAGTCGTCTTGTCCAGGTCTGCCCTGGTGCGCAAGGACCACGGCGCGGGCACCTGCGTCTGAAACCAGGCGCAACGTGAAGGCGTGGGCTCTTATTCTAAAATCATCAACTATTTTTCCATTGACAATAGGTGAATTTATGTCAATACGTATAAACAGTGTTTTATCTTTTTTCAAGCATCTTTCTATGTTAACCAGCTGATCGATTACATCATTAAGTAACATGTATTATCGTTTAACTGGGGTTAATAAGTGTTACTGACTACACTCAAAATATAGATATATATATTCTATATAGATCAGAGCCCTAAACAGTTATTAAGACGACCCATGTTGGGAGACATGCAACTTGACAAATACAAACACGCCTTGCGGCGGGTTTCTGAGGAGCTTAACAAACGAGGGGTGGACCACGTCCTCGTCGGTAGCGCGGTTCTTCCGCTGGTATATAATATCAAATACGACCCCAGAGATGTCGATCTCTTTATTCTCAACAAGTCCACCGTGCTGGACTACGAGCTTTTTGAGGAGATAGCTAAGGAGAACGACTGGGACATGGGGACCTCGGACCACGGCACAATATACTACGAGTTGATTGTTGGGGGGGACGCCGTGAGGGTTGACCTGTTGGAGAACATCCTCGACATCTACATCCCCCTTGACTTTTTCTCAAGCCTCAAGGAGGTTGACCTAGGCGGCGTGAAGACGAGGGCCGTGGGTCTTGAGGAGCTTCTGGTGCTTAAGGCAAAGATAGCGACGAAGGAAGCCGAGGAGTTCATAAACGAAGTCGCCAGGCTCGTGCTTGAGCACGACATAAGACTTGACTACAACAAGATCAAGAAGTACGCGTCTCTGTATCCAGAGGATGCGGAGGGTATTTTAAAGCGCTTAAGGAGAAACGGCATCTACGTGGAATAATATTTATAGGCAGGGCAAACTCCGCCCATGCGTGTTTTGTACATACACGCCGAGCACTTCAGCTGGGAAGTGAAAGACCCGGCGCTTGATATCAAAGACGAGCCGACTCCGGGCCGCGCCGAGAACGCCTTGGTGGTTTTCGTCACTGTCGAGAGGGGCGACGCGGCAGATGAGGATTTCTTGCGCCAGGTGGCGCGCGACGTCGTAGACGTCGCCAGGAGGGTCAAGGCGTCTTCCATAGTCATATATCCCTACGCCCACCTTTCTAACGAGCTCGCCAGGCCCTACACGGCGAGGGAGGTGGTGAACCGGCTATACGAGGTCGTGAGGTCCGAGTTCGGCGGCGATGTCCACAAGGCGCCTTTTGGGTATTACAAGGCGTTTGAGCTCAAGTGTCTGGGGCACCCCCTCTCGGAGCTCAGCAGGACCTTCAAGCCGGAGCAGGCGAGGCAGGAGAAGAGGGAGGAGGAGAGGCGTGACTTCTACGTGGTGCTCACGCCTGCGGGCGAGGAGTACGACCCGGCCAAGTTCGACTACGGCGGCTACGAGGATCTGCGGATCTTGGTGGAGAAGGAGGTGTTTAAGAAGGAGCTAGGCGGAGGGGCCGAGCCTAGGTATTTGGAATACCTCAGGAAGTTCGGCTTCGAGTGGGAGCCCATGTCTGACGTGGGCCATATGCGCTACGCGCCTGAGGCCACGGTGATGATGGAGCTTGTGGAGGACTACGCGTACATGGCCGCCAAGTCCCTCGGGATACCTGTGTTCAAGATCAGGGGGACTAACATGTTTAAACTCGCCGAATCCGCCATCGAGACGCACGCAAAGCTGTTCGGCGAGAGGCTTTACGTGGTTGAGTCAGATACTGACCTGATACTCCGCTACGCGGCCTGCTTCCAACAGTTCGCGATGGCTAAGGACTGGGTGATAAGCTACCGGCACCTGCCCTTCGGCATGTTGGAGATAGCGGACTCCTACCGGCACGAACAGCCGGGCGAGACGGTGCTCCTCTTCAGGCTCCGGAGGTTCTACATGCCGGATCTCCACATATTCACGAGGGATCTCCCGGAGGCCGTCAACGTGACTTATAAGCTCCACGAAGTCATCTTCAGAGAAATAGGGAAGCTCGGCAGGACCTACGTTTCGCTGTATAACGTCACCGAGGACTTCTACAAAAGCCATAGGCAGTACCTGGTGGAGCTCGCCAGGAGGGAGGGCAAGCCCATATTGGTGAGGGTTCTGCCAGGGCAGAAGTACTACTGGGTGCTCAACGTGGAGTTCCACATAATCGATGAGTTGGGGAGGCCCAGGGAGGTGGCCACGTTCCAGATAGATGTGGGCAACGCCCAGCGCTTCGGCATAAAGTACGTAGACGAGAACAACCAGACTAGGTACCCCGTCATCATACACACGGCCATTTTAGGTAGCGTCGAGAGGTACCTATACGCCGTATTCGATACGATGGCCAAAGCGGAGAAGGAGGGCAAGACTCCGCGGCTCCCCACCTGGCTCTCGCCGGTGCAGGTGCGCATAATACCCATCACCAAGGACAACTTGAAATACGCTGTTGAGGTCGCCGACAAGCTAGAGGCGGAGGGCATCCGCGTGGATGTAGACGACAGAGACGAGACCCTATCTAAGAGAGTTAGGGAGGCTGAAACCGCCTGGGTGCCGTATATATGCGTCGTGGGTGCCAAAGAGGCGGGCGAGGGCACGCGTCGTCAGAGAACGGGGAGCGGTCAATACAGATGACCCCAGCGAGCTCGTTAAGAGATAAGGAAGAAGTGAGGGGTTACCCCTCTAGGCCGCTCTACTGCCGCGTTTCCTCAGCCAGCGCCCCTCGCGGTACTAGCCGATATATTTTTTCAGCCGATAAGTTTATATAGGGGTATCTACGGCGCGCACGAAATGCAAGCAACAACCCAGCTCAAAACCCCCGTGGTCGGCAAACACGTCTACGGCGAATTATACGGGGTTGACGAATCGCTCCTCCGAGACGAGGAAAAACTAAGGAAGATCGTGATTGAGGCTGCGCATATAGCAAATATGCACCTGGTGGAGGTGAACTCATGGAGGTTCAAGGGGGGCGACAAGGAGGGCGTGTCGGTCATCGCGTTGGTGTTGGAGAGCCACATCGCCGTCCACACATGGCCCACGTATAACTACGCGACGGTGGACGTGTATACATGCGGCGAACACTCCGACCCCGTATCTGCCTTCCGGTACATAGTGTCGCAACTAGCCCCAAAGAGGTTCACGGCTAACTACTCAGACCGCTCATATAGATAACCCCTTCCTTTTTCTCTTAATGTCAAATATCTTGCTGATACTCCTCTGGCTCAGCCAAGACAGAATAGACAGAACCATCCTCAACAAAGTCGCCTTTGTGGGCACTGCGTACTCCGCCGACTCGGTTAACTTCGTGGTGAAGACGCTCTACGAGACCCACAACCACGTCGACACGGTCGTTGTATACGGCCCCGACCTAAACGGCGCAGGCGAGCTGATAGTGGAGGCTCTGCGGGGTGTATGTAACGACGCCCTGCGGATACCCTGTGAATATGTAAAGACGCTCAACGTAGATTTGGTCGACCTCAGGTGGCGGGGGGAGGAGGAGCTTAGAAAAGCAGTAGAGACACGTTATAGGCCGGACAGAGAGGCGGTGCGGCCCCGGCGAGAAGTGGCGCTGGAGAAACCCAACAAGAGGCTACCTTACGGAGGACTCCACATCCTCTACGACACAGACTTGGAAGCCCTCAGGGCCAAGGCTGTGGACTATATACTGACCTACGGCGTGGAGAGCCACGACGTCGTTTACAGCTACCTAGCCCTACAGCGAGACCCCGGAGGCGAGTACTTAACGACGCCTTGCGACGTGATAGAGGAGTGGCCCTGCGGTCTCGATAGGGGAGGCGTCTTGATAGCCACGCCCGCTTTTATCCAGAAGAAACAACTTGAGACGGCGGCATCCGCCGTTAGGCCAGAGGTCTATAACCGCGACGTGTACGACCCGCACGGCAACTTCGTAATTGCCGATATGCTGTACCACTACGGCCCCCGCGGCGTCTTGCTACGGCAGATAGAACTAGACGAGGTAAACGTGAGGAGGGAGGCGCAGAAGCTCCTGCCTGACCACGCCTTCTACGTCGGGCGGGAATACGCAGCCTACAAGCTGTTGAAGGATAAATACGTGCAGGGTAGATGGAAACAGTAGCGGCTTGTTGAAACAGTTGTAGAGACGTGGAGGCAGACAAAAAGAAAAGCCGACACCCTACACAAGGCAGTTGTTGAGGACGCGTGCAGGAGCCCTACGCGCCGGACGGTACGTGGATACACATAGAAGAGGGGCATGCTCCATATATCCCAACCCACGGCGTAAACGCCGAGGCGTATTTCCCAGACGTGTTGAGACTACCACGGGGAGGGGTCGAACTAGGGTGGAGGACGAGCGATGAAGGTACAGAAGGCCGGCCTACCACACAACCTTGCCAGGTATTTGCCTGCGACGAGATGTGGAGCATGTTGAACCACAGTCCAGTCAAGCATGGTAACCGGAAAAGCTGTTGGCGCCGGGGGTGGGATGTGTCCGGCGGTTCTCCCGCCGTTGAACCCACGCCCCCTGGTCGGGGACGGGATCTCAACTCGGGGGCTTGCCTGTCCCGCGCCTTGGGCCGCTCGGCCACCCCGGCTGAGGTGCTGTGAATCTATGGTTATAAATTTTTGGGTTTATACTGCGAGACTTGGGCTAAGACTTCGCATATCTCTTTCTTGACGCATCTTATCTCTACCTCTTCGTTGGGTGTGGTTAATACCAAGTCTGCGTCTGGCGGGGGGTCTGGGCCTATGTGTATTTTGTAGCCCACCTTCCTGTCGCGCAGGCCCTCTAATACTACGTAGTCCGCGTCTATGTCGCCGCATGAGACGGCGCGGGTGTAAAGCACGTAGATCTCTCCGTTGTAAAACAAGACCCTGTCTGCGCCGGCCTCCCTGAGGCGGCGTGTGTCTTTGGTAGGCGGCTCAGGGTCGTGGTGGCTAACCTTAATCGCAACGACCGTGTAGCCCCCCTCCTTAAGGCGGCGAATAACCCTCTCGGCCAGCGCCGTCTTGCCCACGTCTTTCCCGCCTGTGATCTGCACCACGCAGGTCATGTCAGTAGCTTCACCAGGTTCTGCAACTCCTCTAGTGCCTTCCTAAAGTTTTCACGGGCCGCTTCAGACGCCGCATAGAGCTTCTTGCCCTCCTCCTCCACCTCGACCAGAACCCCGTCTGCCACCATCCTTTTCAGCAACACGTAACCGTAGACCGTGCTGATGTTGAAACCATACTTCCTGATTTCTTGGATTATGGCGTAGCCGTGTAGGGGGCCCCGCCTGTTGAGTACGCTCACCACGTACAGCCAAAGGTTTCCTTGGCCTACGCAACGTTTAAACCTCTGGTATGCCCTCATCTATCGCGCTTCCCCTCGATGAACTCTAGCACCGCCCTGTAGGCCTCGTCGGGGCTCATATGGACCGGCGGGTTTTTGAAGCCCCACGCGGAGGCGCTTATAAGCGGCCCACCTATTCCTCTGTCTAGGGCAAGCTTGGCAAGTCTGATTGAGTCGGTGACTACGGCGGCGCTGTTCCACGCGTCGTGTACGTCGAGCGTCGCTTCTATCCTTATAGACAGGCCTCCAAATATCTCCGCCTCGATGAGCGTATGCGCTATCTTCCTGTCGCCTAGGAACTGTATATACGCCACGGGCGATATGTAGGCGTCGAACTCCTGGCCCATGGCCATCATCTTGACCGCGGCGGTCTTCGTCTTCTCCTTATCGCCGCGTCTATACATCAGATTTACGAAGTCCGGCGTGCCTCCCACGTTTATCTGGTACGTATGCTTAATCCTAACCCCCCTCAGGGCCAACAGCCTTATAAGCGTCTTGTGGAGAACCGTCGCCCCGATCTGGTTCTGGGTGTCGTCGCCGAGCAACGGCAGTTCCCTCTCGGCGAATCTCCTCTGCCAGTACTCGCTCGTGGCGATGGGGGCCGGCATGGCGTTTACAAAAGCCGCACCAGCCCTTAAGGCGGCCTCGGCGTATGCCTCCGCGGCTTTCTTGGCACCGGTGGGGAGGTAGTTCACGAGAACCTCGGTATTTGTGGAGTTGAGCTCCTTCACCACCTCCTCAACAGTGCCCTCGACGACTTTAGGCACGAGCCCGCCCTCGGGCGCTCCGTCGAGCGCTGGGCCTGGGCGCACTGGCACGCCTAGCTTCGGCGGTTTGAAGACCACTGTGGCGTTGTTGGGCGGCTGGAATATCGCCTCTGAGAGGTCCAGGCTCACCTTCCTCGCGTCGATTTCGAACGCAGACGCAAAAACTATGTCGCGCGGGGTGTATCTTCCTATTTCTTCAAAGGCGACCACCGGTTCCAGCTCCGGGTTGTGTTTATACATCTCAACTCCCTGGACGAGGGCCGATGCACAGTTGCCGACTCCAACAACGCCGACTCTAATGGGCATGTCCGTCTAAACACATGTGTTAATAAACAATTCGTTAAGTAGGCCGGTGGGGAAAATGAGGTTAGGCCAGTTTTTCCGCCACCACCTCCGCTATGTCCTTCACAGCTACCGCGCTCTCCTTGGTCCTCTTCGCGTCGCTGAGCATGGCGTGCAGAAGGG